>Ga0100381_1005015_pt1 | contig 11054 bp, 9 predicted proteins | sample CryGeymeta201505_FD_80416 | JGI IMG/M metagenome (GOLD analysis project Ga0100381, IMG submission 80416) | Groundwater microbial communities from Crystal Geyser aquifers in Utah, USA - Crystal Geyser metaG 2015-05 | ecosystem: Environmental > Aquatic > Deep subsurface > Groundwater | place: USA...
CATTAGGCATCCATAAATTTGACGCTTTCATATTATGCATCATGCCAAGTGTATGTCCCATTTCATGAAGGACTAAATAGTGAATGGCCTGTTTGATGAAACGTTCCTTTTCTGCAGGGTCGGCATCAATTGCATTCAACTGGGCCATGCCTAAAAGTGTATTGTGCTGAAGGAGGTCGCCTGCTTCGCAATGATGTCCGTTGTGTACTTGAGGAATCATGGTTTCGTCATTTTCCTCTAATTCAGATGGAAAGGCCAATCCAGCGGTGGTGAATAAATCAAATTGACGAAGCCGACCGCTTAAAAAGACCCATTCGAACATGATATCTGCACCCAATATTTCCCCTGATTTCGGATTCACAAAACTTGGTCCGTAACCACCAAATGGAGGGTTTGGGGATGAGGTCCAACGCAATACATTATAGCGAATGTCTCCCGCTTCCCAATCTGCGGTATCAGACTGCACCTTTACTGCAATAGCATTCGTAAAGCCTGCTTTTTCAAATGCAATATTCCAGGTGAGGGCAGCTTTTTCAATGGTTTCACGGTATTCTACAGGGGTCGTGTTTTCAATCCACCATGTAATCGGTTCAACGGGGTCAGATAAAGGAGCACTTGGATCCTTTTTAACTAAGTTCCAGCGATGGATAACATCCTTATATGGGGTTGACGATAGGGTAGTCATGTCGTTTACCTGATCGGCAAAGAATCCTACACGCGGATCGTCTCTACGTGATTTGAATTCGTTATCAGGCACTGCCATCAAGCTATGTTGATAGAGGATGCTTACGGAACGTGGGTCTGTAACTTCTCTTCCTCCTTGGATAAAGGCATTCGGGTTATCGTATACATATTCAACGACCACATCGAGGTTTTGGTTATAGCCTTTGATGCTTGAATAATGTGTCTTTTTAGGATTTAAGCCGCCTAATGAAAAACGGAAGCCAGCTCCTGGAATAGGCAGCATGGGTGGTTTTACACGGCTGAGCTTTTCACCCAAGAAAATTTTATCTGCACTAATGAGGTAAAGCGAATCCTTATCGGCGGCAATAATTGCTTCTTGGATGAGGATAGAAGAAGAAATATTCGCCTTCCTTGCTTTATAAAGGGCAGAGGTTGAATCGAAATAGAAGGAGTTATTTTCCTTTACGAACTCAATATTATTATAGGTCTTGCGAAGGGTGAATACCTCATTGTCTCTATAACTTCCACGGTGGTGACCAGCTTGAATTACTCCATTTTCGGTATAGGCGAAATAAATGTACTCCTTGTCGAGTTGATTTTTATTGATCAGCATATAGGCCTGACCCGTGCTTGTGTCTTGATAAATGGTAAATAATCCGGTGGTTTTTGCGCAGCCTTTTGTTTTCGATGCAACAGTTGGGGCTCCTTTGGCTGGTCCTTTCTGAGGCGCCTTTTTCGTGTTTTGTTTTGGCTGGCGACATGCCATGCTCAGCATGAGTAAGGCACTCATGGCCCATATGGTTTTTTTCATCATAACTTCAGATAATACGGCGACAATTTAATGCAGAAGTTTGCCATTATCGCCTTTGCTTTCTATAAAGTGCCAATTCAAACGGATAAAAATTTATTCAGATTCGTTTTTGCGTGGAAGCGTTTCTTATTTTTGGACGTATGAAAAAGCTATTTCTTTTCTCACTTCCCATGATATTTACCCTCTCACTAACCGCGCAGAAGCCTATGGAGCCTACCGACCTTTTCAAGATGCAGCGCATAGGTGGGCAGATTGAATCACCCAATGGCGAATTCTTGGTGTTTTTAGTCACACGTTACGATGTAGAGGCCAATAAAAGCTTCCGCCGTGCTGAAATGATTAAACTTAAAACAGGCGAGCAGAGCACCTTGATTCCAGAGGAGTATAGCCCTTCAGAACTCGCATTTCGACCGGATGGAAAGAAAATTGGATTCATTTCTGGAAAAAATGGTTCAGATCAACTTTGGGAATATGATTTAGAGCAAAAAAGCTTTGAAAATGTTACAGGAATTGAAGGAGGAATTCATCTGTTTCATTATGATCCGACCGGCAAAAAACTACTCATCGGACGCCGTATCAAGATGGATGAAATGGCAAATGAAAAATACAGCCAATATCCTTCCACCAATGCCCGCATAATTGATGGATTAATGTACCGCCATTGGAATGCGTGGAGCGATTATAGTTATAACCATCTTTTTGTGATGGATTACGGTCAAGATGACGTTTCAACCAGTCTTGTTGACATCCTCGAAGGCGAACGTTATCATGCCCCAACCATGCCTTTTGGAGGCTCCGAAGAAGTTTGCTGGACCAAGGATGGAAAGAAAGTATACTATACCTGCAAAAAACTTTTCGGAACACAGGCAGCCATTTCCACCAATACCAATATTTATGAATACGACCTTTCCTCCAAAAAAACGAAAAACCTCACAGAGGATAATCTAGGCTATGATAAAGCGCCAGCATTTAATGCGTCGGGTTCACAATTGGCTTGGCTAAGCATGGAAAGAGCGGGCTATGAGTCGGATAAAAACCGCATCATGGTGATGGATATGAAGAAAGGAAAAGTGCGTGACATCACTGAAAAATTTAAATACAGTGTTGACGGCTTCGTTTGGTCGGGCAATGAAAAAGAAATTTTCTTCTTAGCGGCGATTGAGGGAACGGAGCAAATTTTCATCTATAATTTCAAGGAGGATTCAATTCGTCAGCTTACAAAAGGAGTTCACAATTATACTTCAATCACACCTACACCCCGAGCGAAAACGCCTTATCTGGTAGCCACCAAAATGAGTATGTCTCACCCCGTTGCGTTGTTCAAGGTAGATATGGCTGGCAATGAAACTGCCCTAGAATCCAATAACGATGCATTGCTCGCAAAAATCTCCATGGGCAAAGTGGAAAAACGCATGGTGAAAACCACAGATGGCAAAGACATGCTCACCTGGGTGATTTATCCGCCCAATTTCGATCCCAATAAAAAATACCCAACCTTATTGTATTGCCAAGGCGGACCGCAGAGCCCGGTATCGCAATTTTTTAGCTATAGATGGAATTTTCAATTGATGGCGGCCCATGGCTATATAGTCGTAGCACCAAATAGGAGAGGCTTGCCAGGTTTCGGACAAGAATGGAACGATGCTATCGGTCATGATTACGGCGGACAGGCAATGGAAGATTTACTCAGCGCAATTGATGAGGTTTCAAAAGAACCTTTTGTCGATAAAAACCGGCTAGGAGCTGTTGGAGCGAGCTTCGGTGGATATTCTGTTTATTGGTTGGCTGGAAATCATAATAATCGTTTTAAAGCTTTTATTGCTCATTGTGGTATGTTTAATATGGAATCGTGGTATGGAAGTACAGAAGAACTCTTCTTTGCAAACTATGATAATGGTCCATATTGGAAGCCTGAAAACAAAGAGAACTACAAGAAACATTCTCCACACCAGTATGTAGACAAGTGGAATACACCAATTCTCATCATCCATAATGAAAAAGATTACCGTGTACCATTGAGTGAAGGAATGCAAGCTTTTACAGCTGCTCAAGAGCGAATGATTCCAAGCAAATTCCTCTACTTTCCAGACGAAGGCCATTGGGTAAATAAACCACAAAATGCCTTGCTTTGGCAAACGGTGTTCTTCGAATGGCTGGAGCAATGGCTGAAATAAGAGGCCATAGTCATTGGGTCATGAATTTGAGCAAATTCACCTCTAACCTGTAACCCAGTACCTAGAACCCCTTCCTTCTGTTAATATCTTCTACCTATTGTGGCTAACCTGAGCCCAACTGTACTATTTTCTAGCTTTCTAAGTGGTGATTTTTGTTCTGTCAAAAGCTATGCTTATGAAAAAGAAAATAATGTTCGCAATCACCATGATGGTGGTGCTGAGCGCCTGTGTACCGCAGAAAAAGTATCAGGACCTGGAAACGGCTTACAAGGAATTGGAGCAAAAGAAAAAAGGGTGTGAGGAAGATTTGCTTATTGCAAGGGAAGAGGCTGAGGCTGCTAAAAAGGCCAATATCGGACTGAAGGCCCATGTGGCAAAATTGGTCACCGACTCAATCGAAGTTCATACCTTGTTTGAAAGTAATATGCGCCTTTATGGTGAACTGAAGAGTTCGTATGAATCGCTGCTCAAAAACAATAAGCTTGAAGAGGAACGATTGATACAATCTTTACGCGACCTAGAAAAGAAATTAACGGCCAAAGAAATCGACTTGGCTCAAAAAGAGGCGAACCTTAATGCCAATATCAAAAAGAATGAGACCATGCGCAAGGAACTCGAAACCCTACAAGCTGATTTACTTCGTCAGCAGGCCCGTGTGGTTGAGTTGCAGAGTGTTCTTAATTCAAAAGACTCCGCTGTAAAAGCCTTAAATACCAAACTGCAAAAAGCACTCTTGGGTTTCAAAGACAATGGACTGAGCGTGGAAATTCGCAATGGAAAAGTATATGTGTCTATGGATGAAAAACTTCTGTTTGCCTCAGGAAGTATCGTGGTAGATAAAAAAGGGAAAGAAGCACTTTTGGAATTAGCGAAAAGCATCAAGGATATGGAAGATATCATGATTATGGTGGAGGGCCATACCGATGATGTGCCGATGAGTACGCCACAAATTAAAGATAATTGGGATCTTAGTGTTCTTCGCGCAACCTCGATTGTACGTATCATCACCAAAGAAGGAAAGGTCGATCCGCATCGGTTTATCGCAGCAGGTCGCGGTGAATATTTGCCAGTTGACCCAGCGAAGTCGCCAGAGGCTAGGGCGAAAAATCGTAGAACAGAAATTATCCTCTCACCAAAATTGGATGAGATTTATCAACTTCTTGACCAACAATAACCTACGGTAATAATCAAGTTCTAAATTCCAAATTCCAATTCTTGTTACAAGGGTCTTTTTGGATTTTGGAATTTGTTCCGATAGCGAACGGAATTGGAATTTACCAAAGGTCGATATTATGTGTGGGTAAAATGAAAGAGGTGGGCATGTCCCGCCTTTTTCTATTTTTGAAGTATGAAGTACATTTTTAGTCTCCTCTTTTTGTGCTTGGCTGGTGGAAGTTTTGCCCAGCTCAAACCAAGTGATGTTAGAATCAATGACAGCCTTTCCATTATCGAGAAAGGAGATTGCGTAAAACAATTTGATACCAATCCGGATAGTACCAACCGACTAGCCGTTAAATGCGGAATAGCCGACTACTTCAAAAAAAGCGTATTCGACCTGGATTACAAACATGGAATAGGCTATTTGCTGTTAGGCGATTCTATGGTTTTATTCCAAGTGGATTTTTCTTACACGCAAAATGAAGTTGAAATCAATCGCTTGGAATTGGAATCGGGGATGACCTTAAAGAAATTTGAGCGTCAAATTCGCCGATGCAAATGCAAGGAAACTCGTGAAGAAGTGAATATCCGGCGGGTCGATGAAATAGTTTATACCGTCTACAAGGATGAAACTGGTCTGGCTTACCGCGTATTCTTCCGCGATGGAAAGATCCATAGCCTTTTATTGTATTTGCCTTGCGCTGAATAAAAGATGGAGCAACTAAAAAATATTAGCGCCATTCTTTTTGATATAGATGGAGTACTCACAGATGGAAGTATCGTACTCGATGCAAAAGGGGAGGAGATAAAAAGTTTCCATGTACGCGACGGACAATTAATCTCCTTCATGCAAGAAAAGGGAATTGTCTTCGGCGCTATCTCGGGCCGTGACTCGGTGGCTGCCAGAAAAAGAATGGAGGCCCTCAAAATGGACTTTGTGCGTTTGGGTCAAGGAAAAAAAGAGGAGGCGTATGCCGAATTTAAAAAGGAGTTCAAGAAGAATGACGAGGAAATTATATTTATCGGCGATGATGTGATCGATATCCCTGTATTAAAACAAGTGGGTTTTGCGGTGGCTCCTGCCGATGCCTCCTTCTATGTAGCACCGCATGTCCATATGCATACGAAAACCCCTGGTGGGCGAGGCGTGCTCCGAGAAATTATCGACCTCATCATCGAGCAACGAGAATGGGACGAATGGAATACTCCTCGGAGACGCATCGGATTTAATTAGTCCTATAATAATGTTGTCGGACAAACATAGTCTGTCACTGGAATCAGCTCTGATGCTTTAATCGCAGAAAAGCCACCTTGAATATTCACCACATGCTCAAATCCACGTGATTTAAGTATGGAGCTGAATATCATTGATCGATAACCGCCAGCACAGTGGATATGATAGTTCTCGTCTGGGTTCAGCTCGGCCATATTCTGGTTGATATAATCCAAAGGCATATTATTGATCCCTTGTATATGCTCTGATTCGTATTCGCTTTTCTTGCGCACATCGAGCAACTGAACTGTACCTTTCTTCATCCGTTTAGCAAGTTCTTCAACTGAGATGGATTCGATATAATCTGTTTCCTTTCCTGCTTCCTTCCATGCGCTTATTCCTCCTTTTAAATAGCCAATAGCGAAATCATAACCCACACGGGCTAATCGGGTAACAACTTCTTCTTCTCGGCCTTCATCAGTAACCAGAAGAATTTCTTGGCGGATGTCTGGAATCATCGTTCCTACCCAAGGGGCAAAGCTTCCGTCGATACCAATATTGATCGAATTAGGAATAAAGTCCTTGGCAAATATTTCTGGGTCTCTGGTATCCAATATTAGCGCTTGAGTTTCATTGGCTGCTACTTCAAATGCTTCGGGACTCAAGGCCTGCGTTCCTCTTTCAAGTACGGTGTCTATCGCATCATATCCCTGAATATTCATCATGACATTTTTGGGGAAATACGATGGTGGGGGCATTAATCCTGTGAGTACTTCTTTTTTGAATTCTTCAATACCCATGTCAGCACGCAATGCATAATTGGTCTTTTTCTGATTCCCAAGGGTGTCGCTGGTTTCTTTGCTCATGTTTTTCCCACAAGCGGATCCGGCTCCATGGGCTGGATATACAATCAATGCATCATCCAAAGGCATAATTTTATTCCGCAATGAGTGGAATAGGTGTTCGGCTAATTTCTCTTCCGTGAGTTCTGCTTTTACCTTTTGAGCCAAATCCGGACGACCTACATCGCCAATAAATAGGGTGTCTCCTGTAAAAATTGCTTCTTCCTTTCCTTGGCTATTCCGCATCAAATAGCAGGAACTTTCCATGGTGTGCCCTGGTGTGTGCAACAGCTCGATTTCAGCTTCTCCAATCTTGAATTTTTGTCCGTCATGCCCGATGAGCGCATCGAAACCAATAGGTGCATCGGTTGGTCCGTATACAATGGTGGCTCCTGTTTTCTTGGCTAAGTCGATATGTCCCGACACAAAATCTGCATGGAAATGGGTTTCAAAAATATATTTGATGTGTACTCCATCTTTTTCTGCTTGGTCGATATAAGGCTGAACTTCACGTAAAGGGTCAATTATCGCAGCTTCTTTGCCCGATTGGATATAATAGGCACCTTGCGCCAAACATCCGGTATAAATCTGTTCTACTTTCATGGTATCTCGATTTGTTGCTACAAAGTTCGGGAGGTTTGTGGTTAGAAAAAGTGACATACGTCACCTTCGGATAATGGGTATTTTGGATTTGGATTAGGGAGGCATGAAGTGAGGAATTTAGGAATTTCAATGTTGGAGTGGAATGCTAGATTTCCCTCAACTTAGATAACAGGGCTTCAAGGCCAGCGGGTGTGCTGCCATATTCGAACATCACCTTTTTAGAATAGCCAGGGCCAATAATTTGTACCCATTCAGCACCACCGTCTGCACAATCCGGACAGCCAATTGTTTCGGGTAGTTCGATAAATTCCTCAATAGAGATTAAGCTTTTCATTTCCGTCCATTCATCGGGTTTAGGCGAGAGGGCTTCTAAGGTTTGCGGATATTGAACTGTGTCCCAGGCACGACGAATTAATTGGCTTTCCATTGCTTGAAACTGGTATTCAGAATAGCAATATCCACGGCACATGCCGAAACTTTTACCCCAATAAATGGCTGTGATATCTGATTGTTGAATTGACTTCGAGCCAACACAAGAAAGAAGAATAATACTCAATAAGGAGAGATATAGTTTCATCGTGACCTCATAAAATGCAAATGCTGGTCCGAAGTGGGTTTGGGTCTTTTAAGCCAATTAACTAGGCAAGGACTTTCTCCATCAGACCATCTAAGTTCCTCAAGAAAACCATATTCGGACCATCGGATAGCGCGGCTTCAGGATCAGGATGTACTTCCATAAAATAACCATTGGCGCCAAAGGCTTTCGCTGCCAAGGCCATTTGAGGGACAAATTTGCGGTCGCCACCAGATTTGCCACCTGCACCGCCAGGTCTTTGAACAGAATGGGTACAGTCCATACAAACTGGGTAGCCAAATTCTGCCATGTCTGGTAGGTTTCTAAAATCCACTACCAGATTATTATAACCATAGATATTCCCGCGCTCGGTCAAGATAATTTGATCATTGCCAGAATCCTTAACTTTCTGAGCAGGATAGTACATGTCTTGTCCGCTTAAAAACTGAGCTTTTTTAATGTTCACAATCTTGCCTGTTTTTGCCGTAGCCACGAGTAAGTCGGTTTGGCGGCAAAGGAAAGCGGGAATCTGAATCACATCAACCACCTGTCCGATAGCCTCTGCCTGACTGCTTTCATGAATGTCGGTAAGCAAGGGTAGGTCAAATTTTTCGCGCACTTTGGCCAACATTTCGAGTCCTTTATCCAAGCCCGGTCCGCGATATGAGTTTATCGAGGTTCTATTGGCCTTATCGAATGAAGCTTTAAAGACAATAGGCACCTTGTATTTTTCTTCCATCCGCTTCAGCTCTTCAGCAACGGTGTACAGCAACTCTTGGTTTTCAATAACACAAGGACCTAGAAAGAAAAATGTTTCATTTTGAATGCGGGAGAATAGCGACATGACACAAAGATAATTGAGGATTTTTGATTTATGATTTATGAATTGTGATTTGCGATTTGTTTCTTGGTTAGCGTTCTGGTCTTCCAGACCGAACGCTTTCGGGAGAGGCGTCGAATTAGCTATTCGTCTGTAAAATGTGCCCGCTTTTTCTCTTGTTCGAATTTTTGCTGGTTGAAATCTTTAGTGCCACCCCGTGGTATTGAAAGCGATTTCCAGTCCGCATTCGCATGCATCTTAGCGATAAAAACGATTTGTCCGACATGATAGGGGTAATGGGCCAGTTGCCGCTCGATGGCTTCTTTCACCGAATGTCCTTGGTTTCGGATATAGATGATTTTATCGAGGTCGTCCTCTTTCAGACTGGTCAATGTGCTTAGAAGACAATCCCAGCCTTCATTCCATTTTTGCATCATTGATTGCCGTGTGCTTAAATCATTATCAAACTCAGCTTCTCTTGCGCGCCAAGGTTTTTCGCCATCGCTGCTTAAAAAATCCGTCCAGCGGGAGAGCATATTACCCCAAAGGTGCTTCACAAGGGTTGCGATGCTGTTGCTTTCTTCATTTGCCTGCCAAAAGAGGGCTTCATCCGGTACTTGTGCCATGGCTTTTTCACCAAGCCCCCGGTAATAATTGAATTGTTTGATGATGGGTTCTAGGGTATTCATGTCAGTAGGATTTTCTCTATATGCAAAATACTAAAATATCAGAATGGACGACTTATAGAATTATCGATTCGAACCAAAAGGCGTAATATGGACCCTTTCTTCGTCGGTTAAAATTTTTTAGAGAGATGGATGAAGGCACTCAATCTCTACAGCTTTTCAAAATCCAAATGAATATGTTCGTCATGAAACGCGTTGACTTGAGAACCTAAATTCTTTACGATATAGATACCACTGGATTTCAGTTTCTGTCCAATCGGACCAGAAAATAGCAACTCCTTGTATTCGATTTTTATGATCACCTTACTCACCTTATATCCATACAGTTTGGCTCCTTTGTTCATGCACATAATCATCGAAGCAACAGCCTCAAAGTTGATATGTACACTTGAGTCAGTGTCCAATCGGCCTTGATTTGTGAAGTTTAAAAAATAATGTCTACTTCCTAAATCATCGAGATCTGTATAAGGCTTAGTGTTTTTAACTTTGGGCATCATTAAATCGACACTCGTTCCGTTTTGATGGGTGCGATGTGGAGCAAGTTTCCCTCCTTTTTGATGCGAGCATTCCATCACTCGGTAGCTTAATCCATCTTCTCCTAGTGCTAGTGCTTGGAAACCTTGGAGGAGAGAGGCTAACACTTTGTCATTTAAAAAGGCACGACCTGCCAAATAACTTGTTGAGTCAAAGTAGCGATAATTTTCCCCTTCCCAGGGAATCAGTTTTCCGTTTTCGAGGGATCCGTTTCCTACAGAGCCATGGGAAATGCTGGGTAAATCATTGCCTTTATTGGCTTTATAGTATGATTTGATGGGGTCAGTTTCCCCAGCTGAATCATGGAGAGTTTCATTTGGACCACAGGAAATCCCGAGTGTCAAAATCATGCTCAGTGCTAGACAAAAGAAGAAGCCAAGGGTTGTTTTTTTCGTCATTTATCAGAATCGATTTTTTCAGCGTTTTCATGCTCTAGCTTATTCGCCTTTTCAACCACATTATGAAGTTCCTTGTCGAGTTCAGTGGCTGAATTAAGTAATTCCAGATAGAGCATTTCTTTTTCTTCATCAGAAAGCGCCTGTTTATGAGCCATTTCGAAGACATGAATAATGCCCATGATACGAGCCAATGGTGCTCGAACCACATGAGACTGAATCCGAGCAATTTCACCGAGTTTTTCATTTCGTAACTTGATGGCTGCCAAACTTTTTATGGATGTGGTGATGTCTGAAAAGTAAATAGCATTTCCAAATTCATGTGGGTATACACTTACTTCAAACCATTTCTCCAAACGCGGAATTTCTTGTTTAAAATGAAGGGGTTCCTTTAGCTTTTTACTCGGTTCATGCCCACTCAAAAGATTTGGGTCAATAAATTCTCCAAAAACGTCAATCAATTTTTTGCCAATAACGGCCTCACGTTTATGACGCAATAAGTTTTCAGCTTGTCTATTCCAGTAGGTGATCACTAAATTATGATTAACATTAAAAAAGGC
>Ga0100381_1005028_pt1 | contig 11039 bp, 8 predicted proteins | sample CryGeymeta201505_FD_80416 | JGI IMG/M metagenome (GOLD analysis project Ga0100381, IMG submission 80416) | Groundwater microbial communities from Crystal Geyser aquifers in Utah, USA - Crystal Geyser metaG 2015-05 | ecosystem: Environmental > Aquatic > Deep subsurface > Groundwater | place: USA...
GCTGAGCTCCTCGTCGAATCTCCGAGCCTGGCCGCCGGGGCCCGCGACCAGCAGACCCGACTCGAGCCAGAGCAACACACCGTCTGAGTCCTGCCCCTTGTCGCCAAGCCCCTGGCTCTCGCCTCGAGCCCAGAGCGGCGCGTCGAGAGCAACCCAGGTCGCCCCTCCGTCGCTCGTGGCAAAGACCTGTCCATCTCCCAGCAGCGCCGCACCGCGGCTCGCGCTCCGAAATCCCAATGCGACGACGGTCGAGGTCGAGCTGCCGTCGCCCAGCACGAGGAGCTCGAGCTCCCGGCTCGACGGCAAGGCGTGCATCAGCGTCGCTTTCTCCCCACCGAACCAGGCCGTGCCGTCCTCGGCGAAGAGGGCCGAGCCCATTTTCAGGGCCTCGCTGACGGCCCGCACGCTGGCTTTCGTCTTGCTGACCTCCACGACGATATCCCCCTGTACCGCGGCCAGCACCGAGTCCTTCGAGGTCGCCACGAGCTGGGTCGCGCGCAGACCCGAGGGTCCAAACTCCCGAAACGTCTTGCCCGCGTCCACGGAGCGCCGGAGACCGGCGTCGGTCGCGACGAAGAGCGTCTCCTCCCAGCTGGCCAGGTGAGTCGCCGTCGGGTCGGTCTTCCCCAACGAGACCACCTTGAGGCTCTCACCGTCCACCGTGCGGTACACCTGTCCGTCGAGGAGGACGAAGAAACCTTTGGGAGTGGAGACCACCTCCGAGAAGATGTCCGCGCTCACTCCGCCGTCGGTGGAAATGGGCTCGAGGCGTCCGAGGGGAGCCTGCCTGACCGTCCTCGCGAGGCTTCCCGCCGAGGTGGCGAGGAGAGTGTTCGTTCCAACGGCGAGGTCGTAAAGGGGAGCTGCCCGCTCGAGGTTCACATTCTCCCAGGTCACACCGTCATGGGAGGCGACCTGTACCCCTCCGGAGCCAACGGCGAGGTAGGTTGGCTCGCCGTCCTGAGTCCAGGAGTCGATGGCGTGCAGGGTGTCTCCTGCTCCGGTCCGCAGTTGTCGCCAGGAGTCCCCCCCGTCGCGGGTTAGTAAGATCGAACCGACCTCCCCGACGGCGACCCCGGTCATTCCGTCGAGGAAATCGATGTCGGCGATGTCTCCTTCGGGCATCACGCTGACGTCGAAGGTGCGGCCAGCATCCAAGCTCGTCCACAGCCCGCCGTTGCGGGAGGCGGCGAAGACGAGCCCGCCCTCGGCGACCACTACGGCGACAAAGGGAGAGCGCTCGTCGAGCTGAACGACCTCCCAGGTCCCACCGCGATCGTCGGTGCGGTAGAGCACGCCGGCCCCGGCCGCGAACCCGATGGCCTCGTCGTCGTCGAGGACGACGTCGAAGAGGGGCTCCTGTCGTCCTTCGGAGAGCAAGATGGGTTGCCAGGAGCGCCCCGCGTCTGTGGTCTGCATCAAGCCCGTGCGCCCGACGCCGAAGCCGAGCTCACCGTCGCCCGAGAACACGACCGCACGGTCGATCCCGACCCTCTCTTCGTGGGCGAGGAGCTCCCAGCTCGCGCCCGCGTCGTCCGATCGGCCGGTGTGGGCCTTGCGAGGGGCGAGGCGCAACCGCTGCGCGTCGAGCCAGTAGGCAGGCCCGTCGAGGTTGGCCGGCAGGTTGACCTCGGCCCAGGAGACTCCTCCGTCGCTCGAGCGCAGCGCGACCTGCTCGCCGTACACGGTGAAGATCCCCGGCGCCGGGGCTTGAACCTGAGCCCAGTTGATGTGTGCGCCCAAATTCGGCGCCACGGGCTCGTGGAACGACTCGCCCAGGTCGAGGGAGTAGAGGAGGGTGCCGTCACGCCCTGCGATCACCAAGGCCGCAGCGCCCTCTGGCGTGGAGCCGAAGGCGGCGGACGTCAGATCGGCGCTCGAGGGCTGGGGCGAGAGCAGCTCGACGTCGGCTTGCAGACAGGACGCCTCTGCAGCCCACGCCACTCGTGTCGAGGCGAGCAGGCAAAGCACGACCCACACCGCCCGAAAGCGGCGGAACGAGGCGTCATGTCCTGCTTTGCTGAAACTGCCCACAGGTTAGCTCGAGAACGACTGGGTCGCGTCCAAAATGACGCACACCTTAGCACGGGGTCGTCACGAGAGGCAGGTTTGGAAACCGCGCGTCGTCGCCAAGTGGATCCTTCCGACGCACAATTGGATTCTATTGCCCAGCCTGCCCAAGGCGGACGCTTGCTGCATCGCGAAGAGTTGCGGAGCGAACGCGGTCGCCGCTCGGCAATTCGTTGCCTCCAGCTCCCAAGTACCGAGAAGATGCATGTGAATGCAGGAAATGATGAGCGGTTCTTGCCGGAGTCGAGCGTCGCTGATAGTGTCCGGCGGCGTTGGGTTCGGCCTCGCCGAACTTCGACCAGACAAAGCAGCTGTCGTGCGGATCTGCGAAGGATCAAAAGCTGCCACTCAGCCGAGAACCCCCTCTTGACCAGTGCCCCTCGCGAGACCCAATCCCTGCGCGCTTTGGCGGGGAGCAAACCGGTTCAGCGAGTCTATGGGGGGGCGGTCGAGCTGAGGTTCGAACCCTGATCCCTTGAATTGGAGGAGTCCATGAGCACCGAAGCCGAAAACATGAAGGTCACCTACACCTCTACGAACGTGGACATGTCGCGTTTCCACGCGTGGTTCGACGAGGCCTTGCGGACGTTGCGCGCCCAGCAAGGGGCGACCTACCCCGCCTACATCGATGGGGTCGAGGTTCGCTCGGAGCAGGCGCCCATCGAGGATCGCAGCCCTATCGACGCGGAAGTCGTGCTGGGCCATTTCCAAGCCTGCACCAAGGCTCACGTCGATCAGGCCGTCGCGGCCGCACGGCGAGCGCAAAAGTCCTGGCGCAAGCTGGCTTGGCAAGAGCGTGTCGCCATCATGCGCCGCGCCGCTGGGCTGATTCGCAAGCAGAAGTTCGAGATCGCCGGGGTCATGTGCTTGGAGGTCGGCAAGAACCGCCTCGAAGCCATGGGAGACGCCGAGGAGTCCGCCGATCTGATCGACTACTACTGCGATCAGGTCGAGCAGGCCGATGGTTTCGTGCGCTCCATGAAGAAGATGACCACCATCGAGACCAACACCGACGTCCTGCGGCCGTTCGGCGTCTTCGTCTGCATTTCGCCCTTCAACTTCCCCATGGCGCTCTCGACCGGTATGTCCTCCGCCGCGCTGGTGGCTGGCAACGCCGTCATCTTCAAGCCAGCGAGCACCACGCCGTGGACCGGCTACCGCCTCTACAAGATCTACGAAGAGGCAGGCGTTCCGGCTGGTGTCTTCAACTTCATCACTGGACGCGGCTGCGACGTGGGCGACACGCTGACCTTCCACGAGGGCGTGGACGGCGTGGTCTTCACGGGCTCCAAGGACGTGGGGATGCGCATCTTCCATGGCCTGAGCGAGCGCTGGGCCAAGCCCTGCCTGATGGAGCTCGGGGGGAAGAACCCCGCCATCGTGACCGCCAGCGCCGACCTGGACAAGGCCTCCGACGGCGTCATGAAGTCGGCTTGGGGCTTACAAAATCAGAAGTGCAGTGCCTGCTCGCGCGTCTACGTACACAAGGCGGTCGCTGCCGATTTCATCGAGCGGCTCATCGCCAAGACGAAAGCCATCTCCATCGGCGATCCCTGTGACGCCGACGTGTATTTCGGCCCCGTGATCAACGAAGCGGCGGTCAAGACCTACCTGCGCGTCGTGGATCAGGCCAAGGCCGAAGGCGAAATTCTCTACGGCGGGCACCGGCTCACCGAAGGCGCCCTGGCCAAGGGACACTACGTCGCTCCCGCCATCGTCCGGGTGTCCAAAGAGAGCACGTTGCTGCGCGAGGAGTTCTTCGTGCCGTTCCTGGCCGTCTGCGAGGTGGACAGCCTGGAAGAGGCCATCGAGGAGTCCAACAAGGCCGAATATGGCCTGACGGCGGGTCTCTACAGCGGCGACGAGGCCGAAATCGAGCTCTTCTTCGACGAGATCGAGTCCGGCGTCACCTACATCAACAAGCGTTCGGGAGCGACTACTGGCGCTTGGCCAGGGGCGCAGCCGTTCTGCGGCTGGAAAGGTTCTGGTGGGAGCGGCAAGGGCGGATGTGGGCCCTATTACGTCGCACAATTCATGCGTGAGCAGAGTCGGTCTGTTGTGGTCGAGAAATGAGGTGTGTGGATGGGAGACAATATGACGAAACACAAAGTTGAGACGCTCGAATACCCCCGAATCCTCACAAAACCGCCCGGCCCCAAGGGCCAGGCGGTAGTGGATAAAGACAAACGCTACTCCTCGACCTCATACATCAAGTACTACCCGCTCGTGGTCTCACACGGGTTGGGCGCTATGGTGGAAGATGTAGACGGCAACCGCTACATCGACTTCATGGCCGGCATCGGCGTCTCGGCGACTGGATACAACCATCCTGAGGTGGTCGCAGCCATCAAGGACGCCGCCGGGCGCTTCCTGCACATCTGCGGCACTGACTTCTACTACCAAGGCATGGCCGACATCTGCGAGAAGCTCGCCCAGGTCGCTCCCGGCCCCAGCCCCAAGCGCGTCTTCCTCACCAACTCGGGCACCGAAGCGGTGGAGGGGGCGATCAAGCTGGTCCGCAACTCGACTCGTCGCCCGACCCTCGTTGCCTTCAACGGAGCGTTCCATGGCCGCTCCTATGGCGCCATGAGCCTCACGGCGAGCAAGACCAAGCAGCGCGCCACCTTCGGCCCGATGCTGCCGGGCATCTACCACGTCCCCTACCCGGACCCCTACCGGCTCGGTCCAAACGCCACGGATATCGTCTTCGAGTACATCGAGAAAGAGCTCTTCAAGCGCTACATCTCACCGAGCGAAATCGCGGCGTTCTTCGTCGAACCAATGCAGGGAGAGGGAGGCTACATCCTGCCGCCCGACGACTTCCTCCCGAAGCTCGCCGAGTCGTGCAAGCGCCATGGGATCATGCTCGTCTTCGACGAGATCCAGACGGGCATGGGCCGCACTGGGAAGATGTGGGCTGCCGAGCACTACGGCGTCGAGCCCGATGTCGTGCTCTCCGCCAAGGGTCTGGCTTCGGGGATGCCGCTGGGCGCTATCATCGCGAAGGAAGAGACCATGCGTTGGCCTTCCGGTTCTCACGGTTCGACCTTCGGGGGCAATCCCGTGTGTTGTGCCGCGGCACTGGCGACCATCGAGGTCATCGAGCGAGACCTTCTGGCCAACACAATCGTTATGGGGGACCTCCTCAAGGCCGGTGTCGAGGCGCTCGCCCAGAAGCACCTGTGCATCGGTGACGTACGCGGCAAGGGCCTGTTCATCGGCGTGGAGTTCGTCAAGGATCGCGAGAGCAAGAAGGCCGATGAGGCCCTCACCGAGAAGATCGCCCAGCTGGCTTTCGAGCGGGGCTTGCTCCTGCTGTCTTGCGGGCTGAACGTGATTCGCCTGGCGCCGCCGCTGGTCCTCAACCGCTACGATGTGGAGAAAGGCCTCGAGATTCTGGACTCTGTTTTGACCGACCTGACCTGATTCCGTTTTGCTGGCCGTTGACCGCCAGACTTCGAAATCGATGTGGTTGGCCGCTGAGAGAAGCCAGTGACCTTTGAGAGCCGAGAGAATCTGGTTCAAGAACGACGAAGCGCCGGCCTGGGCCGGCGCTTCGTCGTTCTTGGGGAGTCTCAGAGCTCGATGGGTTGGATGTGGACCTCGAATTTCTCGTCGACCACCAGGATGGTGTTGCAGGGAACCACCTGCCAGGGAACGTCGGAAGGAGCTGGGTCTGTGGTGACGAAGACGGCCTTGAAGTGAGGAAACTGCTGCGTGTCCGGTGTGTGACCCGCGAAGAGTGGTTTCTCCTGTCTCTCGAGCCCACGAATGGGCAGATAGGCCAAGGTCGAATCGCTGGTGCAGGTCGCTGCGATGCACCGGCCAGACACGAACATGAAGTTGAGAACAGGGTTCTCCTCGGTGGCCGTCATGATCGTTCGGCGAATATCAGTGAGCGTCTCTCTCATGGACTCAAAGAGCGCGGGAACCGGGACGATGGCTCGGTCGATGCGGGTGCGCTTGTTGAGCTTCTCGAAGAAGAGGTGCAGCGCCAATTCGCTGTCGGTCTGACCGCGCACGTTGCGCTGCAGGAAGTCGGGCAAGAGCCCGAGTAGCGCCGCCCTCCCTTCAGGAGTTCGAGTCACGTGGCCGTCATGAGTGAAGAGCCAGTTGCGGAAGCGGTACGGCTGCATGTCCTGCGGGGGCGGTGTGCCTTCACTTCCGTGGCGCACGTGGGCCACCATGGAGTGGGACAGGACGTCGGCCGCGAGCGTGGCGAGGTTGACGCGTCCCATGAGTCTTGCAGGTTGTTTGCGGACCAGCGCCCGTTCGTCCTGGTAGTAGCCCAAACCCCAACCGTCGCAGGGGGTTTCGGCGACAAACGAGAGGCTGTCGCCGCAGGTCTTCAAGGCGAGGTCGAAGAGCGAGAAGTCAGAACCCAAGTATCCGAATTGACGGCTCATATGCTGACCTCGAGGTTCGACGAATCAGTGGGGAACAATATTGGCAACCTTTTGTTTGGAGTGGTCTTCGTTCGTCCTTCGTGACTTACCTACCAAGTCGTCTGCTCGCAAAGCTCGAGAAATCAACCATTCGTCGCGCGCGAACCCACTGCTGGTCCAGCCGCTCCCGGTCCATCGTGGGGAGTGTAATCCCATTCCGAATCGATGGGCGCAACAGATCGGTGATGGATGGATTCTTTTGTTGGCCGTTGACTGCACGGCACTGGAGACCAAGGAACCGGCCGCAGAGAGGGAACGCTTGCAAATGTGACCTTTGTCGGCGTCGTTGAGCGGCGCTCGAGCCGCCCCCTTCTCATGGGCAACCAAGGGGTCGGCGCAGTTATTTCGGCTTCTTTGCCCGTTGTTCGAACTGGGAATGTTCGAAGCGGGAGGCCGAGTTTGTCGGCACTCCGTGGTGGCAGCTCGGCGCTGGACCCATGGCCGCTGGGGCAACCCCCGGATGCTTGCTCCTGTGAACTCTCGCCATCTGATGAAGGTGGTTCTGGATCTCGTGTCGTGATACCATGTCTCCACCTTGTCCTGCCTTGGCCGCACCTCAATAGAGGAATCGGCTGTCCAGAGAGCACTATGACCCAGATGAACCCCGACGCAGAATGGAAAGTCGGAGACAAAGCCGTCTACCCCAGCCATGGAGTGGGAGAGATCACCGCGATCGAATCCAACGAGCTCTTTGGGCCTAATGCGACGGTGTATGTCCTCGAGCTCCTTCACTCGTCAAGACGGATTCTGATCCCTACTGCCAAAGCTGCTCAGGTCGGCCTTCGGGAGGTTGTCAGCGGAGTCCAGGCCGCCGAAGTCTTGGAGGCCCTCAAGGGCGATCCTCCTCCCACCAAGGCCATGCCTTGGACCAAGAGGCAACGAGCACTGCTGGAGAAGCTCAGCAGTGGCTCTCTCTACGACGTCGCCGAGGTGCTGCGAGAACTCTACCACCTCAAGGGCGTGAAAGACCTCTCCTTCGGACAACGACGGCTCTTCGACACAGCGACGTCCTTGCTCGTGCAAGAACTCTCCATCGCGTTAGGCCAAAACGCCGAGGAGATCGAAGAACACATTCGCACGATCTTCAGCTGGTAGGCGTCCTAGGGCCGCGTCCCCTCTCCGCTTCGACCAGAATCTGACTCGAGCTGTTCGACCCTCGCCCTGAGTTCGTCGAGTTCCTTCTTCAGGTTCGGAACGTGCGTCAGGGCATCGATGGCGTCCCGGACTCGGTCGTCGACCCGGCGCTGCATCTCCTCCACCGAGCGCTGCAGGTTCTCCACGGTCTCGATCACCACCTGTCGACCTTCGTCGATGACGTCCGCGCCACGCTTGAGTCGTTCGACCTGCTTCGCAGCCTCGTCCTTGAGGTGGGAGACCGGCTGACTGAGGCGTTGGAACAGCTCGGCGGGGCCTTGGATGATCGTCTTGAGTGTCGACAGCGGCATGGCGCGCCGACGCGACTTCTGCTGCTCGAAGATGATCTGAGCCAGCGTCACACTGGTCAGGTCCTGCTTCGTCCGGTTGTCGATCACCTGCACGTCCTCTCCCGCGCGGATCAGATCGGCCAAGTCCTCCAAGGTCACGTAGCAGCTGCACGACGTGTCGTAGAGCTTGCGGTTGGCGTAGCGCTTGATCATTCGCGTGATTGACTCCCCCATCTGAAGACTCCTTTACTGGCTGACGCATGGGCATGGGTCGCCGTAGGCCAGTGCCCGTCCGGAAATACCCCATCTGCGGCGTCGTCTTCCTCCCTCGGCTCCTCGGCGCACCGGTGTGCGCCCGCGTCGCTCGGCCGTCGGCTCCTTGCACCTTGGGCATTTCCGAACGGGCACTCAAAAGATGTCCTTTGAGAGGGATTGCGTGTTTCGCTGAGATCGGTGGAAGATGCGACCGAAACCTGAATTTCAAGATGGACTCTAGGCTATCGGGATTCGCGCGCTGCTCGCACCGAGCGGCCTCGAAGCGAGCCCGCTGCGTGCCTACACGCAAGCCAACCTCGCCTGCCGCTCAAACATCGGCGATCTCCCGCAACGATTCTATGGTTTCGTCAAAGGGTGTTCGGCTCACTCCGCTGTTGAACAGCTCGATGAGCTCCGGCCAGCGCTCGATCGCCTCGTCGAGCACCTCGTCGCCGCGAGTGTAGGCCCCCAACTCCACGAGGTCTCGTTTGCTCTCGTAGGTCGAGATGAGCTTTCGGACCGCGCTCGCGGCCCGCCAATGCGGCTCGCTCGCGACTCGGTGCTGCAGCCGAGAGAGGCTGCGCAAGATGTCGACCGCAGGCCAGATCCCTCGCTCGGCGATCGTCTTCGAGAGCACGATGTGACCGTCCAACAATCCGCTCACCTCGTCGGCGACGGGGTCGTCGAGTTGTCCGGCCTCGGTCAGCACCGAATAGCAGGCGGTGATCGAGCCCACCTCGCTGTTGCCCGCCCGTTCGAGCAATCTCGAGAGCAGCCCTGACAAGCTCGGGGGATAGCCTTGGCGAACCGGGGGCTCGCCAGCCGCCAACCCCACCTCTCGTTGTGCCCGTGCGACTCGGCTCAGGCTGTCGACGCACAGCAGCACGTTCATCTGGTGGCGGTCGCGGAAGTACTCTGCGATCGAGGTCGCGACCTCGGCGCAGGCCACTCGCGTCTGCGCCGGCGAGTCACTCGTCGTCACGACGACTACAGAGCGCGACAGCCCTTCGGCGCCCAACCCCTCTTCGATGAATTCGCGGACCTCTCGGCCGCGCTCGCCGACCAAGGCTAGAACGACGACATCGAAGTCCTTGCAGCGAGCCAGCTGCCCGAGGAGCGTGCTCTTGCCGACGCCTGGCCCCGCGAAGAGCGCGACGCGCTGGCCGTGTCCCAAGGTGAGCATCCCATCGAGGACAGGAATCTCGGTGTGGACCGCGCGATGAATCCGCTTGCGCAACAGCGGCTGGGGAGCCTCGCGGGTGACCGCCCAGCTCTCCCCTTGCACTGGCCCTTTCCCGTCCATGGGATGTCCCTGCCCATCCAAGACTCGTCCGATGAGGGCGGTGCCGACGGTGATCTGGTGCCGACGAGCCGCCAACACCACCGGCGCTCCGGGCTTCAGCCCCGAGAGGTCTCCGAGGGGAACGAGCACGACCTCGGCGCCAGCGAACCCTACGACCTTGGCGTCGACGGTCCCGTGGCTCGTCGTCAACGTCGCGAAGGCCCCGATGGTGGCCTCGGGCAAGGTGGCACGAACAATGGTGCCGAGCGCCGAACGCACGCGGCCTTCCGTGACCACCGTCGTGATGGCGTCGAGCTCCACCAGCCACTGCTCGAGCGTTCCATGTCCTGGTTCGTTTGACATCGAGCGCCCTCCACGTGGCGAAACGGCAGTCGCAGGGGCTGGCCCTGTGGGCCCTTTCATAGATGGACCTGTGTTCTGGCTCTTCTCGTGCGACTCGTCGCCGGAATGACTCACTTTGGCAGCACTGCGATCCCGTCGATCTCGACCTTGGCTCCCTTGGGCAGGCGAGAGACCTCGATGGTCGCCCGCGCCGGCGGCGCGGTGTCGAAGTATCCGCCGTAAATCTCGTTGACCACCGCGAAGTCTTCCATGTCGCGCAGGTAGATCGTCGTCTTGACCAGGTGCTCATAGGTCAGGCCAACGGCGGCGAGGATGGCGCCGAGGTTCTTCATCACCTGCTCGGTCTGGGCCTTGACGCCCAGCGCGACGATATCTCCGGTCTTTGGCGAGAGGGCGATCTGCCCGGAGATGAAGAGCAAGTTCCCGACGGCGACCGCCTGAGAGTACGGTCCGATGGCCCTGGGAGCCTCGCCGGTGTCGACGATGGTCTTGGTGGGCTTGTCGCCGTCGCGCGCGACGCCTGGCTCGGGCGTTGATTCGTTCGCCTCGACGGCCTTCTTGCTGCTCTCGATTTCGCTGGTCTCATCGGTCATTTTTTGTTCCCTAATTTCATCTTGAGAGCGGCCAGCATGTCGTCGGCCTCTTGGTCTTTTGAGATCTTGTTCAACTCGTACTCTTCGCCGTGCACGCCCATGTCGTCGAACTGGCCCAAGAGCTGCTCGGCGAAGGCCTGGCCGGGGTTCTCGCCCGGCAGTCGGGTCTCGTACCGCAACATCTGCTTGTCGTTCGCGATGCGCTCCAAATCCTGGGTCGCGGCGTCCCGATTGGCCATTTCTTGTTGCACACGCTCCGCCGCCTCACCTGCCAGTAGGGTCTGACCGTGTTTGCGAGCCATAGTGACGCGCTTCGTCCACTGCTCGATGGCCTCTTCGGCCGCCGCCAGACGCTTCTTGGCCTCTTTTTCCTCGAGCACGAACTGGGTCATCTCCGCGAAGTCTGTGGGTTCGACGGTCATCTTCAACCTCCGAGAGGAAGCGGGGGAATGCGCACCCAAATGGCGGGGCAGGTGTCACTTTCTAGCAGATTCACTCCACGCTGTCAGGTGGCACCGTGCTCCCTGCTCAGTGGCCTTCTGAGGCTCTGGGCTGGTGAAACATCACCAAGAGCCCTTTATTTTGTTCGGCCGCCCGGCGAAAGACA
>Ga0100381_1005037_pt1 | contig 11030 bp, 9 predicted proteins | sample CryGeymeta201505_FD_80416 | JGI IMG/M metagenome (GOLD analysis project Ga0100381, IMG submission 80416) | Groundwater microbial communities from Crystal Geyser aquifers in Utah, USA - Crystal Geyser metaG 2015-05 | ecosystem: Environmental > Aquatic > Deep subsurface > Groundwater | place: USA...
ACGATACACTCGAATCGGTTCTGAGTTTGAGCGGCAATCGAACGCAAGGTGCAAAGCAGCAATGGCAAGCGTTCCACGCCGCGATGCCCAATTAAAAAACTGACTTCCGGCAATGCAGACTCATCAATCGGATGATGACTACAGCATTGTCGTGAATTGACAAAACATGGACGATCCTGCAAATGAATGGGATAATCACGTAATGCCCGCCTCAATAGCGAGCAACCGGCAACCGGAAACACATCGCACAAATGTAGCGTTCGCGTGTATTCCCAATCACATGCCACGCCTTCACCAGACGGATTGATAAGCAGTCCATCATTTCGGTTGCGCATGAGTACCCAACGGTTCGTCAAGCTCATGCTCAACAAGAACCGAAACCAGTCATGAACGAATGTTCCCAAGAATGTACGAATACGGCTCACTATAGAAACTAAGCTTTACATATCAGAACACTCATACTATCGGCTAAACTGAGGAGTTCTTCGCCACATACACACTTGAATTCAAGATAATCAAAGATCTCTGCCCCACACGAAAAGCATGCGGACGGAAGTGTGGCTCGCTTGTACACATGAATGGACGCGATATTTTCAAACATAAAGACGACATCATCGCGCGAAAAGGGACCAGCCACAGCCAGCCGGTCTAAATGAGCCGCCGTTAAAGCCTTATTTCCATTTCGCTTGATCTGATCGAAAGCCAGCAAAATGGAAAGAGCGGTCTGAACACGGCGAATGCCTCCTCGCCGCTGATTCCTTCGTAAGAATCTATGCTTGGCTCCGAACTCCTTTTTAAAGAGATCATGTGACGGGAAACTGGTGTGAATATCTTCCAGGATATAAATTCCGCCGGATTTCAGTTTTCTGAATCCATATTTCAAACATCTCGATTGATGGGAAGGAATGTGAGATCCGTCATCAATAATAAGATCTGGTGCGTCCATGTCTTCAAAAAAAGAAGCGATAGCACCGTCATGGCCTTGGTCTAAACAAGCATAGTGCACTCGATTGCATACAGGCCATTCCTGTCGTGTTTCCAAAATGTCCACGCCGGTTATTTCAGACTCCGGATATTTCTCCATAAGCCATCGAATGGAATGGCCATTGAATACTCCAAATTCAATAATATGCCCTTTGATGTTAGCAGGAAGGAAAGTGTTATAAAAATCAACATAACCATGCCAGAAGAACTTATCACTTTGCCTAAGCATCAAATCACATTCAGCCATTATTAACCTCACTGAAATATAAAATACAAGTTAACCGACGTTCTGTTGTACTGATCTTGATACGATCAAACGGACAGCAGACTCAACCCACCGACAAATAACAACAGGGCGAACAATAATATATCGGTTCAGATATGCAGCTATACGCTTATATTTTTCAACCGGAGACATGCCTATTTCAGAATCCATTTCCTTCGAGAACCATTTTCTTAAATGCCATGCATGAATAACCACTGGTTTCTCTTCGCTATCCAAATAAACCCGACTTGCCATAAACTTTGGATGCATAGAAGAGTTAAGATAAATAAACTTATAACGCTCCTTGAGAATCAGCCAAAACACAGGATAATAGGGTTCGAAATCGTCGTAGCAAACATTTGGCTGATCATGATCGTAGCCGAATACCCTGTTGTTCTCATCAACAATATTATCAAAGCGTAACGCCTTCCATGCAGGATTCTTCTCAACTAATCGCCGTAAGATCTCTGTTTTGAAAATCGTGAAATACAGATTACATGCCAACGGATTGTGAAAGCGATACGGACTGCCACCGTCGGGGACACCGGCAACAGCAATATTCTGATCTTTTGCCATTTTATTAATCAGGCGAAGTAAATCATCTGGATGTAAAAGAAAGCAATCCTCATCAATATGGACGATAAAATCGGATTCAACCGCTAACGCTTTATCCACAAAGTTCAAAGGATGCCACCCAGACCGTCCATCCAATACAATGATTTTATCAGCCAGACCAGATGCGCGAACTAGTGCCTGTGAATAAACCTGCCAACGCGTTTTTAATGAATAGGTAACAAAAATGATTTTCGGAATCATTATTCATCCTATCTTCGAATGGTTTTTGAATACCGAGTCAACGCTTCACAACGCCACGCTGAAGTAAGCGTCACAACACCCGCCTGATGCCTGTCATGAACCCAGCCCGCATTGAACCCTACATCCGAAACACAAAACATGGCGGCCTCATGTATGTAGTCAAGACCGGTATTTGATGCCGCACGAACCGCACCAATACTGAATTCAAAGATTCCCGGAAGAAGCAAACCTCCTGACAACTCACAATCAATGATGCATTGGTCGCTAACCGGAAAATCAAAGACTGGCGATTGCAGCGTTGCAATAATTAAGCCACTCGCGCGTACAGCGATTCCGAACCGGACATTGGAAACCGCATCTCGGCATGTCACTTGTAAACGCAAGCGGATTGCCTCCCCATACTTGAAGGTCGCGGTTGGTTGCCCTGACTGCCCGAGCATAGTCAACGACTCAACGCTCAAAGCGGTATGAACCCCGTGCTGATGATCAAGGAAACTAACGGCACCGCATTCCAGTTGTCCGGACTGCTCGTACGCGGAAACGACTTTATCCACCGTATTCTTATCGTGAGCTACGGTTCCCGAATCAAGCCAGATGGCCGTCTGGCAAAGGTTCTGTACTGCTGCCAGATTGTGACTCACGAACAGGACCGTTCGCCCCTGGCTGGCAACTTCGCTCATCTTACCCAGGCATTTGCGTTGGAACTCGGCATCGCCGACGGCCAGGACTTCATCCACAATCAGGATCTCCGGATCGAGATGGGCGGCCACGGCAAAGGCGAGGCGCACGACCATCCCGCTGGAGTAGCGCTTTACCGGCGTGTCCAGATAGGTGGCACAACCGGAGAATTCGACAATCTCATCAAGCTTGGCGGAAATCTCCGTCTTGGTCATACCCAGCACCGCGCCATTGAGATAGATGTTCTCCCGGCCCGTCAGATCCTGATGAAAACCAGTCCCTACCTCAAGCAGACTGGCGATGCGCCCCTTGACGCGGACTTCCCCCGTGGTTGGCGCCGTGATCCGGCTCATGATCTTGAGCAGTGTGCTTTTCCCCGCGCCATTGCGGCCGATGATCCCCAGCACCTCGCCTCGCCTGACCTCGAAATTGATATCCCGCAACGCCCAAATGTAATCGGGTGAAGAATCTGAGAGGGGAACCGCAGAAGACGCAGAACGACACAGAATTTTTGTTTTTTGAGTGGAAGAGGGGCTGCGGTCTGCTTTCCCTTCCCGCTTACGGGTCCGGATGTTTTCGCCGGTAACGGAAAGATACGGGTCTTCCTTGCCGCGGATGCGGTGCCACCACCGATTGATATCGTGGTGTAACGAGCCAGTAGAGACCTCCCCGAGGCGGTACTGCTTCGACAACCCCTCAACCTGAATTACAACGTCCGAGTTCATATAATCAAACCGCAGAATACACAGAAATACACAGAAAGGGGGTTTCTAGTTTAGAATGAGACGCTCATGCTGTAGGTGAGGGTAATGGGAGAAGTTTATAAGATATGCAACTTTGAATCCTGTCGCCTTGAGATAGTTGATCACCTGCGCTCTATGATTGTCTGATATCTCGGAGACGGCCTTGATTTCCACGATGATTGTTTCGAAACAGATAAAATCGGGGATGTATTTCTGTTTCAAAGCGCGCTGCTTGTTGGACAGGGGTAACGTTGCTTGGCTGATAAACGGAATATTTTGGAGTTCGAACTCAATTTCCAGACACTCTTGGTAGACAGACTCGAGGAATCCACACCCCATTTGCTTATACACTTCAAAACAAGCACCAAGTATCTTATACCCCTCATCCTTATACAAAAACGTTTCCACTGCACCATCCCCTTCTGTGTATTTCTGTGTCTTCTGTGGTTCCCTCTCCCCTACACCGTATCCATGAAGGTGCGTTCCACGCGGTTAAACGCGATCACGCCGACCAGCAGCGACACTACCCCAAATCCCGCGCTATAGGCGAACCAGCCCCAATGCAATATCCCCTGCCCCAGGAACCCTAGCCGGAAGGTTTCAATAATCGGCGTCATCGGATTGGCCAGCAGCACCAGCCGCAGCCGTCCGCCGGTAATACTCGAAAGCGGAAAGATCACCGGCGTGGCGTACATCGCCAACCGAACACCGAACTCAAGCAGGAAGCGCAAATCGCGGTACTTCGTGGTCATCGCACTGAACAGGATCCCTAGCCCCAGTGCCTGCATCGCCATGACGAGCACCAGCACGGGAAACAGGAAAGCCACCGGCGTCATGCGAACACCGGATCCCATCAGTGCATAATAGCCCCAGAACACGAGAAAGAGCCCCACCTGCACGCCGAACTTGATCAGATTGGAGACGGCCAGCGAGAGCGGCACCGCCAGACGCGGAAAGTAGACTTTGCCGAAAAGATGCGCATTGCCCACAAAGGTGTTGGCGGATGCCGTCAGCACATTTGAAAAGTACAGCCAGATGATATTCCCGCTGAGATAGAAGAGCATCTTCGGCAAACGGTCCGTGCTGAGGCCGGCCAGATTCCCGAACACGACCGCGAAGACGATGGTCGTGAGCAGCGGCTGGATCACAAACCAGGATGCCCCCAGAATGGTCTGCTTGAACTGGGCCACAAAATCGCGGCGCACAAACAGCAGTACGAGATCCCGGTAGCGCCACAAATCCTGTAAATGCAGATTGAACCAGCGCGCCTGCGGACGGATCACCAAATCCCAATCTTCGCGTTCTATTACCTGTTCCATCCAACCCTCATATTAAAACCACAGAATACACAGAATACACAGAAAAAAAATAACTGCGAATTAGCGGTTAAAACTCCCCAGCAAAGCCCACCAGATCCCCTTCTGTGTCTTCTGCGTATTCTGCGGTTCCATCTCCCAATTCGCTTAATTAGGAAAATTCGCGGTTCAACATCCCATATTTTACACACTTCGTGCCCGTCGATTATGCAATCGATTTTTCCACGAACCATTGTTATCACGAGTCTACACAAGAATATCATCGACGGAAAGCGGATTTCGTCCGGATTCCAGACCATCCGTACCCCCGTGCCAGCATCCCGACCCAGATCCCGCAAACCAGCAGAATCAACGGGTGCCGGAAGGGGAAATCAACGAGTCCATGGAGAAAAACACCCCCGAGCGCCAGCCACAAACCCCGTCCCTCCAGCTCCCTGAACGATGGCAACTGCCCGCTGCAGCCCGTAACCCGCCCCGCCCCTTTCAAGATAAAGGCAACGCCGAGCATGATCAGGCACCCACCCAGGATACCGAATTCAGCCAGAAATTGCAGCGGCTCGCAATGGGCATGCCTGAAGTAGTATTGGTCGACAGGCAGCGTCTGATAGTAAGGGAATACCGTGGCGAAGGTGCCCGGACCGGTCCCCCACCATTTACGTGAACGCCACATCGACCAGGTATCATTGCGAACGACACCCCGGAAGTAAAAATCGCCGCCTGCCGCCTGCAGGACAGGCTGGTTCCGGATCAGGCTGACCGTTCCGAACCCCACCGCCATCGCCAGGATGCCCCCCAGCAGGATCTTGCGCCACGGCGTGAGCGGCGGGATGACAAATGGGTGGTCACGCCGGATGCGCCATTGAATCCCGATATACCCCATTGTCTGTAGGATCAGTATCCCGATAGCCGCCCGTGATCCGGTCTGGATGACCGATACCGCCAGCAGTCCGGCCAGCAGATACCAGAGACCGGATGGATTAGAAAGACGGCCACCGAGAAACGCCCTGTACTGTGACCTTGCCCCGCCGGTCAAGGCCACCGGGAACATGAGGCAGGCAAACGCCGCAAACTGGTTACGGCTGACAAATAGCCAGGACCAGTCATACGCGGAACGCGGAACCAGCCGATGATGCAATGTCATCAGGGTAATAAGCCCAGCCCCAGTCAGCATCAGTCCTGCAAGCACTTTTCGGGGACGGTGTGGAAGCAGCGCCGCGATCCATAAGGCAGCGGCCAGCATAGCCGCACGGCTAATCGTCTGAAGGGTTCCGTCTGGATAGGCGGACGCCGGGAGGAAACGCCAGTGGGCAACCGGAATCAACCCGCCAGCTCTAAATTCATGCGAGAAATTCAGCACATAAACAAACGGTAGCCCGACTAGGACCACCAGTCCGCCCAACAGAAACAATAGTCCGTAGAGTTTACGTCGATTCCACATTTATGTCTTTTGCTCGCCGTGCCGAAAACCACGTCCGCCGCTCCGCCTTGACGTCGCCAGAAGACTCGTCGGAAACATTGTCACAGGCCCTCTTGATATATTGATGGTAAGTATACCCGCCGTATTGCCGATAGTAATAGGAATTCGCAATGGAACGCAGATCCACGCCGTTCATCACCACCCCTACACACAACGTGCCGCTCGCCTTGACCCGCTTCATGGCCTGCGCCGCCCCCATGCTGTGGGTCACACCATAGCGGACCACAAAAAGAACGCCATCGGCCTGCTTGAGCAGCACCAGCGTATCGCTGATCCCCAGGACCGGCGGTGCATCGATCACGATCCGGTCATACACGTCGCGCATCTCAGCCAACATATCCTGAAACTGGCGACTCCCCAGCAACTCGGCGGGGCGATCGCGCTTCGAACCGCTCGAAAGCACATCCAGATTGGAGATGGTGGTAGGCAACAACAATGACTTCCAGTCATCTATTCCGGCCAACACATCGGCCAATCCTTGATGCCGGGCATCGCACGGGAAGAACTTAGTTAGCACCGGACGCCGCAGATCAGCACCGATCAGCAAGGTCCGGCGGTTATCCTGCGCATAGCTCAGGGCCAGGTTCAACGCCACCACCGATTTGCCTTCCGCAGGGTGTGCGCTCGTCACCAGCAGCACTTTGGCATGCCCGACTGCCGGGTTGATCTCCATGATGGCACGCAGGGTACGAAACGCCTCGGCGACTTCCCCGACCGGCTGCACATGGGCAAGCATCCCCCGGTCCCGGATGCTGCGTCCCCGGATGATTGGCAAGGCGGCCAACACGGACATTCCCAGCGAGCGTTCGATCTCTTCATAACGCCGGAACCGGTGATCGGTGTAGTAGAGCAGGAAAATAACCCCCAGTCCCGCCGCCCCGGCCAGCAGTCCTCCACGCAGCAGGGTACGGTGGCGGTTGGGGCGGAACGGGGCTTCGGACGGACGTGCCTCCTCGGCCAGGCGAATGACTTCCGATGGCAGATTTCCCGACAAGCTCGCTTCCTTCATGCGGGCGATGACCGCCTCGTAGATCTCCCTGTCCGCATCGACATTCCGCTTGAGATCGTTATACGCCACCAGTTGCCTGGCCAGCTGGAAGGACTCCTGCTCCTGATCCTGCAGGGCCTTCCTGAGGTTCTGCTCGCGCTCCAGCAATGTCTCGTACTGGTTCTGAATGACATATACCGCCGTTTTGAACCCCTGCTGGAATTCCAGCAGCAACAACCGCTCCTGCTGCAACGCCTCCCTCAGATCGGGATGTTCCGGCTTATAACGCTCTCGCAACATTGCCACCTTCTGCTGCTGGGCAATCAACCGTGGAAGCGTGTCGGCAAGAACCTGACTTTGGAGTTCCGGCACAATCATCTGCAATTTCTCTAGCTTGGCTGGGGAGTCGACCGGGATCAGGTCCTTTATTCTCAACCGGATCGCCTCCCATCGGCTCTGGGCATCGATCCGTTCGGTCTGCGCCGATGTCAGGGTCGCATTAAGTGATTTGAGTTTGGCAATGACGATATTCTGGTCCTCCTCCAGCGAGACCGACTGCGCATCCTCGCGGTACTTTTGCAATGCAAGAATGCCCTGCTCAAGCTTCTCGCGGTATTCAACCGAGCGCTCGCGCAGCCAGTCAACCGCCTGCATGGATGCCGTCATCCGGTTGTCCAGCTCCTGCTGGATATACGATTTGGCCATGGCATTGGCCAGATCGCTAGCGATTTTGGGATCGGGATGCTCGGTCGTGATCTGTATCAGGCGGGTCTTTTCCACCCCATTGATATTGACCAGAGACAGCGCGGCCGACGCCTTGCCGGAAAGCGTCGGGATCTGCGGGAAGAAATCCCGTCGATCCGCCAAGCCGCCGTGAGTCAACGCATTTTCCATCATCTGCTGATTATACAGGGTCTTGATGATCGTGTTGAAGTATTCAAGATTGCGGATGTTGGAAACAAACACGTCCTGGTAATTCAACAACCGTGGCTGGATGGGTTCGACCAACAGCACCGCCGTGCTACGGTAATAGGGAACGGCCTGCGAGAGCCGGAAGAAAACAAAAAGAAACACGACAACAGCGGCAGCCAATCCGAACCAGAATCGTTCGATCACAATCGCAACCAATTCGCGCCAGCCAGGAATACCCGAGCTCGGTTCCTCGATGCCGCTTGTATTTGCCAGATAGGGTGTTTTCATAGAAAATGATACTTTCCTCAGGAGTCTAGAAAAAGGATTGTGGAACCGTGATAATGTCGTTGGGCTCAAGCAGGACATCGGGATCGCGCCCATCGATGATCCGGGAGACCCGGACACGCATTTCCTTTTGCCTGCCGTTCGCGCTACGCACGATTCTAACCCGGTTGACACTGGCAAGATCGGTGAAGCCGCCAGCCTCGGCCACCGCCTGCATCAGTGTCATCGGCTTGTCAAGCGTCATGGGCAAAACGCCGGGCTTCCTGACCTCGCCGAGCATCACAACCCGGTGAGACTGCGACGAGGCCACCCGGATCATTACCCGTGGATTGACAAGATAACGATCCGCCAGCAGTTTTGTAATTCGGGTTTCCGCATCGGCGAGGGAGAGTCCCTCGATCTCAACCGAACCGAAAAGCGGATGCCGGATGACACCAGAGGACTCCAGGAGGAACGTGCCCGAAAGATCGGGCTCGCGGAAAACGTCAAGCGAAACCTGGTCACCGGCATTGAGCACATAGCCTTTGGTTATATCCTCCAAAGCGCCCTTTTTAACAGGCTCGGGCAGTTCAACGGGCTCAGGCGACGCATCGGTTAGCGTTGTCAACGGTTCCTGACTTTCGTCAGAGGTCGGCATACCGGCAGAGGTGGGCATCCCGGCGGGTAGTGCGCCCCGCTTGCCAAGTCAACCCGCCGCCAGGAACATTTGACCGACTAACAGCATCGTTGCCAACAGGCCGACACAATACCCGCCGATGTACGATTTTATTTGAAGAATTGCCATGTTTTTAGCAGCACTCACGTTCAGTAGTTCCAACTGGCTCGCAATGCCCAGCGTCCCGACGTGTAGGCCGTTTGTTCCTGTTCCGCCTCCGAACCGCCACGACTGCCAACGTTCTCGAAATACGAATACGACACGCCGAACGAGAAGTTATGTTTCAACCACCAGTCGACCCCGAAGCTGTACCCCCAGTAATAATCCTCACGACCGTCAACCACGGGAGGGCGATCATCACGGACGTCCACCGGGCGCCCATCCTCACCATAGTAATCCACCAGACCATAGAACAGTGCTGCATGCCCCCGTACCCGCTCGGACACGATGCGGCGCGAGGCCCCGACCGTGGCCCGCTGATCAACCGTCACCGCCCCGTCATCCGTACTCGACGGCCGGATATCCGCCGCAAGGCCGCCGGTAAACGTGGTCAAGCCCAAGGGGGTGGTTTCAGCATTCAACGCCGCAATGTAGTGGTTGACATCTTCAAGTTCCGCGTCAACCGGCTGGCGCCAACGATAACCGATCCTCCCGGCAACGTGTGTCTTCGGGCTCTGCTTGCCACGCAAGCCGATCGACACATCATAAAAGTCCGCATCGCCACGGGTTCCGGTCGCCTGCTGCAGGTCGTCGCGCCCCATACCAAACTGCGCAAACACGTCGCTCTTGCGTGTGATCCGGTAATACACCCTGGCCCCTCCATAATAACGCCGGTAATCAATATACTGGTCATCCTCATAATCATGAAACGCAACGCTACCCAGAAGTCCCACGCTGGTCTTGGTAGAAACGCGGCGCTCCATGTTCAGGCCCCCCGTGTAATCCGTCTTTACAATACGCGCGCCGACCAGCGTGTCAACACTTTCAAGACGTCGGTAACCGGTGCGCAGATGGATACTGCTCCTGCCGGTACGGTACCATCCGCCAACGGCCAGCATATAACTTGGTTTTTCATCCAGCGTCTCGTCGCTACTGCGCAGCGGGATGATCATCCCCGCATCGGCATACACATGATTCCGATCCGGACGACCGTACAGCAGCATGATGCCCGGCACGACATAGACGGTTTCCGCCCGTTCCGGGGTACCGCTGCTCAGTGTCGGGTTATCCTCGAAAGCCGCGCTGATCGTGATGCGCGGCAACAACACCAAGCGCGGCCCGATCGGCACATGATACGGAGCTAAAGCCGAATCCTCGCGATCGACATACAACGCCGCATCAACGCCCCTTGTGTAGAAACCGGAAGCGTATGTATCAATACCCGAGGCCGACACCAGCCGTGCAAGGCTGCCGCAAAGCAAAAGGCATATGCCGACCTGTTGTTTTCTCATTGGGGCGTCTCCATGAAACGAAACGCCTTGATATGCTCGACTTCCTGCAGACTGTAGGGTTCGCCATTGTCCAGGAACACATCGTGCTGCCAGAGATCCGGGTTTTGCTCTGAACGAAACTGCGTCTGCTGGAGCCAGGTCTGGGTACGGCCATTGACAAGCCCGCGGTTGAACCAGCCCACACGGTGGACTGCAAAAAGGGGCAGCATCGATTCGAAATCATTGCCATTCTGACGCAACAACCAGTCGGTGCAGATAACCGGACGTTCATACCGCTGCAGCAACGTCAGCAGAGCTTCGGTCTGTTGCGGCGCATCGAACGACTGGAAGGTCACCAGATCGGACCGTTCGAGCTTGTGCGTCGTCATGGCACTGCCGAACCGAGTCCAGGCGGCAACCGCCAGCGGCTGCTCCGGATCGGCATTCCGTGCCCAGTTGAAGGTCTGATCCATCAGGGGCA
>Ga0100381_1005051_pt1 | contig 11017 bp, 7 predicted proteins | sample CryGeymeta201505_FD_80416 | JGI IMG/M metagenome (GOLD analysis project Ga0100381, IMG submission 80416) | Groundwater microbial communities from Crystal Geyser aquifers in Utah, USA - Crystal Geyser metaG 2015-05 | ecosystem: Environmental > Aquatic > Deep subsurface > Groundwater | place: USA...
AACAGGGAATGACGGCTAATTGCTTATACCATATACCTTTACGCCTATTCCTATAAGTTCAGAATTATAAATTTGCAAAAAAATATAATTTAAAACCCGACACGTAGCAAAGCATCTATTAGGTAATAAACAGAATCCATAACCCAACAGGAACTTCGTAACCTGTCGGGTAGTAGAGAAACTAACATTAATCAAATAAGCGCATCATACAAAATCTCAACAGGATGTTTCGCTTTTCTTCCTGTTCCATCTTTAATTTGGCAACGACAGCTTGTTCCGGTAGCAGCAATAATTGTTTTTGAATTGGTTTTTCTTATTTCAGGAAATAAAACTAATTCGCCAATTTGCATTGAGAGTTTGTAATGCTCTTTTTCATAACCAAATGAGCCAGCCATTCCGCAACAGCCCGATGGAATTTCAGTTGCTTTATAATTAACTGGAATAGTCAGCATTTTTAAAGTTGGAGCAGTTGAGGCAATTGATTTTTGTTGACAATGTCCATGTAGTTTAATTTCAGCAGGTTCGGAAGTAAACGATTCAGCTTTAATATTTCCTTTTGAAAATTCGGAAGCAATAAATTCATCAATAATTAATGTGTTTTTTGCCAATGCTTTTGATTTTTCAACTAAAGATTTTTCAACTATTTCAGGATATTCGTCTCTGAATGCAAGTATTGCAGATGGTTCAATTCCAATTAATGGGGTAATTGCTGTAATTATTTCTGATAAATATTTTACATTTTGTTCGGCAATTATTTTAGCTTTTCGTAACAAACCTTTTGAGAAATACGTTCTGCCACTTTCTACGTGTTTTGGAATAATTACTTCGTAACCAAGTTTGTTTAACAAAAGAATTGCTTTAATTCCAATTTCTGGTTCATTAAAATTTGTAAATTCATCGGCAAACAAGAATACTTTTTTATGCGATTCTGAAACAAGTTCAGAATGACGATCTATATTATTTCCGTCATTGCGGGCTTGACCCGCAATCTCATTTTTTTGGTAGTACTTTAATAAAGTTTTGCTATAAACTTTTGGAATTTTTCGATTTGATGTAAAACCAATAAATGATTTTCCAAGGTTAGAAAACAAATTAAAAATTCCTGAAAAATTAGAACCAAAAGCATTAATTTTTGGACTAAAAGCTATCATTTTTGTCCTGAAAGATATTCCATATTCATCGTAATAATGTTGAAGAAATTCTGCCTTCATTTTTGCAACATCAACACCACTAGGACATTCCGCCTTACATGCCTTACACGATAAACATAAATCCATTATCTCATAAATTTCTTTGTGTGCAAAAGGGTTTAGTTTTTTGCTATTTGTTAAATATTCACGCAAAATATTAGCTCTTGCACGGGTAGTTTGATTTTCGTTTTTAGTTGCCATGAAACTTGGACACATTGTACCACCAATAATTTCAGATTTTCGACAATCGGCAGAGCCGTTACATTTTTCGACCGAACCTAAAATTCCAAAATCTTTTGAGAAATCAAATATTGTTTCAATCTTTCTAATTTCTTTATCGGTTTGGTATCTTAAACTCGAATTCATGCGAGGCGTGTTGGTAATTTTTCCGGGATTAAAAATATGCTTTGGGTCCCATGTTTCTTTTATTTGTTTTAATAACGTGTAACAATTTTCACCGAGCATATAAGGAATGAATTCGCCTCTTAATCTTCCATCGCCATGCTCACCACTTAACGAACCACGGTATTTTTTTACAAGTTTTGCAGTTTCAAAAGCAACCGTATGAAACATCTCAACATCTTTGTTTTTTTTCAAATTAAGAATAGGTCTGATATGAATTTCACCTGTTGCAATATGTGCGTAATAAATACACTTAAGATTTAATTTTTTAAAAAGTTCATTTAATTCTTTCATGTATTGTGGCAAAACTTCAGGATGAACAGCAGTATCTTCAATTACAGGAACAGGTTTAGCATCGCCTGGCATTGTACTTAAAACTCCCAAACCGGCTTTACGAAGATTCCAGACTTTTTTTGTGTCGGCACCAAATATTAATGGAAAATAATATCCGAAGCCATTTTTTCGCATTTCGGCTTCTAAATTCTTTGCAATTTCAATAATTTCTTCACGTGTATCTTTTGCAAACTCAACAATTAATAAAGCTTCGGGGTCTCCTTCAATAAAAAAACGATTTTTATTCTGTTCTATATTGCCCTTTGTTAAATTTAGAATAACTTTATCCATTAATTCAATAGAAGTTGGATTATACTTTAAGGCAACAAGATTTGCATTAAAAGTTTCTTCTAAAGAATTTATATGAACGCATACTAATCCAACTTCTTTTGGTGGTAAATCAACTAAATTTAATTTTATTTCATAAGTAAAAGCCAGAGTTCCTTCGGAACCAGCTAACAAATTGCAAAAATTAAATTGTACTTTACTTTGCGAAAAAGGAGATGTTAAACTCAAAACATCAATTGCATAACCTGTGTTTCTTCGATGAATTCTTGAATCGGGATATTGCTTCGCGATTTCTGCAATATTTGCTTTATTAGTTAAAATTTCATTGATGTTCTGATATATTTTATTTTCTAATTTATTACCATTGCATTTTATCTGAAATTCTTCATTTGAAATTGCTTTAAATGTGGCAATTGAGCCATCGCTTAAAATAGTTTTCAATTCTAAAAGATGGTCGCGGGTACTGCCATAAATTAATGAATGAGCTCCGCATGAATTGTTTCCTACCATACCTCCGAGCATACATCTGTTTGAAGTTGAAGTTTCAGGTCCAAAAAATAATCCTTTAGGTGCAAGAATTTTATTTAATTCATCTAATACAACTCCCGGCTCAACCCTAACCCATTTTTCTTTTTCGTTAATTTCCAGAACTTTGGTTAAGTATTTTGAAACATCAACAATAATTCCATTTCCAACAACTTGTCCAGCTAATGAGGTGCCTGCTGTACGTGGAATAATTGGAACATTGTTTTTAGCTGCAAATGCAATAATTTTTTTGATATCGCTTACATTTTTTGGGCGAAAGACAGCAAGAGGTTTTTCACGATAAGCTGATGCGTCGGTGGCATATAATAATCTAGTTGTTTCGTCAGTATATACATCACCTTCAAAGTAATTTGAAAAGATTTTAAGTTTATCGTAAATTTCTAAAGTTGTCATTTTAATTTCTAATAATTTTAATATAAAGTTGGTTATATACTGAACTAATAAATTTATTGAATAAATTTTTTATTCACAATGTTTTAAACTAAAAATATTATAGCTTAACAGGTCATATAGATATTTAAGTCCTAATTATATTTTATTAACTTGCGACCAAAATTAACACATTTTAATGAAGCAAGGAACAAAGTGGTTGCCATTATTTTCGACTAACTTTTTAGGAGTTTTCAACAATAATTATTTTAAATTATTAATAATCACAATTTCAGTTACTTGGTTTCCAAAAGAAAATAATATAAGTTCATTTATTGTGTCGTTGGCTTCGGGTTTATTTTTTGTACCTTATATTTTATTTTCGCCATTAGCAGGTAAGTTATCGCAAATAATGTATAAAAAAAGAATAATTGTATATTCAAGAATTGTTGAGTTTCCAATATATTTAATTGGTGCATTAGGGTTTTACTTCGAAAACTTGTACATAGTGTTAACCTGCATTTTTTTATTAGGAACAGTAAGCACGTTGTTTTCGCCAGCAAAATACGGTTTAATTCGTGATATTGGCGGTAACGAGGGAATTTCTTTTGGTACAGGAACACTCGAAATGCTAACTTTTTTTGGAAATATTGTTGGTCCCGTTGTAGCTTCAATTATTGCCGACCATTACAATTACATATTGTTATCAATGATATTAATTGGTGTCGCAATATTAAGTTTAATAACAACTGTAATGATTAAAGTTACAGAAAGTGAACCAAATATAAATGTTAAAGAAACGATAAATCCTATTATTTTTTTAATAAATTCTTTTAAATGGGCAAAAAGTTATGTTGGTATGAATCTCATAGTTTTGGGTTTAGGAATTTTTTGGATGATTGATGGTATGTTACAAATGAACTTAATTGTGCATTGTCCAAATTTTTTAAAACTGTCAAATACTCAAATGAGTATGATTATGTCCGTTGCATTAATTGGTATTGGCATAGGTAGTTACACAGCAGGAGTTTTATCCGGAGGAAAAGTTGAGTTACTGCTTACACTTATTGGTGGTTTTGGAATGACAATATTTTTATTTTTAACATTTGTTATTCAACCAAATAACGCAGCATTATTTTCGTTTTTTATATTTTTTATTGCCATGTTTAGCGGGTTTTATATGGTTCCATTAAGTTCATATATACAATCAAAAATTGAAGGTCGTAAACAGGGTAAAATGATTGCATATTCTAATTTTATAACTTTTATATTATTATTTATTGGTTCTGTTTTGTTTGGTGTTATTTCAGATAATTTTGGAACAAATGCTGTTTTTCTTTTTTTACTGATTATCATTATTTCAATGACTTTAATTTTATTGTTCTTTGTTAAAGATTTTAAAAACAGATTACAAATTTTATTTTCAAAAAAGCAATGAAAGGTATTGTGTTTATATACAGATTGTTATTAAAAATACGATATAAAATAGAAATATCTGGTGTAGAAGTTATTAATAAAAATTATACAAAACTTTTTTTACCAAATCATCAGGCAATAGTTGACCCGCAAATAATTTTTACACAACTTTATAAAATAACTCCTGTTATTCCTGTTGTTACAGAATCTTATTTTAAAATCCCCTTGGTAAAAAATATTTTAAAAATGATAAAAGCTGTGTCAGTGAGCGATTTAACAGCGGGAAGTAGGGATATAAAAGTTTTACAAACCATTAAAGAAAATATCTTAATTACTTTAAAAAAAGAGCAAAGTGTATTATTGTATCCATCAGGACATATAACTGATGATGGGTATGAAAAAATTAAAAATAAAAAATCTGCTTATTCGGTAGTTTCAGAAATACCCGATAATGTTCAAATAATAGCTATTAAAGTAAGTGGGTTGTGGGGAAGTATGTGGTCGAAAGCAAAAAATGGCAAATCACCCGATTTTTTTAAAACTTTTTTAAAAGGAATTTTTATAGCTTTTGCTAATTTTGTTTTTTTTGTTCCTAAACGCAAGATAAATATTCAGTTTATAGATATTACTGAAAATGTAAAACAAATAACAAAATTGGGAAAAGATGAATTTAATAACTATTTGGAAAATGTCTATAATAAAAATGTAATTGAAATTCCAAAAAAAATAAAATATTTTTTCTTTTTGAAAAACAGATAGTTCTGAAATTAATTTCAAATTTTTGAAACTTTTTATAAATATTTATCGTATTACAAAAAAAAGTTTTATATTTGTTCAAATAAAAAATCAAATAATATGAAAAAAACTAATGTTTTATTATTTACGATGTCAATTGTTATTTCTATTTCTTTTTTATTTTCAAGTTGCAAAAAAGAAAAAGAACCAACACCAACAAATCAATTAATGGAAGGCGTCTGGAAAGTGGTAGAGGTAAGAGATGCAAACGATAGCAATGTTACAACTAAGGTAAGTCCTTTATTGGTACCTAATTTGATTCAATTTAACAGTACTAATGGTGTTATTTCAACATCAGGTCCCTTATTTATGTATATTGTATATGGAGATTCAAAATTCATGAATATAGCTAGTCAACTTGATCAGGCATTTAAATATTCAGATTCTAATTTTGGATTAACAGAAGGAGAATGGGGTATTCTTAAAGAAAAAGTTACTGATAATTTTACTATTGAAATGAGATTAAAATTTCCTACTGTTCAGACAATAGAAGATATACTTAATATGATGGGAATTAATCCTCCTGCATTTTTTGAATCAGTTATTTATCATAAATTCATGAAGGTTAAAGTACAAATTGATGATAATAATAAAGATGAAATGTGGTGGGATTTTAATAATGAAACTATACCTGAATATAATATTAAAGATCAGTATTTACATTATGTATTATGGACAGGTGTTTCTACTAGCTCTTTTTCTCGTTGCAGGGTTAGACTTCAGAAACAAGTTAGTACAATTCAGCAAATGGTTACCGATGCATATAATCCACCTACAAAAATTTTAATACCCGAAAACAAATAAAAAAGATGCGAAAGCATCTTTTTTTATATATTAAAATGTGTTTCCACAATTCATTAAGTGTTACAGCTCAAGATATTGAGCATAGATATAATGCAAAGTTTAATAGCAAAATAACTTTTGAACCTGTTTATCATGGCAATGCTTTTAATTTTATTAAATTGCCTGTAATTACAAATAAAAATATTAATTTAATAGAAGAATACCATTGGGGATTGATTCCACATTGGGTCAAAAATGCTGATGACGCAAAAAAAATAAAAACAAACACATTAAACGCTAAATCGGAAACAGTTTTTGAAAAACCATCGTTTCGCAATTCAATAAAAAATAAACGATGTATTATTCCAAGTACTGGTTTTTTTGAGTGGCAAACATTAAACCCGAAAGCTAATCGTACAGAAAAGATGCCTTATTTTATTTTCTTAAACGAACAAAAAATATTTTCGATGGCTGGTTTGTGGGATGAATGGATTGATAACGCTTCCGGTGAAGTTGTAAATACATTCTCAATGCTTACAACTAATGCAAATTCGATGATGGAGAAAATTCATAACACAAAGAAAAGGATGCCTGTAATTCTTAATTCCGAAGATGAAATAAAATGGCTTACAAACGATATTAATGAAAAAAATATTTATGAATTTTGTAAACCATATCACGAAAACAAAATGCAAGCATATACTGTGAGTAAATTAATATCTTCAAAAAAAGAGAATTCTAACAAAATTGAAGTTCTTAATAAATTTGATTATGTGAATAACAATGTGCAACTAATTTTTTAATTATATTGTTAATAATTTAAAAATTATTAATTGTTTAGTTTAAAATTTGGAACTAACTTTAGAAAATTTTTTTTATAAAAATATGAAAATTCAAACAATAGTTGAAGATTTGCAGAAGTCAGAATATAAAGAAGTTTGGGATATTCAGGAAAATTTACTTCAAAAAATTATTTCTGAAAAAGAAAACCTTGGGAGATCAAAATATAATTACTTGTTGTTTTGTGAACATCCACATGTTTTTACATTAGGAAAAAGTGGTGAGCAAAAAAATTTACTTGCAAATTCTAAAGTTCTAAAAGAAATAAATGCTAAATTTTATCAAACTAATAGGGGTGGCGATATTACTTATCATGGTCCCGGTCAAATAGTTGGTTACCCAATAATTGATTTGGAAGCAGCAGGGTTAGGAATTAAAAAATATATTTGGGAAATAGAAGAAGCAGTTATATTAACTTTAAGATGTTTTGGAATAAATAGCGAACGATTAAATGGCGCTACAGGTGTTTGGCTCGATGTAAATGAGCCAGTTAAAACACGTAAAATTTGTGCAATAGGAGTGCGTACTTCAAAGTATGTAACTATGCATGGGTTTGCTTTAAATGTTAATACCGATTTAAAATATTTTTCTTATATAAATCCTTGCGGGTTTACCGATAAACTTGTAACATCTATGAGTAATGAAATTGGCAAAAAACAATCGCTGGCAGAAGTAAAAGAATATTTAAAAAAATACCTCGCTTTACAGCTTAATCTTGATATTCGCTAAAAACATGGATAAAAAATGGATTATAAAGCTAAGAGAAGATGATGAGCTGATTAAGAAATTGGCTTCGGAATTAACAGTTGACACGGTAATTGCAAATCTTTTAATACAACGAGGTTTAAAAACTTATGAAGAAGCTGAGCAATTTTTTAATCCCGATTTAGCAAATTTACACAACCCTTTTCTAATGAAGAACATGGCTCAAGCTATTTCTCGTATTGAAAAGGCAATCGAAAATAATGAAAAAATATTGATTTATGGAGATTATGATGTTGATGGTACAACGGCTGTGGCTTTAATTTATTCTTTTTTCAAAAAGAAATATTCTCAAATAAGGTATTATATACCAGATAGATATGGCGAGGGTTATGGAATTTCTTATAAAGGTATTGATTATGCCGAAACAAATAATTACACTTTAATTATTGCATTAGATTGCGGTATAAAAGCAGTCGAAAAAATTGAATACGCAAATAAAAAAGGTATTGATTTTATAATTTGCGACCATCATCTTCCGGGAGATATAATTCCAGATGCTGTTGCAGTTCTCGACGCAAAACAACCTGGTTGTAATTATCCATTTAAAGAGCTTTCGGGTTGTGGAGTCGGATTTAAACTTATTCAAGCTTACTGCATAACAAAAAGCATTGATTTAAGTGCAGTTTTTGAATATCTTGATTTAGTTGCAGTTAGCATTGCTTCCGATATTGTTCCAATGATTGGCGAAAACAGGATTTTTGCTTATCACGGAATGTTAAAGCTTAACGATAACCCTGTTATTGGTTTAAAAGCAATTAAAAAAGTTTCGGGTATCGAAAATATTGATATGAATATTAACGATATCGTTTTTAAAATCGGACCAAGAATTAATGCCGCAGGTAGAATAAAAACAGGAACTAAAGCTGTTGAGTTGCTTGTCTCTCAAGATGAAGACGATGCTTTAAGGTTTGCTAAAGATATTGATGAATGTAACCAGAATAGAAAAGACCTTGACCAAAAAATTTTCAGCGATGCTCAGGGAATGATTGAATCAAATGAAGTACTTAAGAATAAAAATACTACAGTTTTATATAACCCCGATTGGCACAAGGGTGTGGTTGGTATTGTAGCTTCCCGGCTGATAGATTGTTATTATCGTCCGACTGTTGTTTTAACAAAGTCCAATGGATTTATTAATGGCTCTGCAAGAACAGTTGAGGGATTTGACTTATACCATGCTATTGACCAGTGCGGACATTTACTTGAAAACTATGGCGGGCACATGTTTGCTGCCGGTGTAACAATGAAATCGGAAAATCTCGCTCAATTTATTGAATTATTCGAAGAAACTGTTAGTAAAAGCATTACCAAAGAACAACTTACTCCTCATATAGAGGTTGATGCTGAAATTAATTTATCGCAAATTGATGCTAAATTTTTTAGAATATTACAACGGTTTCAACCTTATGGACCAGGTAATATGACACCAATATTTATTACAAAAAATGTACACGATATGGGTACCGGTAAAACTGTTGGTAGAAAAAATGAACATCTAAAACTTGATATAATTCAGGATAATTTACCTACTGTTTTTCCTGCAATTGGCTTTGGACTTGGAAATAAAGCTGCTGAAATTGCCGAAACAAGAAATTTCGATATTTGTTTTTCGATAGATAAAAACGATTTTATGAATAAAGTTTCACTGCAGCTTCGGTTAAGAGATATAAGGTTTAAAAAATATGAATAAAAATAAAAAAGACCTTTTAGGTCTTTTTTTATAAAAATATTTACAATTTAGAATTATTCTAAATAACTTTGTAAAAATTTTTATTATTTAATAGGGGTTCTAAAAATTAGATTTTTCGAGGCGGACAAAATTTCAAAGCCGGAGTTCCGCTAATGCGGAATTAGGATTTTGAAAAATTAGCATAACAAAGAAAAAGCTCCCGCTTTGGCGAGATTAGAAGTCCCGTATAATAAAAGACATAGTTTGTAATTATTTGCAGAGGGTGCATAAAAGCCAGCTTTTAATAGCAACTCAACTTCTTTATTTGTAATTTGTTTGTCAATGTATTTTCTTATACTTCTTCTTGATAAAATGCAATCTAATTTTCCATTTGTTTTAATTTAAAAAAAATTTGATAAAAAAATTAAAGTTTGAAAAAAAAATAAATAATTGTTACTTTTAAATAATTTTTGTAGTCTTGTATTTAATAAAAATAAAAAACATGAAAAATTTATTCGTTTTACTATTTGTTACAATTTTTGTAAATCATTTATTTGCTCAAAAAATATCTGATTTTAATAAGCCAAACTTTGAAAACAAACATTTCGAAACAACGGGTACAAAATCTGTAAATTCTTTGCTCGATAATTACGATGTAAAGTTTTATAAAATTGAAGTTGATGTTACAAACACTTCAAAAACAATTAACAGCGGAATTGGAACAATGTATGCACAAGTTGTTAATAATCCATTAAATACAATATTGTTAGAATTAATAAACTCATTAACAGTTGACTCAGTTTTAGTGAACGGTGTTAATAAAACTTTTACACATACAAATGATGAAATTACTATAAATTTATCTCCAAGCATTGCTTTAGGTGATTTTTTTACAACAAAAGTTTATTATCATGGAACTTCATCGGGAAGCGGAATCGGCAATGGCAATTCATTTTCGTGGGGTGCACAAATTACATGGACTTTAAGCGAATCGTATCATGCAAAAGATTGGTTTCCTTGTAAACAGGTTTTATCCGATAAAGCAGATTCTGTTCAAGTTTTTATTACTTGTCCAAATACTTTAAAAGCTGGTTCAAATGGACTATTAACTAATATAGTTCCTATTGCTGGAAATAAATTAAGATATGAATGGAAATCGAATTACCCTATAAATTATTATTTACCAAGCTTTTCTGTTTCCGATTATCAGGAGTATAATATTTATGCTCATCCGGCAGGAATTCCTGATTCAATTTTAATTCAAAATTATCTGTATTCAAATAGTGGATATTTGCCTTATTTTAAGGCAGAAATTGATAATACTCCTTTATTTATAGAATTGCTTTCGGAGAAATATGGTATGTACCCGTTTAAAAATGAAAAATATGGGCATTGCGTAGCACCTATTGGTGGCGGAATGGAACATCAAACAATGACTACTCTTTCAAGTTTTAATTTCGAGTTAATTATTCATGAACTTGGGCATCAATGGTTTGGCGATAATGTTACTTGTTCGAACTGGCAGGATATATGGATAAACGAAGGTTTTGCAACTTATACATATTATATTGGGTTGCAAAATTTACAAACACAAGCCAATGCCGACCAGGAAATGTTAAGC
>Ga0100381_1005069_pt1 | contig 10989 bp, 10 predicted proteins | sample CryGeymeta201505_FD_80416 | JGI IMG/M metagenome (GOLD analysis project Ga0100381, IMG submission 80416) | Groundwater microbial communities from Crystal Geyser aquifers in Utah, USA - Crystal Geyser metaG 2015-05 | ecosystem: Environmental > Aquatic > Deep subsurface > Groundwater | place: USA...
ACATACTGGGACAGAACTCCTCGTTTTTGAATGTCAGGTCTGGTGAAAAGTTTACTGAGGAAAAGAGCAGATGCTTCTCTCATTTTGGTTAGAGATTTCAAGTAAAATTTACCAATCTCTAGCATCACATTCACTATCTATGTGGCCACCTCTCCATCTTCGGTAGGCAGTTGGATAACTCCTGAATCAATAATGTCTAGATTGAACGGAACTAGTGCGATAACGCCCAACCACAGCAGAACAATGTAATGGGCATACCAAATTTAGGTGTTACCTCTTTCCCTGGCAAGAAATCCAAGAGCAGGATACAAGTCTTTGACTTCGTGAGGAAAGTACTGAATCACATATTTTTCTCCTCTGACTTTAGTTAGCTGGTAAATGATCTGCATCAAAGAATGAAAATCCATGTGACATTCAGTGTCCTTACGTTTCATTAAGATATAGAGGTATTCTTTTATGGCGTTCATGATGGGCTGAACCAAGGATTCCAGCAACGAGTCAAGAAGAGTAGGTTGTTCTTGATACTTCTGGAAAATGAAGCAGATTCTATCCCTGACCTTATCGAAAGGGAATTTATCAAAGGCAGTTTGGTTAATATTGGGAACTGGGTCACAATGTTTATGAACGAAATAAAGACTGATGTTTTAGGTATCTTTGATGAGTGTTTGTTTCTCTTGAACGAAGAGGTAAGTGTTCTGGCTCATCCCTTCATAGATATCTTGCTGAGCTCCTTCTTCGGTTGGAGCACCCTTCTCAACTGTTGAGGTAGGTGCATTAAGACTGGTGTACTAGAAGTGCTGGTAGATACTTTTCAGATCGAGAAACTAGCTTTCAATATTGAAAGAAGTCATTTTTTGATATATAATGTAAGACTCAGTTTGAATTTTTAAATCAACTTTAAGAATTATTTATGATGGCATCCCAACAGACTTAAATACTGCAGCAAAAACACTCCAATGATCATTTTAAAATTATTAACCTTGCTAATTCATTGATCATTCATAATAATATTGCTTACATGAACAGACCCAAACACGACATCAATCGACGTGAAACTATCTTCAACCCATAATACTCTCCTAAAATACCTGCCAAAAAGCTTAACGTTCGTAAACGGGTGCTGGGTGGGCAACAATCAGCACAGCAGGGCCGCCGCCCCGATAGGCAAGTGATAAGCAGGGAGCCCGATTTCAATGCTCCATCATAATAACAGATCCGTTTTTCAGCGATTTATCGTTTGCTGGAAGAGTAGATCAAACTACTTGTCAACAGACATAACGTCTAACAGAACAAACTCAAAGAAGTACCTAATAGTATATGTAGATCAAAGAATAAAGGTAGAAACAGCTTGGAAATCTACATAAAGAACAGCACCAGACCAAACTGCAAATTTGGGAACTAAAAAATGAAGTTCTTGACCTTAAGGAGTCTATTAAAGAGTAGAAAGAGGAAGCTACCAGGTTGATGAATTAACTTGGTATTGAGGACAGCGAAATAGAGGGTGACAGCCATCTGTAGAGCTGACCAACCGATGATTTTAATGCTCTGTAAAGACAGCCTTGAGGCAAGTACATTCTACATACAATCAATGATATAGCATGTTCCAGAAGGAGTCTCCCACGAAGTGAATCACCTCCACAGCCATGCCTTCCTTGGTCTCTCGAATAGCTTCCGGTGACATTCTTGTTATTCCTACTGCCTAAATCATTCAACAATTACCACGCAGTGATCATGCCCGTGGACATAGATACTAACAATTGCCCCTTCTTTTACATCATCCATCTTGGCTTGCTCATTGAGAAGTCCAGGAGCCATGAGGTTGGCTCCCTTGAGCATGAACTTTATAGCTCCCTCATCAGCAGTGAAGCGAGGGTACATATTGGGATATGAGTGAATAGTCTTGAGTGCAGGTACACAATACTCCTCAATAAAAATGAAATGATTTTCCTTATCGACAACAATGTGCTATCCCTTGTGATCATCTCCTCCTTTGAGTTTGTAGATGACAACTTTGGCTTTTTTGGGGAATAGGACCTCTATTTGCTCCTAGGGGAAGTTGGACCACTTGATAAGACTGGCTCTTAATTATTTGACTGCTGATTTGCTGGCAGCAGTTTCATGACCTGTTCGCTCGACTTTCTTCAGCATTGATATTAATTATTAAACTATCCATGAAAAACATTTAATTTGAAGTCGCCTAATAGCAGATACAAGTCCAAACCTCAGACGAACTGCTATCTTCAACAAACTCAACTCGCAAAAATATCATCGATGCCCTCAACTCTCACGATCTCCCTAAAGCCAAAAAATAATACTAGAGGTATATCGTGGAAGTCAATTCTTTTAAAAGATACAACAGGGACATCGGAGCTATTGCTGAGTTGTCAATGTAGTATTTTTTCTTCGAACTGACAGCTGAGGGTGAAACTTAGATGGAGAAATAGAAGATATTGATGAAGAAGGCATAGAAGCTGCCAAAGTTAAGAATAGTTTGGAATAGTATCAAAAATGACCTTGTTTTAGCGAGCTCTGCACTTGAGCTTCAACTAAAGTACATATTATCGACAAGGAATCATGCGATCCTCGAAGATTTGATCAAAATGGAAAATATGGTTAGGGAGCTAGCAATGACTCATTCTGCCTCTAACAAGTATTTCAAAGCAATGATGAGTATCATCACACATCTCATGATCTACAGGCTCAACTCAACTGCTAATACTCATTAAAAAATATCTGAACTGTGCGCGATGTTTATCAGATAAATATAGTCCCATCCCAGATTGCTGAATCTGGACACAAGAGTAGCTGTTATCTATAACTGCCTCAAGACGCTAATAGGCATGAAAACTATCGATAAAAAGACTTAATAAACCCTTTTTAGACTTTATGATGCTTTACATTGTAAGGCCGTGTTCAAGTACTAATAACATCTTCTACATTTGTTTTTCATCATAAAGGGATTCATATTCAGGAAGGGCAAAGCTATGGAGGGTGACAAATAGTTTGTGTAATCTGATGTTGAATAAGAGGCAGCTATAGATCAAGGTGTAGCTGAAAAGTTATCGATATGGACAAGTGTATCTCTAGATTAAACATCCCTCGCCTTAGAGTAAGCTACGAGAAACATCATTCGGCATCGAGTCGCTTCCTTGGCCACTCTGATCAGTATGAAACTATCCCTACCTCATTTTTGTCTCAATTTCCTTGATCTCATGCATGATGGACCCTTCAACAATGAAAATCAAACGATCAAGCTCTGCTTTGAACTATTTTAGGCAAAATAATATTAAAAATTGAATGCTTGTCTGCAAGTAGTCTTATCTTCTCCTTCATGTAAAAATCTCAGAGAGCGAGAGGTCTTACTGAGCATGTGTGGGTTGTACACTGGACTGTTTTTGCGTGACAGGGAAGGTGCTCTGATGTATGCCAAGCTCAATCATCACTAGAACAAAAGACATATTCTGCGAGAATAGACTTTGCTTCAAAACGTAGGCTTTGCATATCTCGAGCTTGCCACACACGAAGTTTATGTGTGCAACAAGGAGGCATTTCAGAGCCAAGCTTTGCATGCATTGAAGGCCAGCACAGTAGTGAACCCGAAGAATTACCTAACTCAATATTGTTTAGGGAAATTGTTGCTGAGGATGGGAGATTTGGAAGGCGCGTATGAGCATGCTAAGCTTAGCATAATGACGGATCGAGGATAGTGGATGCCTTATAGTTTATTGGCTTGCGTCTATTTTTGTCAGAGAAGGTTCACAAAAGCCATGACTCTTATCGACGAACTTTTGAAAAAATATAAATAGGTGAAAACGCTCTACTACATCAGGGCTTATCTTGAAGCCAATCATATTCTTCTTGAGGTTGAATATGATGAAGAGGTTTAGGCTGCGAAGGAATTAGGGGATGTTAGCTACACTTTAGTCAGAGACATGGTGCTGAAAAATAAGAGCTCAACTGATCTTCTCAGATATTTACAGGCCTTTTACCAGCTCAGCATGGGAGTCAAAATCACACACTACGAAGACACCTACTTTTATAATCTCCCTGCCATGAACCAATAACAAGGAATGCATTAAACATTTGCGGTTGGTTATCAGGAAGCAGAAGGCGAACAGATTATTCAACAGATAATTCCTATTCTTCTTTAAGCTGGGCAGACATACCTTGCAGAAAAACTACTGAAGACTCTTCCGGCTTCTCCTGTCAAAATATTCATGGTACCTTTCTTAACATATAGATGGGACTGTTTCACGAAACTAAGGGTGAAATTGATAAGGCTATATCAAACTACAAGCTGGTCCTTAATCAAGAGCCCTACCATAAACAAGCTCTTATTAACCTTTCTCTTCTGGTCGATAACTTAGCAGATGCGATCAGCTACATCGATATTGCTGAAAAAATATCGACTGATTCTAAATTATGGATGGCCAAAGGTGTGATTCTGAGTAAAATGGGAAAAATCGCAGAAGCCCATGAACTACTTTTGAAAGAAAGAGAGATAGGTTGGTTGGATATGCAGCCTGACCTTAGCTATTACTATTGATATTTTACAAACATAGAACATCACATCCTCATGGCATCTACGCAGAAAATCGTCTCATTTTTGTCCCCTCGAACATTCTCGTAAGACACCACGACTTATGCCTTGAATTTCATGATCTCCAGAGCGCCTTTGATCGCCCCTTGAATCAGAGATTGGTATTTAAGACCGCTAGTTTTCATGTCACCTGTTAGCTACAGATTCTTCAGAAGAGGGTTATTGATTACTTTCATGTTAAAACTAAAGCCCTTTTCAGTGAGTTTGTATTAATCATATCTGCATTAGCTGGCTCCCAAATATCTCTTGACACCAACCTGAATTAATCACTATTTACTGTAACGAATTTTTCAACCATTTATTGTATTTTCGTACAAGGCTTGCCAATTTACTTCATGTACTCGTCCACAACTTTGCTGCCAATTCTTTCGCCACTATATCACTTTTTCATAATACATTTTCTCAAGACGGTGGTTTGTCTCAGTCATATGCTAGCTGGTATCAACAACTTAACGAATGATGCTACCATAGAGCAAAGCTATCAGATCTTCGGACTGAGTATTGTCATATTTACTATCATTGAAATGTGAATCAATATAAAGTTTATATCATTCGTATGCAGAAGACTCCTCATCTATCCTATAAGACATTTGGCTCATGATGGTATCAATTCGAGTAAGAGTTTGGCTCACTCTGGCACTCATGATTGACTCCTTGGTTGTGTTTAGTTTGTTATATTGAGCTGCAATTTCCTGCTTGATCTTATCTAGTTCATTGGACAATTCAGGGTTTGGATTTCTGGACTAACGACCTTTGTTTTACCCTCTTGGGCGTAGTTCGGTAGACCTATCGAATTTATTGCTTTAATTGATGATTTTTATCCTTGGGACTACTATAGGTGACTGGTATTATCTTTTTTCATGGCCTAGCTGTAAAATTTAAGTGTACTAATTTTCAATCAGCTGGAATTTCCTCTTGATATCATTGTTCAGATCTTTGAGTTATTCAATTTCTTCATCATGTTGTCTTTCCTTTTCGTAGCATTTCTGCTTCACATCATGCAGCTCTGATTTTATCAGAGTTAGATATTAATGGGCTTGATTGACACTAGATTTAGACTCTTTTGCCTTCTTCGATAGTTCAGCAATTACAATGTTTCTTTTCTTAAGCTATGCAGTTAATTATTCGTTTTCTTTGTTGGACTATCGAAGCTCTTTGATATTTTTCTCAATCTCATATTTGAATTATTGAATTTTCTTTGAATCTTAAACAGTAATAGCCTGAATTGTGCTTTGAAGATTATCCTTTTCTTATTTGATTCTCGCAATTTATTACTCTTTACTCTTCAATGTTTAAGTCAACACATCGATTCTGTCATTCAATTCATGAACTGTCATCTGAAGCTATTATTTTTACTCACAGGCTTTGGTAATAGCTCCCATGAGATCGACAATCAGCTGCTTCATTTGTTGTTTGGTTTTTTTGTCGCTTTACTCTCTTCTGCTTCCATGCATTTTCAATTATTTTAGCGCAAACAATTTGGATTATGCTTCATCTTAATTGATCGAGTTCAGAATAAAACAATCAAAGCTGTGGTATGCTGGTTTGGGATAATGTTAAGGAGTACAATTTAATTATGAACAGATTATTAAGGAGGATATCTTTCTTTTCTTCCATCAGGGATAAGATAAAGCAAGAACGAGAAAGCAGACTAGGCCAAGTAGGGGACAACGTGCTTCCTACTAAGAGTGCTGACAGTCCTGCCCTCATCAGAAATATTGGCATCATTGCCCATATCGATGCTGGCAAAACTACCACCACTGAAAGAATGCTCTATTACGCAGGAGCCCTTCCTTCTCCTGGAAGTACATCTGACTAACCCAGACATCGACGAAGGAACGACAACTATGGACTATCTTAAGCAAGAAAGATAGAGAGGCATCACAATTCGGTCGGCAGCAATCAGTTTTGCTTGGAATAAATGTCAAATCAACCTTATTGATACACCAGGGCATGTCGATTTTTCAGGTGAAGTTACAAGAAGTTTGAGAGTACTTGATGGAGCAATCACCATTCTCGATGGTGGAAAGGGAGTTTAGGCTCAAACCATCAAAGTATGGAGACAAGCCGAACGCAGAAGTACTCCTAAATTATGCTTTATCAACAAATTAGATCGAATAGGTTCTTCTGTTCAAAGAACTGCTGAAGCTATTCAAGCTTTGTTGGGAGCCGAACCTCTGATTTTTCAGATGCCCATAGGCCAAGGAGAAAATTTCAAGGGAGTGGTTGATTTGCTGACAATGCGATCTATTAAATTTTAAGGGCAATACGGAGACAGGGTTGTTTATGATCATATAAAGGAGGACAGTCCACTCTATGCTGAGGCCAAAAAGAAAAGGTAAGCGCTAATAGAAAGAATAGCAAATTATGACGATGTGATTGGATAGCTCTATCTGAACTAGCAGCAAATAACAAACTCAGTCATCAAGACGGCAATCAGAAGAATGCTGAATAATCCTCTAATTAACCAAAAGATAACTCCAGTATTCTTAGGAGCTGCTTATAAGAACAAAGGAGTTCAACCTTTACTAGACGCTGTGGTTGACTACCTTCCCAGTCCAACTGAAAGACCACCAGTTACTAGTTCTATTGATGCTTCCATGGTACGAAAACCTATCAAAGCTTAGAGATTTTCAGCTTATACCTTCAAGGTCATTTGTGATGACGAGTATGGCGTTTTGTCATATGCTCGAGTTTATTCTGGATAACTCAAGAAAAATAGTCCAGTGCTCAACACCTCAAAAATGATTTCAGAGAAAGGTACCTATTTGTCTATTCAGTCGGACAAATTTTCAGAGTCAGGGCCAACCAGTATGTCCCTTTGGCAGAAGTATCAGCAGGCGATATTGTTGCTATTTCAGGCTTCAAGTAGACAAGAGCAGGCTAAACATTAACTGACCCTGGAGACAACTTATTTATCCTGGAAAAGCTGTAACTCCCAGCAGCTATCTTCACGGTTCCAGTAGAGCTTAGATCTAGTCACAAGCAAAAAGAGTTTTTAGAAGCTATCAACAAAGCAATCCTTGAGGACAACTCCCTTATCTTCAAAGAAGACAAAGAAACTGGACAATATCTTTTGAGTGGGCTTGGAGAACTTCATCTTGAAGTGGTAAAGGATAAGCTAAACTAAGAAGGTTTCAACGTTCGCTTGGGCAAGCTGAAGATAGGATACAGAGAAACAGTCACTGCTGTCAATAGAAAAACCTTGTCTATTAGAGCTGAACTAAAAAAAGGTGGTTATGAACAGTTTGAACTGACTTTAGAAGTAGCACCGTTGAGAGATGAAAACAACAGCATCGAAGACAAAGTCAATGTTGTGTTTACCTTTCCTAAAGTTGATGGATTTTAGGAGAACTGGCGCTAGTTTATTTCCCGAAAGGAAATGAAGAGGGGCGTCAGGAAAAATGAAGATGAGACAAAATAGTCAGTAGCATTACAGAAAAACCGTGTCAAAAAATCAGCTAGGAATCCAACACCGATCGAACCTCTTACCTAGGATGATCCTGAGATCGAAGAATCACAAATCGTGGAAGAAACAGTTGACGATGACTCAGATCTTTCAGAAGACGAGTAGTACGTCAAAGATGAAGACGAGGAGGAACCATTTTATCATATTAATACTCTACCATTCGATACGCTTGACTAGCTGGTTGAGCAATGCCGAGTGGCACTCAACTCCGGATCCAACGGTTACCCTACCATGGGCATATAACTCAGAATTTGTGGAGGAAAATTCCAAAAGATGCACTTCAGTAAAACAATCATGAATCGAACCGCCAGTCAGCTGGCTCGTCAGCTCCTATCTAACACAACTCTTATTGAACCTTTATTAGAATTTAGACTGGAGGGGGAGGAAGCCATGATTTAATAAGCTACGACAGACATAATGGTGAAAAAGAGAGGAAGGATCCATGAGCAGACCGAAACTATGTTAACCGGCCTCATTCCTGCGGCTTCAGTTCGTGGTTGGATAAGATAGTTGAGAGTTATGGGCTTTGATGTTTAAATGAAGTTTTCCAGCTATGAAGAAATAATCGGCACTGACCCCAAAAAATTACTGGAAGAAAATCTCTGATACTCTATCCCAAACATATATGACTTCTTTTAAGAAATATAAGCAGAATATAGTTCATCAGTAATACTTTGGTCGAAGTAGCACATGAAAAATAATCAAAAATCGTTTAAACTCACAAGAGACAAGAGAGGCCTAAAATAGATGGCAAGAATTTGTTGTAAACACCTGGGGCAATCAAGACATTTTAATAGTTTTTGTGTTTACTATTTTGGATGGAAGCACAACTTATATCAAGAGAACTTGCATCACATTTTGGATTAAAATCCAAATTATAACGTCATTACATTTATGCATCATCGACTAATTCTCACTTATAAACATTTACATATCTGCGAAGCATGCAAACACCTTCAGTTTAACATCAGACCTGCATTCCTTGCACTCAAAGAATCTCCAAGAAATATTGCAAGGTTAACGACTAACTCAAGAGAGAGTTTCTTACCCTGATTATTCTCCACAACAAGTCCATCAAAGAGGTACATTTCTATCTATTCAGGCGTCTCAGACCCTTAACATCAACTACAGCAGTGCCAAAGCCATCCTAGCCTCCCACCGCAAACATCTTCACGCTACCAAGGTTGTGAACAAAAGTGGGATCAATGCAGCTTACAAAGAGCTCAACATAGCCTAGAACCCTATCGGAACATTCAAAATCATCTCAAGCATCGGTGGCTGCGAAATTTCGACATTTGATCAATACGAACACCAAAAACAATTTTACAAGTCTTCTATAGCTCCCGTTATTCTTTTACAGAACTAAAAGGAAATATAATGCTCCGAATAGACCGAACACAAATCGGATCTTTGATGAGTTTTATATTTTCAATTTTTCATAAACATCAAATTATAATTACTTGGTTTCTTAAACTCTTCAATATTCGATCCTTCAAACTCCAAAAAAACTATCTTCTGTATTGTCGCCATTTGACTCATTCAAAACTCCTATCCATGAAATTGGACTGTGAACAGTATAAAATATCGGAATCGGAGCTTTAGCTTGGCACAAGGAAATTCCATAAGACAGGCAGAAAAGGACTTCAAAAAAACCTCTTAATCACGTTGAGTTATGAGCAATATGTTAATAGTTTTGACTTCACAAGAAGAATATAACAAGTGTCGAGAGGGATATCAATCATATCAGATCGAAAAGCACACCAAATTCATGAGTAACTGGTCAAAGATAGGGCGGCGGTTGACTAATTATTTGAGTCGTTGATAAAGCAAAAGAGAAAATAAACAAGCCAGAAGATGAAAAAAGAATACAACAAAAAGTAATAGATGTATTTGCCCAGCTAAAGCAAGAAAAGTCGGAACAATTTAATGAGGTGGGCTAAGGTTTATTAAAAACTCAGAATTATTGGTTCGTAAGTGAAAATATCAGTTGTAGTAGGGATGATCATGAAGCAAAATGTCCAAAAATGTCAGGGATAAATGACAAATCAAGTTGTCGCAACAATGGCTAAAAATAGAATAGATAAAGCGATTAAGCTGAGTAACAAAGAAGCATAGATATGAGCTGAGTGAGAGGGTGTCAAAGCATATTAAGATTGGAATAATCAAGACAAGTGGCTGATATAATTAGGCTCTGCAAGCTTAAAACAAAGGATGAATAATCAATAGTACCAACAACTGTATGGAACAAAGCAGCTTGTTCTCTGGAATAGCTGCCAAGACCATGTGATCAAAGATTTTATATCAAATAATCAATATTTTATCTTAAACAGTTATTCAATGGAATTTAATGAATGAGGATCAATAATCTACGTTGAGAACTAAGGCGACTCCCTGCAAGATCCAATGTGAAGGATGCTCGGGTGTCTTGAGATCGGCTACAAACACTTGGCCAACGCCCATAGCATTTTTACGACTCTGAGTCACATAAACAGGGGTTTTCAAGTTGTCCTTGATCTTTAGCTTGCTTGCTTCAGCAGGAATAATTTGGAGAATCGGCATCTCGCAAATAAGTTCTTTTGGTCTAAATAAAGACAATAGTACTGTTGGCGGACCAGGTATCCTTTTTCCATATCCCAACTAGCTCCTTCCAAGTAGAAGCCGGAAACGTAGCATCCATGGTCAGGTTTTTTCTTGCAGAAGTCAGGATTTCTCTGCTGAGTGACAATCGTATAGAGAGTTGATTTATCGAGTGCCCATTGCTTCTTTCTACATGAGATTTGAACTAAGGCAGTCAGATATGCTTCAGGGATATGAAGACCAGAAAGCCACATAACAGGAGGCTCCTAAACTTTGGCCCATTGATTGTATTGTTTGATTCTGTTGCTGAAGTGGGTCATCCATCCACCAAGTTTCTTTTCTG
>Ga0100381_1005084_pt1 | contig 10973 bp, 8 predicted proteins | sample CryGeymeta201505_FD_80416 | JGI IMG/M metagenome (GOLD analysis project Ga0100381, IMG submission 80416) | Groundwater microbial communities from Crystal Geyser aquifers in Utah, USA - Crystal Geyser metaG 2015-05 | ecosystem: Environmental > Aquatic > Deep subsurface > Groundwater | place: USA...
AAATTACTTAAAAAAAGAGAAAAAAATTCTTTTCGATAAGTTGTAAGTAAAAAACGACAAAGTGTAGGATATAATGTTATTTTATATAAATGAATAAAATTATATACGTACATATACGTACAGTTATACAATAAGATTGTCACTATCTGCCTAATAATATATATTGTAAGAAAAAAAACGCATCCATTTTAGGGATGCGTTTTTTAAAACATAAATCAATTTACTTGGTAAATAATAACTCCCTGTATTTTGTTAAAGTCCATAGTTCATTATCTACTAAAAGTTCCAGTTTATCACAATGGTAGCGAATACTTTCAAAATGGGGTTTTACTTTATTGCAATAAGCATCTGCAGCTTTTTCAAAACTTGCAAGGTTATTGGCTATTTTACGCTCCTCAGTCATTTCTGTTACTCCTTGGTTAATGAACTCGATGTGATGGCTTATGGCTTCAATAATTTCCATTTGTTGTTTTGCCATTTTTTTAAAATCGGTTCCATAAATTTCTTTAAGACCTTTTACATTGTTTACTAGCACACTTTGGTATTTTATGGCAGTTGGTATCACATGATTTCGTGCTATATCGGCCAATACTCTACTTTCAATTTGTATTCGTTTGGTATATTCTTCCACTTCAATTTCATAACGGGCTTCGCATTCAATTTTGTTCATGATACCCATTTCTTCAAAAAGTGCAATAGTTTTTTTGGATATTTTTGCTTTTAATGCTTCCGGGGTGGTTTTGTGGTTACTCAGTTTTCTTTTTTTCGCTTCCTGCTCCCAAGCATCGCCATAGCCATCACCTTCAAAACGAATACGTTTAGAATCTTTAATGTATTCTCGCAATACATTAAATATAGCATCGTCTTTTTTCATTTTTTTGTCCGCAATTAGGGTGTCTACAGCTAGCTTAAATTCCATTAGTTGTTTCGCTACTATGGTATTTAATACGGTCATTGGGTTTGCGCAATTAGCTTTGGAGCCTACCGCTCTAAACTCAAATTTATTTCCTGTAAAAGCAAAAGGCGAGGTTCTATTTCTATCAGTATTATCTAGAAGTATCTCCGGAATTTTACCTACCACATTTAATTTTAAATCGGTTTTCTCTTCCGGGGAGAGTTTTCCTTTAGTCACATTTTCTAAGTCATCTAAAACTTTGGTAAGTTGTTCTCCAATAAATACCGAGATAATTGCAGGAGGTGCTTCGTTTGCTCCTAAACGGTGGTCGTTACTTGCACTTGCAATACTAGCTCGTATTAATTCCTCATATTCGTTAACTGCTTTGATGGTATTGATAAAAAAGGTTAAAAATTGCAGGTTACTCATAGGTGTACTTCCGGGACCTAGAAGATTAACACCTGTATTGGTAGCTAAAGACCAGTTGTTGTGTTTTCCGGAGCCGTTTACTCCTTTAAAAGGTTTTTCATGAAATAAAACGACAAAGTTGTGTCGCTCAGCCACTTTTGCCATCACATCCATTAATAAGGAGTTGTGATCTACGGCTAAATTTGTTTCTTCAAATATAGGTGCCAACTCAAATTGGTTTGGTGCAACTTCATTATGTCTTGTTTTAAGTGGTATTCCTAAAAGCATACACTCTTTTTCCATGTCCCGCATATAATTAAGTACTCTGGATGGTATAGAACCGAAATAATGGTCCTCTAGCTGTTGTCCTTTTGCTGAAGTATGTCCTAATAAGGTTCTACCTGTAGATAAAATATCAGGTCTAGAAGCAGCCAAAGCAGAGTCCACTAAAAAATACTCTTGCTCCCAACCTAAAGTTGCGTTTACTTTGGTAACATTTTTATCAAAATATTTTGCAACGGCTGTGGCAGCGTCATCTACTGCATTTAAAGCTCTTAATAAAGGGGTTTTGTAATCTAATGCTTCGCCTGTATAAGAAACAAATACGGTAGGAATACATAAAGTAGGCCCGATGATAAATGCAGGAGAAGTGGGATCCCAAGCAGTATAGCCCCTAGCTTCAAAAGTATTTCTTATGCCGCCACTAGGGAAACTGGAAGCATCCGGTTCTTGTTGCACTAATTGACCTCCACCAAATTTTTCAATTGCTAAACCATTGGATGTGGTTTCAAAAAACGCATCATGTTTTTCTGCCGTAGCTCCTGTTAATGGTTGAAACCAATGGGTATAATGGGTGACATTTTTTGAGATTGCCCATTCTTTCATGCCTGTTGAGATATGGTCAGCAAGGTCTCTTGGAATTTTACTGCCAAATTCCATAGCATCCATTACTGCAGTAAATGCTTCTTTAGTCAAATATTGACGCATCGCATTTTCATTAAAAACATTTTGGCCGAAAAGGGAAGATCTTCTTTCTTTTTCCTCTATAAAGATAGGTTTGCGATTTAGTGTTTCACTAATCGCACGAAAACGAAGTGTTGGCATACTTTTTATAATTGAAGTTAAACAAGACAAATATACATTAAAATTTAAATAAATTTATATACCCCCCTATTTTTTAGGGGTAGTTTTATTAAAATCAATGTTTTTTTTTGTTTATACCCCTAATTTTTAACCAATAAAGGCAAAAGAAACAAAAGCAACGTAAGCTACAAAAAGCAGAATACCTTTGTAACGGCTTAAGTTAAATTTTTCAGGTAGAAAGGCTAATGGAATTAAAATGGCGGAAAAACCAAGCATCCAGAAAATATCATTAGAAAGTATTTGTTCACTTTTTACCGCTATTGGTTGTATTAATGCAGTAATTCCAAGTACAGAACCAATATTAAAAATATTAGATCCAATTAGATTTCCAAGAGAAATGGCTTTCTCTTTTTTTAATGCCGCAATAACCGATGCTGCTAATTCTGGTATGCTTGTTCCCACGGCTATCATCGTTACGGCGATAACCCTTTCGCTTATACCCATTGCTTCTGCTAAATCAACCGCTCCTCTTACCAAAAGTTCAGCACCACCCCATAAAGCTAGACCACCTATTAGTAGCCATACAATTATTCGGAAAGTTGTTGCTCTTTGTAGGCTAGAATCTACTTCTTCTATTTCTATATTTTTTTTCTTTTTTGAACGTCGTATCAGCACTATTAAATAAACTGCCATTGCCAGCAACAATCCTATTCCCTCTGATGGTGACAATACATGATCATTCCATAAAAAAAAGTAGAGGGCAATGGAAAAAAGCATCATAACCGGCCAGTTAAATTTATAGAAGTCTTTATCGATAGTGAGGGTAGAAATAATAGCAGTTATGCCTAAAACCAAACCGATGTTTGCAATATTTGATCCTATAACATTACCTAGTGAAATATCGGAAAACCCTTTTAATGCTGCTTGTAAACTAACTAACAATTCGGGAGCGGAAGTAGCAAAAGAAACTACCGTCAAACCGATAACCATTTTTGAAAGCCTCAGTTTAAAGGACAAACCCACAGAAGAACGTACTAAAAATTCACCACCTACCACTAAAAATAATAACCCTAAAAAGATAAAAAGAATGCTCATTCTATTTTTTTTGCACGAAGATAAAAAAAGTTAAAACCTACTAACAATAAAAAGTCCTAAAATAATTTTTAGGACTTTTTAATACACTGTATTTATTTTTAAAGCTAATATAAATAAAGAAATAGCTTCTTAAAACGATTATTTAAAGATTACCCATTCATAGAAATTAAAAACTCCTCATTATTACGGGTTTTTTTAATTCTGTCATTTATAAATTCCATTGCTTCTACGGGGTTCATATCTGCAAGATATTTGCGAAGTACCCACATTCTTTGTAAGGTATTTTCGTCAAGTAATAAATCATCGCGACGTGTACTGGAAGAAGTAAGATCAACTGCCGGGAAGATTCTACGGTTGGATATTTTTCTATCTAACTGTAATTCCATATTCCCTGTTCCTTTAAATTCTTCAAAGATTACCTCATCCATTTTAGAACCGGTATCTGTAAGTGCTGTTGCTATAATAGTAAGTGACCCTCCGTTTTCGATATTTCTGGCAGCTCCAAAAAAACGTTTTGGTTTGTGTAAAGCATTGGCATCAACTCCACCGCTCAATATTTTTCCGGATGCCGGCTGTACAGTGTTGTAAGCTCTTGCTAAACGGGTAATGGAATCTAATAAAATAACCACATCGTGACCACATTCTACCAAACGTTTTGCTTTTTCAAGTACGATATTTGCCACGCGAACGTGTTCATTAGCTTCTTTATCAAAAGTGGAGGCAATGACTTCACCATTTACATTTCGTTGCATATCGGTTACTTCTTCCGGGCGCTCGTCTATCAATAAAATCATTTGATATACCTCCGGATGGTTTGCTGCTATGGCATTGGCAATGTCTTTTAACAATACCGTTTTACCGGTTTTAGGTTGCGAAACAATCATACCACGCTGTCCTTTTCCTATTGGGGAAAACATGTCCATAATTCGAGTAGAAATAGTGCTTTGCTTTTCGGCTAGTCGAAATTTTTCTTCTGGAAATAAAGGAGTTAAATGTTCAAAAGAAATTCTGTCTCTTACCACATTCGGGTTCAATCCATTAATTTTAGTTACTTTAATTAACGGAAAATATTTTTCGCCTTCTTTTGGAGGTCTTACTTCCCCTAGAACAGTATCGCCTGTTTTTAAACCAAATAAACGAATTTGCGATTGCGAAACATAAATATCATCTGGTGAGGATAAATAATTGTAATCGCTGGATCTTAAAAACCCATAACCATCCTGCATGATATCTAAAACACCTTCACTTTGTATAATGCCGTCAAACTCATAATCAGGCTCTCGATAGCGATTACGCTTGTCTTTATTGCTTTGTGTATTTTGATTTGGGTTATTTTTAACCCCATTTGAATGTTGATTCGGGTTGGATTGTTTTTGTCTGTTTTCATTACGAGACTCCTGAGGTATGGACTTTGATGAGTCATTTCCATTTACAGAATGTTCCTCTACCGCTTTGTCTGTATGCCGATTTTCTTTTTGTCTGTCATCCACTTTTGCATGTTTAGGATGCTGCGGTTTTTGATTTGACTTTTCGATGTGCTTGGGTGAAGCTACAGCTACATTTTTAGATTCTGTATCTTTTTCAACTACTGTAGCATTTTCTATTCCGGAAGTGCCACTTTCCTCTTCTGAAACAGGATTTTTTTGAATCGGGTTTTGATTTTTATGAGGTGGTCTTTGCGGTGCTTTACGCGGCACATTTACAACTTTTTTAGATTCAGATGCAATCGCCTTTGATTCTTCTTTTGTAACCGTAAGTGGTGCCTGTTTCCCTTCTTTAACAATAGATTCTACTGCTTTTGGATTTGCAGCCTGATGATCTAAAATTTGATATACTAACTCTGATTTTTTTAGGGTGCGGTATTTTGGCACACCTAAGGTTTTAGCGATGTCCTGAAGTTCAGGTAGCTTTTGTTCCTTTAATTCTGAAATTTCAAACATGAATAATATGGAAGTATTAAAATTTTAATTTTTAATTAATTTATTTTCCGAAGATGGTAAATTTTAGTTGGAGGATAAATAACCTTGATTGAGTTGGTTATGAATTATTACTGCAATAATACAACAATATTTTTATTTTTGATACTATTATGTTTAAAAAGAAACATTATTTTTGTGCAAGAATTAAGATCAATAATAATGATTCAACGCATTCAAACTGTATTTATGCTTCTTGTAGTGCTTATAATGGTAGCGCTATATGTTTGGTTTCCTGTTGTAAAAAATGATGTTGGTGATTTACTTTTTCAAAAAAAGGAACCTTTGTTTTTTATTTTAATCTTTATATCTATCGCTTTAGCTATCATTTCTATTTTAAATTATAAAAAAAGGCAACATCAGTTTGTTTTAAATCGATTAAACATACTGACAAATCTTACTTTACTAGGAGTTTTCGTATATCGATCCCTAACTGTATCCGGAGAAACTTTAATTTCTGAGAAGGGTATTGGGATGTTTCTTCCTATTCTTTCTATCGTTTTATTAGTATTGGCCAATAGGTCAATCAAAAAGGATGAAGATCTTGTAAAATCTGTGGATAGATTGCGTTAAACCTAAATCTTAGTAGTATTAGTGTGAAAACTCGAGGAATGCCATCCTCGGGTTTTTTATTTTCATTGTACTTTTAGAAACTCCACTACTTCTAAATCTTTAATCGTTGCACCATCAATAACAAACCGCAACATGGTTCTTACCTGATGAAATCCATAAATTCCTGCTGCACCGGGATTCATATGCAACAATCCCGTTTTTTTATCGTGCATCACTTTAAGTATGTGCGAGTGTCCGGAAATAAATAATTTAGGTGGATTTGAATAAATTTCTGCTCTTATCTCTGGATTATATCGACCCGGATAACCGCCAATATGGGTTATCCATACATCTACACCCTCACAAAAAAAGCGGTTGTGCAACGGAAATTCCTGCCTGATTTTTGCGTCGTCAATATTGCCATAAACCCCTCTTAATGGTTTTAATGCTTCAATAGCAGTTATAACCTCTCTATTACCAATATCTCCGGCGTGCCAAACTTCATCAGCTTGATTAACATATTTAAGGATTTTTTCATCCATAAAACTATGTGTATCGGAAAGAAGTAAAATTTTTTTCAACTTTATTTAATAATTGGAATGCCAAAAAGCATTCTATGGTTTATGTATCTTTGCAACAAACAAAAGTAACAGAATCCTTGCGATATTTTATAGAAATAGCTTATAATGGCAAAAACTACTTTGGCTGGCAATGCCAACCAAATGCAATTTCAGTTCAAGAAACCCTAGAAAAAGCGTTAAGCACTATATTAAGAGAACCCATTAAAATTGTAGGTGCCGGAAGAACTGATGCCGGGGTTCACGCAAAACAAATTTTTGCCCATTTTGATATGCTCCAAGATTGGAATCTATTAGATTTAGTTTTTAAACTAAATTCCTTGCTTCCTAAAGACATTGCTATTCTATCTATTTTTGAGGTGAATGAAAATGCACACGCTAGATTTGATGCATTAAACCGAACGTATGTGTATCGGGTTTCTCTTACTAAAAACCCATTTTCCGTGGGATATGCATTTCAAACACATCATAAACCTAATATGGAAGTTATGAATGAAGCTGCAAAGGTTTTATTGCAGTATAAAGATTTTCAATGTTTTTCTAAATCAAAAACCGATGTAAACACGTATCATTGCACTATCCAAATTGCGGAATGGATTGCATTAGAAAATGAACTTATTTTTACTATAAAAGCAGATCGTTTTCTCCGCAATATGGTACGGGCAATAGTTGGTACGTTATTGGATGTTGGCTTCGGAAAAATAACAATAGCTGACCTACACAAAATAATAAAAAGCAAAAATAGAAGCAATGCAGGCACTTCTGTACCGGCAGAAGGTTTGTATTTAACCAAAATAGAATATCCCGAAAAAATAAAAATTTAATATGGCATTATCAGGCAATGCATTTGATTTTAAATTATTTGGCAGGTTGCTACTGTTTACAAAGCCTTACCGGTTTATTTTTTGGTTTGTTGCACTATCGGCTATTTTGGTTTCCGGACTTTCGTTGCTTCAACCTATTCTTTTAGAATATATTATTGACAATTCTATCGTTCCAAAAGATTATGAAAATTTTGTGTATCTAGTTTCCTTAATGGGTGCTTTTTTAGTGCTTGAAGTTATTTTTCAATTCTCTTTTATCTACTTTTCTAATTGGCTGGGTTTGAGTGTAGTTCGCGATATACGTGTACAGCTATTTGATAAAATACTGTATTTTAAAATGCGATATTTTGATAAAAGTTCTGTGGGAAGGCTTACTACAAGAGCGGTAAACGATATAGAAACCATTTCGAGTATTTTTGGGGAAGGCTTATTTACCATCGCAAGTGATTTGCTGAAAATGTTTGTCATCCTAGCCTTTATGTTTTACCGAAGTTGGGAACTTTCGCTAATAGTTCTTGCAGTATTTCCTTTCATTCTTTATGCTACTCGTGTTTTTCAGAAAGCTATGAAAAAAGCATTTGAAGACGTAAGAAATCAAGTAGCAAATCTTAATACTTTTATTCAAGAGAGATTAACCGGGATGAAAATTGTTCAAATTTTTACTCGGGAAATAACAGAATACAAAAATTTTGAAGAAATTAATAATAAGCACAAAAATGCGTGGATAAAAACCGTTTGGTACAACTCTATTTTTTTTGCAGTAACAGAGATGACGGCTTCTATTACTATTGGTTTAATTATGTGGTATGGCGGCTTAAAAGTCATTGCCGGTAGCACGATTACTCTTGGTGTTATCGTTGCTTTTATTCGTCTTTCGCAAATGCTTTTTAGACCCTTAAACCAAATTGCCGATAAATTTAACACCCTTCAAATGGGTATGGTAGCTGCAAATCGCATTTTTGAAATTTTAGATACGGAAGCATCCATAGAGGATAAAGGAACACAAGAATTAAAAAATATAAAAGGCCATATTGTTTTTCATAATGTGCATTTTGGATACGATGAAAAAGAAGAAGTTATCAAAGGCATTTCTTTTGAAGTACAACCTAATCAGACTATTGCCATTGTTGGTGCTACCGGTGCCGGAAAATCGACCATAATTAATCTGCTTTCCCGGTTTTATGAAATTCAGAAAGGAAAAATAACGATTGACCATATCAATATAAAAAATGTGCCTTTAAAACAATTGCGAAGCCAAATTAGTGTAGTGCTTCAAGATGTATTTCTTTTTGCAGATACCATTTTAGGCAACATTACTTTAAATAATCCAGAAATTGCTGAAGCCGATGTAATACAAGCCGCTAAAGACATAGGTATCCATAAGTTTATCATGACGCTTCCTGATGGGTATCATTTTAATGTAAAAGAACGGGGAGGAATGCTTTCTTCAGGACAAAGACAACTCATCGCTTTTTTAAGAGCCTACGTTAGCAACCCGGGAATATTAGTTTTAGATGAAGCAACCTCCTCTGTAGATTCTTATTCGGAACAACTACTTCAAAAAGCCACATTAAAAGTAACTGAAGGAAGAACATCTATTGTCATAGCACACCGCCTTGCTACTATCAAAAAAGCAGACACTATTCTTGTCATGGATGAAGGGAAAATTGTAGAAAAAGGGGCTCACAAAGATTTGCTTAAAATAGAAAATGGGTACTATCGCAATTTGTATGAGGTACAATTTATGGCTGAAGAAATTTTGTAACACCATTTAAATAACTCAATTTATATTTATTATTTACCTATTCCTCAGTAAACTTTTTCATATAAAAGAAGTAATTTTATCATTCAAAAAAAACTATGTCTGCAATTATAAAAATAAAAAAACTCGGTTTTCAATAGGAAACACAAGATCCCTTTTTATTTTGCGCATATCATAAAGACAATTATCCTCCCGGTAATAAAAACTTGGGTCCAAATCCAGACTTACTGAAAGGAAGATACATTGGGCAGGATTTCACCTTAAAAGATGGTTGGCGCATGTATCACGGGGTTAAAGTGCCCGGTTTTCCGGCACACCCCCACAGTGGTTTTGAAACCGTAACGCTCGTAGAAGAAGGTTTTGCTGACCATAGCGATTCCTTAGGTGCTGCGGGTCGTTTTGGCAACGGTGATGTACAATGGATGACTGCCGGTAAAGGCGTGATGCATTGTGAAATGTTTCCACTTTTAAATAAAGATAAAAACAACCCTTTGTTGTTATTTCAATTGTGGTTAAATCTTCCTAAAAGAAGCAAAAAAGTGGATGCACACTTTAGAATGTTGTGGAAAGAAGAAATTCCTGTAGTAAATGAAATTGGGATACAAATAAAAATAATAGCAGGAAAATATAAGGACACCCAAGCGCCTGCTCCTACCCCAAATTCGTGGGCAGCAGATGCAACAAATGAAGTTGCTATTTGGACTATTAAAATGGAGGCTGGAGCGTCTTGGGATATTCCTACCGCTTCTGAAGGAATTCATAGAACCTTGTTTTTCTATAGAGGCAATGAAATAGAAACTGAAGGATTTAGCATTCCACAACAACATGCACTAGATTTAATTCCAACTGAAAAAATAACCATCACAAATGGCGATACTCCTTCTGAATTATTATTCCTACAAGGAAAACCCATTGGAGAGCCGGTTGTGCAGCAAGGACCTTTTGTTGCGAATACAAGAGAAGGTATTAATGAAACTATTTCGCAATACCAAAAAGATCAGTTTGGAGGATGGCCTTGGCCTAGTCATGAACATGTGCATCATGCTAAAAGAGGGCGATTTGCAATCCACGCCGATGGCAGGGAGGAAATAAAATAATTTTTGGAAAAAGCTATAATGCTTTAACTGCTTGCTCAGCACATTTTTCGCCATCAATAGCTGCAGAAATAATACCACCTGCATATCCTGCACCTTCGCCACAAGGATATAATCCTTTTATTTGATTGTGCTCCAGAGTATCTTTATCTCTAGGAATTCTTACCGGAGAGGAGGTTCTAGATTCGGTGGCATGCACTACGGCTTCGTTAGTAAAATACCCTTTCATGCTTTTCCCAAATTCTTTAAACCCTTCTTGCAACGTTTTATAAATAAATGCCGGTAAAACGCTACCAAGTTCCACGGAAGTTACTCCCGGTTTATATGAAGTTATGGGTACATTTGCAGATAATTTTCCGGAACTAAAATCTACTAATCGTTGCGCTGGAGCAGTTTGTGTTTTACCTCCTTCAAGCCAGGCTTTTTGTTCTACCTGTTGTTGAAAGTACATAGCAGCAAGTGGTGAATTGCCAAAAGATTTATAATCCTGCGGCCTCACTTCTACAACGATTCCTGAATTTGCTGTTGCCTGATCGCGCTTGCTTGGAGACCAACCATTAGTGACAATTTCACCAGGCGATGTAGCACAAGGAGCAATAATTCCCCCGGGGCACATACAAAAGGAATAAACACCTCTTCCATTAACTTGCTTTACGATACTATAGGGCGCAGGAGGTAAAAATGCTCCTCGATAATCACATTTATA
>Ga0100381_1005110_pt1 | contig 10944 bp, 9 predicted proteins | sample CryGeymeta201505_FD_80416 | JGI IMG/M metagenome (GOLD analysis project Ga0100381, IMG submission 80416) | Groundwater microbial communities from Crystal Geyser aquifers in Utah, USA - Crystal Geyser metaG 2015-05 | ecosystem: Environmental > Aquatic > Deep subsurface > Groundwater | place: USA...
CGCGCAGCGCTCGCCGACGCGCAGGTTGCGCCCGAAGATGTCGGCTATATCAACGCCCACGGCACCGCCACCGCCGCCAACGACCGCACCGAATGCGCGGCGATTCGCATGGCGTTCGGCGCGGCGGCGGACGGCGTGTCGGTGTCCTCGACCAAATCCATGCACGGCCACTGCATCGGCGGCGCGGGCGCGATCGAGATGGCGGCGGTGCTGCTGGCGCTGGACGAAGGCGTGATCGCGCCGACCATCGGCTATACGACGCCCGACCCCGACTGCGACCTGAACATCACGCCCAACACGGCGCGCGAACGGCGGGTGGACGTGGCGCTGTCCAATTCCTTCGCCTTCGGCGGGCTGAACGCGGTGCTGGCGGTGCGCCGGGTCTGACGCGACCGCCTGCGCGAGGATTGCGCGCTCAGAGCGCCCCGTACGCCTTGGTGAAGCCCGACAGCGACAGCTTGCGCTGGATCGCCTTGGTCGGCTCCTGCACCGAATAGATCTGCAGCGTCGCCGCCGCGCCGCGCCGGAGACGGTCCAGCCCCTCGTTGGTCATCGCGAGTTCCGAAAAGCAGCCGTTGCCAAGGCAATACAGGAACGGCGAGCCGATGGCGTCGCCGCCGTCGATCCGCATCTCCACGCCGCGCGGCAGCACCACGCCCAGCGGCGCCACGAACACCGCGATGGCCTTGGCCTTGTCGTTGTTCTTGATCTGACGGATGGCGACGTTGATCAGCGGCGCGCCTTCGTCGTTGTTGAGAACCTGGTTCATGTAGCACGCGTTGTTGGCGCCGCAGCGCACCTCCCAATCGCCATGCTTGACCTTCACGGTCTCCTTGGGCGCCGCCTCCTGAGCGGAGACCGCGCCTGCGAGGAGCGTGGTGAGCGCGATGACGGCGGCGGCGATGGGGGTGCGGAGCAAGATGACCTCTGACCATGCAAGGGCTGGCGCGACGTCGCCGCGATCAGCCGGATGTTTTCAGCGCGCGACGACCCATCCGAGCCGCCGCTTCAATAACATTCGGGAGGAGACATGTTCGCCCCCTCCCGAATGCCCGGTTTTTTGTTTCCCTGTCGGACTGGCCGAGCGATTGGGCGGAGGCTAGGCGGGCCGCGCGCGGCGGTCAAGCGCGTTCCTGGCGCGCGCCGCGCGCAGGCAAAAAAAATGGCCGCGCACGGGGCGCGGCCAGTTCGACAGGGAGGAGACGGCGAGAGAAAAAAGCAATTCCCCCTCGACGCACTTTCAAATTAATGGTGAATCGTAAAATAACGGTTTCTTTTCTCAGTATTCGGAGACTGTGAAGCATGGGTGAGATCTTCATCGGCGGCGGCGGCCCCGACCATCGGGCGCGCCAGACCCTCACGCTGAGCCGCGCCAACCGCCACGGGCTGATCGCGGGGGCGACCGGCACCGGCAAGACCGTGACGCTGCAGATCATGGCCGAAGGGTTCTCGAACGCGGGCGTGCCGGTGTTCATGGCCGACGTGAAGGGCGATCTCTCCGGCATGGCGCAGGAAGGCGCGCCGAACGACCGGCTGCGCGCGCGCGCCGAGCTGATCGGGCTCGACCCTTACACGCCGCAGGCGTTCCCGGTGGTGTTCTGGGATCTGTTCGGCGAACAGGGCCACCCGGTGCGCGCCACGGTCAGCGAGATGGGGCCGCTCTTGCTGTCGCGGCTGCTGGAGCTGAACGACACGCAGGAGGGCGTGATCAATATCGCGTTCCGGCTGGCCGACGAGGAAGGCTTGCTGCTGCTCGACCTGAAAGACCTTCAGGCGCTGCTGCGCGAGGTCGGCGCGCGGGCGCCGGAACTGTCCCTGCGGTATGGCAATGTCGCGAGCGCCTCGATCGGCGCCATCCAGCGGCGGTTGCTGGTGCTGGAGAACCAGGGCGCCGCCAGTTTCTTCGGCGAGCCTGCGCTGCGCCTGAGCGACCTGATCGCCACCGACGCCGCCGGGCGCGGCCGGATCAACATCCTCGCCGCCGACAAGCTGATCAACAGCCCGCGCCTTTACGCCACCTTCCTGCTGTGGCTGATGTCGGAGCTGTTCGAGGAGCTGCCCGAGGTCGGCGACCCCGACAAGCCGGTGATCGCGTTCTTCTTCGACGAGGCGCACCTGTTGTTCAACAACGCGCCGCGCGCGCTGGTGGAGAAGGTCGAGCAGGTGGCGCGGCTGATCCGCTCCAAGGGCGTCGGGCTGTATTTCGTCACCCAAAGCCCGACCGACATTCCCGATACCGTGCTGGGGCAGCTTGGGTCGCGCATCCAGCACGCCTTGCGCGCCTACACGCCAAAGGACGCCAGGGCGTTGCGCGCGGCGGCCGAGACGTTCCGGCCGAACCCCGACTTCGACACCGCGACCGCGATCATGGAGGTCGGCGTCGGCGAGGCGCTGGTCTCGACGCTGGGCGACAAAGGCGCGCCGGGCGTGGTGGCGCGCACGCTGATCCGCCCGCCCGCCAGCCGCCTCGGCCCGGCGGACCCGGCGGTGCGCGCCGCCGTCTTCGCCGCCTCGCCGCTGCGCGGCGTCTATGACGCCGCCATCGACCGCGACAGCGCGCATGAGGTGCTGGCGCGGCGCGGCGCGCAAGCCGCCGCTGAAGCGGCGGGCGCGGCGGAGGCGGACGGGGAAAGCGACGCGCGCGAGACGTTTTCGACCGGACGGCGCTATCGCCCTGCGGCCGAGCCCGCGCCCGCTCCCCGCGCCCCTGCTCGGCGCGCGCCTGCGCGACGCGCCGACAGCGCGGGCGAGGCCTTCGTCAAGAGCCTTGCGCGCACGCTGGGCTCACAGGCCGGCCGGTCGCTGGTGCGCGGCGTGCTGGGGGGGGCTGTTTCGCGGGCGCTGAGGCCCGGCTCTCATCACATCCGCCGCTTCGCCACCGCGTGGCCAAAGCCGGTGGGGGCGATCGCGCGCTCCAGCGTGGCGCGGCCGCCCTCGACCCGCCACCACGCGGTGAACGGATAGTCGGCCTTCTTCATCTGCTTGGCCTTGAACCCCGCCACCCGGCGATAGACCCCCTCGCAGCGCAGCAGATCGCCCTCGCGCACCGCAGGCCCGAGCGTGAGGTCGAAGCGGCGGCGGGTGTCGAACACCGTCACCGTGCGGTCGCAGGCCGCGGCCTCAGGCTGCGGCGCCAGGCTCGCCACCGCCGCGCTGACCGGATCGAGCGCGTCGCCCATCGCGGCCAGATCGGCGTCGTAAGGACGCACGCGATAGGGGGGGTCGGCCTCGATCGACACGCCCTCGCCATAGCGCAGCGCCACGGTCTGGCGGCTCTCGCCAAAGGCGTTGTCGGCGGTGAACCACTCCGGCGCCAGCGCCGCGCCGTCGGCGGCGCCCTGCGCCTGCGCGCGCGCCTCGCCGGGGAAGAACAGCCGCGCCAGCCCTGCCGAGCGCATCCGCGCCTCGGCGTGATAGCGCGCGGCGTCGCGGTCGAGCCTGAGCGTCACCTCGCCGCCGCGCAGGCCGCCGAGATAGACGTCATACACCGCCTCGAAGGTCTCCGCCGACGCCGCGCCGCCCAACAGCGCCGCAGCCACGCCCGCCAGAATTCTCGCCCGCATCGCTTGCCCCGTCTCTGTTGCGCAGCCTTGATATATGACGGAAACACGCGGGCGAAACTGTGACGGGAAAGCTGCGCCATGGCTGACCAGGACATCGCCGCGCTGGCCGCGCGCGTCGCGGCGGGAGAGCGCCGGGCGCTGGCGCGCGCGATCACGCTGGCCGAATCGACCCGGCCCGACCATCGCGCCGCCGCGCGCGCCCTGCTGATCGCGCTGGGCGCGCGGCGCGACGCGCTGCGCATCGGCCTCAGCGGCGCGCCGGGGGTGGGCAAGTCCACGTTCATCGAGGGCTTCGGCATGGCGCTGATCGCGCGCGGGCTGCGGGTGGCGGTGCTGGCGGTCGATCCGTCGTCGGCGCGCTCCGGCGGCTCGATCCTGGGCGACAAGACCCGGATGGACCTTCTGTCGCGCCAGGACGCGGCGTTCATCCGCCCCTCCCCCTCCGGCGGCGGCCTGGGCGGGGTGGCGCGGCGCACGCGCGAGGCGATCGCGCTGGTCGAAGCGGCGGGGTTCGACGTGGTGATCGTCGAGACGGTGGGCGTCGGCCAGTCCGAGACCATGGTCGCGGAGATGACCGACGTGTTCGCCCTGCTGCTCAGCCCCGGCGGCGGCGACGAGTTGCAGGGCGTCAAGCGCGGCATCATGGAGATCGCCGATCTGGTGATGGTCAACAAGGCCGACGGCGCCATGGCCGAGGCCGCCCGGCGCACCGCCGCCGACTACGCCGGGGCGCTGCGGCTGATGCGCCGCCGCCCGCACGACCCCGAGGGATTTCCGCGCGCCATGACGGTTTCGGCGCTGTCGGGCGACGGGCTGGCGGCGGCGTGGGATGCGATCTCGGACCTGAACGCCGCGCGCGCGCAAAACGGCTGGCGGGCGGCGCGCAGGCGCGATCAGGCGGTGCGCTGGTTCCGCTTCGAGCTTGAGCAGGGGCTGCTGGCGGCGCTGCGCGCCGATCCCGCCACCGCCAGCGCCTTGCCGGACCTGGAGGCGCAGGTGGCGGCGGGCGCCCTGCCCCCCGACGCCGCCGCCGAGGCGGCGCTGGCGGGGTTTCTGGCGGCGCGCGCCGTCACGCCTCGCCCGGACGGGTCATCGTGAACACCTCGCGCACCACGGCGTAGTCCTTGTAGCCGAGCCGGGCCAGCGGCTGGAACGCGGTCACGTCGAATCGGCCGTCGCGCAGGCAGTCGTCGCGCATGTGCACGCCGACCACCTCGCCCAGCACGAGGAAGTTGGCCTCGCCCGCCAGCGTCACGATCTGGCCGAGCCTGCACTCCAGCGCGGCGGGCGCGCCGGCCACCCGCGCGCAGGCGATCTCGCGGCATTCCTGCCGCGCGATGTCGGCCAGCGCGAACTCGTCCACGTCGCGGCCATAGCCGCCGGAGGTGGCGTTCATCGCGTCGCGCATGGCGTATTCGACGATGTTGACGCAAAAGACGCCGGTCTCGCGGATGTTGCCGAGGCTGTCCTTGCCCAGCGCGCGGTCGGGCTTGGACCCTGTCGAGGCGAACATCACCTGCGGCGGCGTGTAGGCGACGGCGTTGAAGAAGGAATAGGGCGCCAGATTGTCGCGCCCGTCCGCGCCGCGCGACGAGATCCAGCCGATCGGGCGTGGCGTGACGATGGCGTTGAACGGATTGTGCGGCAGGCCGTGCGACTCGACGCCGGGGCGATAGAACAAGGGGCAAGCTCCGCTGGAGCGCGCTGGATTTCGCGCGCGCCCCATGGTAGCCGCGCCCCGGCGCCGGGGTAAAGCGGCGCGCCCGAGCGCAAGGCCCGCCGCCGATGTTTCGCATCCTGCCAGAGCGCCCCGAGGACCGCGACGAGGTCGAGCGCCTGCTCGACACCGCCTTCGCGCCGGGCCGCACGGCGCTGTCGTCCTATCGCCTGCGCGACGGCGTGGCGCCGGTCGCGCCGCTGTGCCGGATCGCGCGCGACGACTATGACGCGGTGGCGGGCTGCATCCGGTTCTGGCCGATCCGCATCGGCGATGCGGGCGACCCCGCGCTGCTGCTGGGGCCGGTCGCCGTCCACCCCACGCGGCAGGGCGAGGGCCTGGGCGCGATCCTGATCGACGACGCGCTGGAGCGGGCGCGCGAGATGGGCTGGACCCGCGCCGTGCTGGTCGGCGACGAGCCCTATTACTGCCGCTTCGGCTTCACCCGCGCTGCGGCGGCGCATCTCGCCTTTCCGCCGCCCACCAACCCCGACCGCCTGCTGGCGCGCGCGCTGACGCCCGGCGCGTTCGACGGGGTTTCGGGCATGGTGCGCCGCTGGAGCGACGCGGCGCCGGGCGACGCTTAAGCTGCGGTTAACGTCGCAGGCGGAAAGTTGCGCGTTCATCCGCCGCGAGGAATCATGCCGCACAACGCCCTGCCCGATCCGCATCTTTTCGACACGCCTCCGGAGCCGGATTTCGACCGGCTGACCGAACTCGCCGCCAGCATGATCGGCGCGCCGGTGGCGCTGCTGTCGCTGGTGGATGATGCGCGGCAGTTCTTCAAGAGCGCTGTGGGCCTGCCCGAACCCTGGGCCAGCCTGCGCGGCACGCCGCTGAGCCACTCGTTCTGCAAGCATGTGGTGGCCAGCGGCGCCGCGCTGGCGGTCGAGGACGCGCCCAATCATCCGCTGGTGCGCGACAATCCGGCGATCCGCGACCTCGGCGTGGCGGCCTATCTGGGCGAGCCGGTGCGCCTGCCCTCGGGCGCGGCGATCGGCTCGATGTGCGTGATCGACCACCAGCCGCGCGTCTGGACGCCGCGCGACCGCACCGTGTTGCAGACCATCGCCCGCAGCGTCGAGAACGCCATCGCCCTGCGCGCCGCCACGCAGGCGCAGCGCGACGCGATGAACGATCTGATGGCGATCAACGAGGCGCTGTCCACGCAATCGGCGGAACTGGCGATCGCGCGGCTGTCGGCGGAGAACGCGCTGGCGCAGCAGACCCGCTTTTTCGCCGGGCTGAGCCATGAGCTGCGCACGCCGCTCAACGGCGTGATGGGCGGGCTTGCGCTGCTGGAGGGGGTGCCCGACCCGGAGAAGCAGCCCCGTTTCCGCGCCATGATCCGCGCCTCGGCGCAGGCGCTGTCGGAATGCGTGGAGGATCTGCTCACCTATTGCCGCCTCGGCGCCGGGATCGAGGCGACCGACGCCTATCCCTTCGACCCGGCGGACACCGTGCGCAACGCGGGCGAGGCGGTGCGCGCGAGCGCGGAGCAGAAGGGGCTGACGCTGGAGGTCTTGATCGACCCCGCCACGCCGCAAAGCTGGGTCAGCGACGGGCGCAAGGTCGAGCACGTGCTGGTCAACCTGCTCGGCAACGCGGTGAAATACACCGACGCGGGCCATGTGCGCCTGTCGGTGCGGCCGTTCGGCGCCGCGCTGGCGTTCCGCGTCGAGGACAGCGGGCGCGGCGTGCCCGAAGCGCACCGCGACGCGATCTTCGAGCCGTTCAACCGGGGCGACCCGGACGCGGCGCGCAGTTGCGCGGGCACCGGCCTCGGCCTCGCCATCGCGCGCGAGACGGCGCAGCGGCTGGGCGGCTCGCTGACCCTTGAGCGCAGCGCGCCGGGCGAAGGGTCCGCATTCCTGATGATCGTGCCGCAGGGCGCGGCGGCTGAGAAGGCTGCGGCGGCGCAAACGTCTATCGAGGCGGCGCGCCGCAGCGCCTGAACGGCGGCGCTCAGGCCAGCGCCTTGCGCCCCATCTGGAGATACTTGCTCCGCCGCCCGGCGCGCAGCTGCGCGGGCGACTGGCCGTCGAGCGAGGCCAGCATCGCGGCGATGGCGCGGCCAGTCTCGGCGACAGCCTCCAGCGGCGCGCGCTGGGCGCCGCCCAGCGGCTCGGGCACGATGCGGTCGATCACCTCCAGCCTGAGCAGATCCTGCGCGGTGAGGCGCAGCGCGGCGGCGGCCTCGCGCATCTTCTCGGCGTCCTTCCACAGGATCGAGGCGCAGCCCTCGGGCGAGATCACCGAATAGACCGCGTGCTCCAGCATCGCGACCCGGTTCGCGGTGGCCAGCGCCACCGCGCCGCCCGACCCGCCCTCGCCGATGATCACCGACACCATCGGCACGCCCAGCCTGAGGCACGCCTCGGTGCCGCGCGCGATGGCCTCGGCCTGGCCGCGCTCCTCGGCGCCCTTGCCGGGATAGGCGCCGGGGGTGTCCACCAGCGTGATCACCGGCAGGCCGAAACGGTCGGCCAGCCCCATCAGCCGGATCGCCTTGCGGTATCCTTCGGGCCGCGCCATGCCGAAATTGCGGTCGATGCGGCTTTTGGTGTCGCGGCCTTTCTCATGGCCCAGCACCATCACCGGTCGGTCGTTGAACCGCGCCAGCCCGCCGACGATGGCCTTGTCCTCGGCGAACGCGCGGTCGCCCGCCAGCGGCGTGAACTCGGTGAACAGCGCGTCGATGAACGCCAGCGCGTGCGGGCGGTCGGGGTGGCGGGCGATCTGGCATTTCGCCCACGGGTCGAGCGCGCCATAAAGCTCGGCCAGCTGCTTGCGCGCCTTGGCGTCGAGCTGCGCGGCCTCGGCCTCGACATCCATGCCGGGGTTCTTGGCGCCCAGCGCGCGCAGCTCCGCCGCCTTGCCCTCAAGCTCGGCCAGACCCTTCTCGAAATCGAGGTAATGTCGCACCCGCGCCCTCCGCCGCTATCGGCCTTGCGACTTAAAGACCGCCGGGCGCGAATGCAATCGGCGGGCGCGCGGCGGTCATGTCTCGTAGCGGTCCGCGATCAGCCGGTCGATGGCGCGCACGCCCCAGCCGGTGGCCCCCTTCGGCGCGAAATCGGTGTCGGCGGGCGACAGCGCCACGCCGGCGATGTCGATATGCGCCCAGGGCATGTCGTCGCGCACGAATCGCTTGAGGAACTGCGCCGCCGTGATCGCGCCCGCCTGCCGCCCGCCGACGTTCTTCATGTCGGCCAGCCGCGACTTGAGCTGCTTGTCATAGGCCTCGCCCAGCGGCAGCCGCCACGCCCCCTCGCCCACCGCCTTGCAGGCGTTCAGGATGCCGTCGGCCAGCGCGTCGTCGGGCGAGAACACGCCCGCGTTGTGGTGGCCGAGCGCGACGATCACCGCGCCGGTCAGCGTGGCGAAGTCGATGATCGCGCAGGGCTTCACATGCTCCTGCGTCCACCACAGCGCATCGCACAGCACCAGGCGGCCCTCGGCGTCGGTGCTGATCACCTCCACCGTGTCGCCCTTCATCGAGCGCAGGATGTCGCCGGGGCGCATGGCGCGCTCGGACAGCATGTTCTCGACCAGCCCGACCACGCCCACGACGTTCGCTTTCGCCTTGCGCAGCGCCAGCGTGCGCATCACCCCCGCCACGACGCCGGAGCCGCCCATGTCCATGGTCATCTCCTCCATGCCGGCGGCGGGCTTGATCGAGACGCCGCCGGTGTCGAAGATCACCCCCTTGCCGACCAGCGCCAGCGGCGCTTCGTCGCCGCCGCCGCGCCAGCGCATCACCACCAGCTTGGTCTCGTTGGCCGAGCCGTGGCCCACCGCCAGCAGGCAGCGCATCCCCAGCTTCTCCAGCTCCGGCTCGCCGAGGATCTCGACCTCAAGCCCCAGCTCGCCCATCGCCGCCAGCCGCGCGGCGTAGTCGTCGGTGGTCAGGATGTTGGCCGGCTCGTTGACCAGATCGCGGGTGAAGAACACGCCCTCCGCCACGGCGGCCATCGGGCCGGAGAGCCGCGCCACCGCCTCCGGCGCATCGGTGGCGAAGGTCAGCTTGCGCGGCGCGCCGCCATTGTCGCCGTTCTCGCGCTTCGTCTTGTAGGTGTCGAAGTCGTAAAGCCGCAGCGCGGCGCCGAAGGCGATCTCGGCCTGCGTCGCGGCGTCGCCGTCGCCATAGAGCACGGCGGCGCCCGCGCCCAGCTTCACCGCCGCCGCCGCACCCGCGCGGCGCGCGTCCGCCGCCGTCTCGCCCAGCGCCGCGACCACCAGCCGCTCGGCGGCCAGCCCGGACGGGAACGCCAGCACCGCCGCGTCGCCGGGCTTGTTGCGAAAGCCCTTCGAGGCGACCAGCCGCGCCACGGCGCCGCCGCTGGCCGCATTCGCCGCCGCCGCCGCCGCGCCCAGCGCGCCGTCGGCGCGCACGAACACCGCCGCCGCCCCGCCTGCGCCGCCGATGGGCGCGGCCTCGTGCGCGACGTAGCTGATTTCGACGGGGTTGGTCATGACTGGCTCCGGCTGGGATCTGTGATAAGCCATGCCTAACCGGTTGCGCCGCCGCGGCCAAGCGGGAGCACTGGCGACATGGGAGCGCGCCCTGATCACCCGTTATGTCCTGCGTGAACTGCTGAAGCCGTTCGGGTTCTTCCTGATCGTGTTCACCGGCGTGATCTGGCTCACCCAGTCGCTGCGGGTGATCGACACCGTCGTGAACAGCGGCCAGGGCGCGGGGGTGTTTCTTGAGTTCTCGGTGCTGCTGCTGCCCGCCGCGATGAGCATCGTCATGCCGATCGCCGCCTTCGCCGCGACGCTCTACACCGTGAACCGGCTGTTCGCCGACAGCGAGATCGTGGCGATGATCGCCGCGGGCATGAGCGGCGTGCGGCTGGCGCGGCCCGTGGCGCTGTTCGGCCTCGCCGTGATGGCGCTGATGGCGGTGGTCACGCTGTGGCTGGCGCCGCTGGCCACCCGCGAGATGCGCGCGCGCGTGCACGACCTGCGCGCCGACATCGCCAACGCGCTGATCTTCGAGGGCCGGTTTCTGCATCCCGCCGCCGGACTGACGGTCTATGTCCGCGAGAACACGCCCGGCGGCGAGATGCTGGGCGTCTTCGTGCATGACCAGCGCGACCCGGCGGCCGAAGTCACCTACACCGCGCGCAGCGCCCTGATGGCGCGCACTGACGACGGCCCGCGGCTGGTGATGTATGACGGCGCAGCGCAGCGCCGCGAGACGCGCGACGACAGCCTGTCGCTGCTGCAGTTCGACAGCCTGGTGTTCGACCTGTCGCAGTTCATGAACGGCGACGACGCGCGCAACCCGCGCCCCTCGGAGCGGTTCATCGGCGACCTGCTGGCGCCCAGCGCCGCCGATCTGGCGGCGACGGCGCTCAGCCGCCTCTACGCCGAGGGCCACGACCAGTTGAGCGGGCCGCTCTATGCGCTGGCGCTGCCGCTGATCGCGCTGGCGGCCATCGTCGGGCCGGGGTTCACCCGCAGCGGCTATGCGCTGCGCATCGTGGCGGCGGTGGCGCTGGGGCTGGGGCTGCGCATGGGCGGCTTCGCGGTCAAGTCAGTCGCGTCGGGCGAGGCGGCGCTCTGGCCGCTGCTCTATGCGCCGCCCCTGCTGGGGATCGTCGCCGCCCTGTGGATGCTGGCGAGGCCGGGCGCGTTCGCGGCGCGGCGCAAGGCGGC
>Ga0100381_1005114_pt1 | contig 10941 bp, 8 predicted proteins | sample CryGeymeta201505_FD_80416 | JGI IMG/M metagenome (GOLD analysis project Ga0100381, IMG submission 80416) | Groundwater microbial communities from Crystal Geyser aquifers in Utah, USA - Crystal Geyser metaG 2015-05 | ecosystem: Environmental > Aquatic > Deep subsurface > Groundwater | place: USA...
AGAAAAAATGAAGGAGGTACAAATATCATGGGGAGAACCGTTAGTGCCAAGAATACAAGGAAAAGGAAATTATTAAGTCTAAGAAGTTTCGGTTTTTGTGTCTCATCCAGTTCCTGACACTGTTGCTTCAGAAGAATATCCCCTAATACAAAGTCGAGTGCATTACATCCCACCTGAGGAGGTTAAAGCGTTGGGTCTGTCTTTGGAGTGCACAGGAAGAATGAAAATTTTATTCGTTAAAGTATTGAGGTCATAGGCTGCTCGCTGGAAAAAGGTTCTGAAGAACATATTGACAGTAGTAGAAGGTAGAGAACAACTTGAGCTGTACGAAGGTACAGTATTTGCCCCTTTCAAGGACGAACATTGATTTTTATGCTGAGTAAATAGATTAAAGTTCATGCTATTGGCTAAAGGATTCTGATTTTGTAATAACTATTGGATAATAGCAGGCATGGCCGAACAATTCTCTATCGAAACATTTATTTTCATTCTTATTCTGGTCGTCTACGTCCTAACCGCTCACCTCATCGAAGTTGAAAAGGTATGCATTTACTTAGGTAGATTCCCTTCTTGCACGAGTCATCAGTCGCCATACTCATGGGACTTTTAACGGCTGTATTCGTGACTTATGTACTGTCTGATGCATTTAGGGGCTTGATGGGGAAATTACCTTCAACAACGATATATTTTTCACAATCATCTTGCCACCTATCATATTCTCGGCAGGGTACTCGCTTAGGAAAAGTCTCTTCTTTTAAAACTTCGGCATAATTAGCTTTTTAGGAGTTATAGGCACCATCCTTGGCTTTATTTTTATCTGTTCTTTCACCTACCTTATCAACAGGTTTATCTTCGGTGAGCGCCTCAATCTCAAATAAATTATGCTTCTGAGCGCAGTGCTCTGTGCCACTGACACCGTAGCAGCTATGTCCCTTATCAAGGTACTCATAGGTCTATATAGCCTGAAAAATTTCCAGTGCTGAATGCTGTTCTATTCGGAGAAGGTATTATCAACGATGCGGTGGCTATTGTGCTGTTCAGGACAGTCGCAGGACTATAATTAGATGAAAACAATGGCTTGAGGTACATCTAATCAGATGTAGCATTGAGACCATCTTGTGGATGGTTTTCGACTTCTTCGTGCTAACATTTTTCAGTCTTGCTATAGGTGCTATCTTTGGCTTCGGTCTCAGCTATCTCTTCAAAATCAATTAAACATTCAACCGTTATCCGATCAAATAGACAAGTCTGATCCTGTTGGTCGGATATATCAGCTATCTTGTGGGATAATTATTGGGTTTTTCAGGAATCATCACTCTTTTTACATGTGCAGTCATCATGGGACACTATGCATTTATGAACATTTCGGAGGAATCACAAAGAGGAACAGGATTGGCTTTTGAAACTGTGAGCTACATTGCTTAGGCGTTTGTCTACGCCTATCTTGGGGCTTCTCTTTTGGGTATTCAGAGCAATGGGCTGGCTGTCGGTTTTGCAGCTATTATTCTTGTGTTTTTTCCCTTTATTAGAGCATTCATGGTATACTTCTTGCCTGGAGTCTACCACCTCCGAAAGAAAACATTCCCTCTTAAAAGCCCAGAACTAAAGGTATGCTGGTACTCAGGAATGGTGAGAGGCGTAATCGCCTTTGCTTTGGGTTTGCAAATTGAAGGGCAAAACCAAGATTTCGTTGTCACTGTAGTTCTTTTCATCGTTCTTATCACAACGATTCTCGGCTCAACTCTTCTTAAAAGCTTTTGCTAATGGATTGGTCTTCGCTAAGAGGGCGATAACAAATCTGAATCACCTAGTCATCTTTCACGCAGTCTGATGGAAGATTCTGATTACAAGGCACCTCACTTCGATCTTGAGAGTGGAGGTGAAGATGAAAGGAGGGAAGAAGAAAGAAGGTCAATAAGATAGAAGCTTTCTCACTTCTAAAATTTGTACATGAAACCGCTCTTTAAAAAGGCTGAGAGTGAGCACTTCAACTACGAAATTGAAATTGGAGAGATGCATGAAGTTCATTCATAAAAAAAATAAATGGATCGGAAATGATACTATGAGTCATATTCATACAACAATGAAATTTACTTATATATCACGATACTCTCAACTGTAGCCGATAAATCAAGTTTTAAACCTTGCTGTTTGATATTTTCTCTCTTTGAGGAGGGGACACTACTTCAGGTTATTCACAGATAGGTTCAAATGGCTGTGTTTGACGTCTTTTTTTTGGTTATGTCATAAATTTCAAGGAAGCCTAGTTTCGCAGATGAATTTTCTGTTGTTGCTGAAGAAACACCATATTGTTCGACTGTAGTCGATTCATTCTTTGTAGAAATTTCGCACATTATTTTTGCCTTTCTAACAACATTTTTATGACTTGATCGGGACAGTGACAAATTTTCTAATTTTTTAATTCTTGAGACGTTTAATTGAGTTAATTTCTTCTTTCATCCTGCATCTCAACTTCACTTTCCAAGAGCTCATCGCCAATTCTGATAACCTCTTCATCATAAGATTGAATAGCTTCAAATTGATCTCCTTTGAAGCTAAAAGGTTCATCTTCTGAAAATTTAACTATTTTAGGAGCAGCTGACGGCTGAAGTTTGTGCCTGTCAGTTGCTTCACTTTCTCTCTCAGTCGATTCATCTCTTGACTCTTGGAAATACTTTCTATCGTGAGTATGCATATGTTGAGGCTCGGCTATTGGTTCTGACTCATGAGAGGGTTCTGGTTAGATGGATTGCTTGCGATTCTGATGTAATAGACTGATTGGCACAATGAGCCGTTGGAGCATCATAATTATAGCACAATATCATGATTTTTGCTAGGATAGAGAAGGAGCATTTTTGATGAGCCACTCGAAACACTCTTCAATCCCTTCCTTGTTGAATGCTGATGTCTCCTTAAAATATAATTTGCTGACTAGTTTCCCCATACGATCAGGTTCAAGGGCTCTAACGAGTAACTCTTTTGGAGGCCGACCGTGAAGATCGCATTTATTGAGCATCACGCATAGTGGTTTTTTCCTGCTTAATACTACAAGTACTTCATTTCTCTATGCGTTTCTAAAAAATCAAACAGATGCTTTTTCGCCCAAGCAAAAGATCCTGTGTTATGTGCATCTATCACAAAAACTAGGCAGTCAGCTATTCCGGCCAGAAGACTCCAGTTTTGTCTAGCCCAGCCTTAGCCAGAAGAATCATAAGTCAAAAGAGTGCGAGAAGTTGAGGTAATGTAATTGATTTCCAGACCTGCGGTTGGGTATATTTATGCGGAGCTGGTGAGAGCTGATCGAATGATTGCTGTTTTTCCTGAGCCTGAGGGGCCCAGGAAGGCGATCGGTAATGCTATCTCCATATTGCTAGTTTTAAATTAGAACTGGTATTTAAATTTCATCGATGGAAGCCTTTTCAAAAGCATAAGAAAAAATCACATAACGGGTTCTCTATCTCCAAAAGGGTCATATGGAATCAAAAGCAGCCTTCGCAATAGCTACAGTTTTGAGGCTCTTCCTCAAAGATGGATTCATTCTCATTGCTGGCATCCTGCAACCTGCTATTGTTATCAGTCTGTTAGATCAACTGCTCATAAATGTCGTTTAGCAATAGTTGATGATAGTGCTTGTGGGAACATTCCTCGTAATTTTAACAGGAGGAGCCTACCTTGGAGGTTGGTTGATCAACGACGAATTTGGAAAACTCAGTCTTTTGGTAGGTCCATGGATAGATGTATTTGCCTACTTCGTGATTGGAGTGCTGATGATTGTGGTGCAAAATGGTGGAAATATTGGCTTGGTCGTTGGAGCTATTATTTTGATCATAGTCGTGACTCTTCTTCAACTGATTTACAATGTAGTGAATTTCACAAAGTCTCCAAAGTCTGTAGACATTTTCCAACATCGTGGGAGCCCCTTTGGACTGGCCTCCTACATTCTTATTACATGTCTATTCTTTTACGTAATTGTGAAAATGACAGGAGGACAGTTACTTACTTCAGCTGAAAAAATAATTTTTTCCATACTTCATTTGATTATATCATGCATTCGCTTCAAGGAAGTTCTTCTAACAAAATACTATTTGCAAGAATTCGCGCAGACTGTCTATAACTATTCATATTTTACATAAATCAACTTAGGAATCCTTTCCTTTATCACTGCCGCTTCACAGCTGGATCTGTTGGCATCTAATCTGCTCTTTCTTGTTGTGACCATGACTCTGCTGGCCAATGCAGCTCTTGATGCCTACCTCAAGCAAAGGCAGGCCCTTCTCTTCCTATCTTCAGCCATAGAGGTCAAGGGAGAAGACGAGGCTCTTCTGTATATTGACTGTCTTGCTGAACTAGCTCGTCAAATATAGAACGAGGAGGAAGATATGGTCCTGATTAGTTTGCGAAAGAGACATGAAATGGAATGTGTTTAGCATGACTGCTTTTGCTTCCGAGGAGAGAATGGGCTTGGAGAGTTCATGAAGGAATACGTGAGGAAAGAACTCGCTATCTTGACCTAACAATTTCACAATAGTCCTTCAGTGTTGATCTCAATTCTCTACTTCAGGATGGTCATCTTCAAATTCTATCCATAAATCCTGACTAGAAGCAATTAGTATAGAAGCCGCTTTGAATTAAATATTATTCAGCGATTTTAGCTGTACTGGCTCAACGACCATGTATCTGGATTCATCAATCATCGAAATCAAGAGATCGGATCTGTCGAAAGCGAACAGATGTTCAAACTATAAGCCTTGAGAGACTAAATGATAGGAACGATGAGGGAGGAAATTGAACGTCGATAGAAGAAATGGAAATATCTTTCTCGAGGTCTTTGTCAAGTATAAGAGCTTGAAGGGCAATGCGATGCAATTTTAGGGCAACTAAGTCGCATGGTATAAATATTCGAGTAGCATAAGTTCCGCTTTCGCAAGAGTAAATAATTCAACCTTCTTCTATTGTTTTATTTTCTCAAGGTGAGCTTTCTCAACAAAGGGCGAGAGCTCAAAGCCAACCTCAAAGAAATTTACTATGGCTACAAAACAGATGAGCTTCGTTCTCTCAAATAGTTCAGAAAGTTTATCTTCCACAAAAGATCTTGTGCCATTGAAACATTAGTCGATCCAAAAGCCATGGGAGTAATCACCAACGTATCTCTCAATGTTATTGACCTCTTCGGAACTCCTGCAGAAAAGGTGAAAGGAAGCTCAATCAACTCTCTAATGCCTCCATTCATGGGCAATGAGCATGTCAATGTCCTTAAGGGTTGGGTTCAGACAGGAACGTGGAGGACCATCGGGCGTCTCAAATAGGTGTACTGTAGTCATCGGGAATAACACTGCTTTTCAGCTCTTCTTTACCTGAAGATATATGTGAGAGATGGAGCTCTTCACTTTGTTACCAACGTATTCAAAATCAACGATTGTGACTACCTTATATTATCTCCTGAAGGAGTGATTCAAGGTCTTGGCAGGAAATTTGTGAAAGTCTTCGGATAATAGGCTCGAAATCTTCCTTTGAGTTTACTTATTTAAAATTCCTCTTTTTCGCCTTCACGATAGTAGTTTGAAGCTGGAAAAACCTATAGGAGGGTATTCATGGGAGTTCGAGGATTGAGCGAAAAAATCTAGCAATATCGTGAGGAAGCCAATCAATTAGAAGGACCTGAGAAAGATTAACTAGAAAGTCGGATCTACTGCTGGCTAAAAGGACGTAGTCCTCAAAAATATTTTGTTTAATTCACAGTGAAGGAATAAAAAATGGGGAGAATAGCTTATCAAGTTTTTCAAATCCAAGAGTCAAGAGCAATTGAAAAGAACAAAACATCTTATTTCCTATCAAGAACAATAAGCTGCATTAACAGCATGCGCGAGCATCTAGGCGAAGAGCTATAGGTCGATATTTAATCTGAAGGGAAGAGTGACAACAATAGATAAGACGAACCAGAAGATGACCCCATGGATAATTTAGCCACAAGTTCAATGGCGAGCATTTCTGAAAAGGAAAACTATCCTCTAAGTAAAATGTTCTAGAGATTTTTGTACCTTCTTAGACATCCTAAGGAAGTTGATGACAATCGGATCAAAGCGTTTAATCTATTGGTCCTGTTTCAGCTTGTTTTACTTGGTGTTCTCAACCTTGTCAGCTCACATCTCTACCGTTAGCTTTTTTTGGAAGTTGAAGGAGTTTTCTTTGCAGATGGAGCGGTCAGTGACATCATGCAGACTACTGCAATGGGATATGCTCATGCTTATCACCTCAGAGCACAATTGATTGCTGGACATTCTTCAGGTTTTGTTCAGGACCTTGCAACAACACGCTACATCCAGAGATATGTTTATGGGTTAAGCGAGTTTAGCTTCGTTCACCTTGGTACCGATATCACTGAATTTGCCAAAAAACGTCTTTATGAATATATCTAAAAACCATCATCTTGGGTTCTCAGTTCTTCAAATGCAGATGTTGATTCGTATCAATTCATAGAGAACATGTATTACTTGAGCAAAGAAGTACTTTAGAAATTAGAATCAGCTTCCAATTCCAACGACACAAACTCTGTTATTGTCATGCCTTACCTGAACATGTTGGCTCAGAACTTTCCCGAAATGAAAAGATTAAGTTAATACTACCTTATATAGTATGAAAAGAGTTCAGATGAATCACTCCATTTGTTATCACTTCTGACAATCATCTCAATGGTCCTTTTTGTTGGGTTATCTTTTTTCATCTCATTTTTGTTTGATAGATACCTTCGTTTCAGATTTGGGCAGGCACAGACAGGATTCCGTTTTTTTACTCTTGTACCAAACCAGCTCCTCTAAAGGATGAAAGAATATTATTCAGGACTCAGGCAAAAAGTTATTGAAACTGGGCAGTTAAAATAAATTGACAAAAATGAAGAATAGATTTTTGGCATTGACCATCAAGACTTAGCCAAAACAGAAGATGCTCGTTTCACAACCTTTTCAAAAGTTCGTCTTCTCAACTACAACAAGTACTACAGATGGACCTTAGTTCTTGCCATATTTGTTCTCCTGAATGTTATCAACTACCTGAGCACTGAGCAAGTGCGCAGTTTTTTGGCTCCCTCACAGCAAATCGTTTCATATATCAATTCTCTGATGCGTGGATAAAATCGTTTGCTTGAGGGCTACTTTGATCTGAAAGCTGGCTACTACCTGAATGGAACATTAGCCTTGAGCCCAGCCTTCTTCACTGCCATTGAGAACCATCTTCATCAAGCAGGGCTTTAATGGAATGCATATTCTAACGAAGTGTCTTATATCCTCAAAGATTATGATCCCAATTTTTAAGCCAGCTTTGATCATGCCTTAGTGACCAATATTTGTTCCTTAGGAAGTAATGATCTAACCCCATAGATGGTGGCCAAATGTTCGGCAGATTTAAAACTCAACTTGCTCGATGGAGGCATCATGATATCTATGAATTTCTTCCAGCGGCAAGTGTGGGAGGCTCTTGAGGGGCTGAAACTGCAATACAATGCAGGCGTAGAGGCTAAAAATTCCACAGGAGGGGATTACTTTTTACAACTGGATTTTCAAGAGGTTGATAGAATGCAAATTTTCATGTTCAAGATTTACCAGCTGACCCAAAGCATCTGCTATGTATCATACACAGTGATAATCAACAGTCTCACTCAAACCTATCTTACCTTTGTAATAGTTATGATGATACTGTATCTCTTGATCTTACTGGTCTGGTTTAAGCATTTGGGATATCAGAAAGAGTGGCTTTCAAAATTGTATGCCAGGTTGTTGCTGATTCCATTCAGCATTCTCAAAAATCATGTGAGAATTGTAAATGCATTCAAAGACGCTATCGAATACTCAGACCAATGATTTGTGAACATTATGATTGGGAAAGATGATTATTGATTATTTTACTTAACCATTGAATATTAGTAGTTAATGTAGTGATTATTGATTGATTTAACAAACTTTAAACTCGATTCTTTTATATAAGTAACCATGAACGATGACGATGATAACGATGATCGTCTCTAGGACGAAGACGAATAAGACAGGAGCATAAAAAGCTATTCCAAACGCAAGCATTTCGGAAAAACTACTCGTGATATTAAGTTGCTTGCAGTGAGGAGCAATGTCAAGTTTCAACGGCCTTCTCTCAGAGTAATTCCTTTCTGATTCAGTCTCTTCGAATCGCTCTGGAAAACAACCTAACTCGACTTAAATCAACTCCCTCTCATACCCTGAAGTTAAAGCATAAAGACACATTTGCCAATGTTAAATGCAAGTCGAAAATGAGTATCAACTGGAGTGCATTGTCAACTTTTCGAAGCTGGGATTTCAACAACCTTCTAAGCTATCAAAAATAAGCTTCTACGATATCATGTAGCTGCAGAGCCAACAACAAAGGATAAATAGGCGCCAAGCTGACTCAAACTTTTAATGTTTGGGATAATTGGAAACTCAAGGGAATCATTGATAGTGACTTTAGACCAGGAAAAGATTCACAGTTCAGCTTTGGTTTTTCGGCTTAGAGAAAAAGATCATTGACGAAGCCTTTCTACATCAAATATCTGTCACAATACAGTGATGCCATGGGACTGAATTTCACATCTAAACTTTGGGGAAGAAAAAAAGGAGAGGCTTTCTATCGTGGGCATATGACTTCTGGATAAGGGCATAAATTCTTTTTTGAGCATAGGCTCAGCCATGACTCAAGTCAAGGGACTATCAACAATGCTCTTACAGCTAACTATCAAGACAGTCTAGGTATTGGAACTCTCAACGGACATGTGTAAAAATTGCAATATTTAGATTTTTTGAGAACAAGACAGTCAAAACAAAAGAATTCCGTTTTGTTATTGAATTCTATAAAAGTTTGGCTTTCGGTGTTCAGAGAAGAAATTAAGTGTTCTAGCTGATGTTCCTCAAGACAAAGACTGGCTACAGCTGGCTGAAAAAAATGCAATTGACTGTAGGAAATCGAGGTCTTTTGGCCGGTTGTTAAGGAAAAATTAAATCCCTTTCAGCCGACTACGCACTCTATTACAAACTCCGGCAGATCCAGAATAACATCTATGATGACTCAAGCTTTGGTCTGACTCTTCGTCTCAACCCATGACTCATAAAAATGTGATACTACATCATATAAAGGCATATGAGGGCATATCAGCTGGAAATCTTTTTGACATAGGTTGTTTCGATTCTGGTTATGCTTGTGTGCATGTCTTTATTCATTGCCTCCAACTTGCCAGCATCCTGTTTGAGTTTCATGAATTATTCTTAGAGGGCATTCAAATAGTTCATGGTATCTCCAAGAGAATCAATCATCGATCGGCTTGAACTGCTCATTTGGGTGATTTCGTTTTTCAGCTCTTTCATTTTTTCCATTTGTTTTGTCATTTCCTGACGCTCTCTTTCTCTTTGTTCCTGTAGTTCTTTTCTTCTCTGAACCTGTCTTTGTCTTTCTGCTTCTTCTTGCTCTTCCTTCTGGACCTTTAGAATACGATTATCCATTTTGACCAGCAAGTGAGAAAGTTCCGAATAAATTTTGTTGACAAGGTTGCTGAAATAAGTGGCAGTCTTGTCATAAACACTCTTGAAGAACATCACTGCCTCAAAATCTTCTGTAAAATCCTGGACCTTTCCTTCATCTTGGAGTTCTCTCTGAAGAATCACAACAATTGCCTCTTTCTGAGCACTTTTGATCTCTTCTGCAAGGTTGATGACCTCCTCTTTGATATCAATCAGCCCACGGACATTTTTACCAATGCGACTCACCTTGGTATGATACTGGCTGACGATTTATCCACAAATTGCTTCAATTTTAGTGTTACTGCGATTAGTGATCTCGTCAATAAAGTCTCTGATTGCCAATTTAGCACTTTCGGACAAAATATTCAGGATATGTTTGCTGCGAACATAGTTCGAGCCTTTAATTGTTCGCATGATGGAAAGTTAACTATCTCCAGGAATAAATTTCTTGTTCTTGTCTTCTTTCCTGGGTTGACGGAAGAGAACGATTCGGTTTTGGTCAATCAAGTATTTGAGGAACTTTTGCTCTTCAGGTTAAAATAGCCAGCCTCTTTCGTTCTTAAGCTCAAGCATTTTTTTTACTTATCTGTGATAGTCAACAACAGAGAGATCTCTCTCAGCCCTGTTTACGACCATGATCACACCTTCCTTTATATCTTCGAAGGTTTTGAAACTCTTGAGTAAATTTTTGGTCAGCTTTGGCAATTTGTCAGCCCTAGCCTCACTGATGTGTGACTCGTCGATCATCAGGACAATTTTGACCTTTGAGTAAATATCTAGCAATCTTTGAACGAAAAACGAGTTTGATATTTCGTATTACTAGCCTTTGTTATCTTTGAACCCGGGACAATCGTAAAAGGCCAGATTATCAATGACAAGTTTGTTAGGGATTGAAGTCTCGGAGTACTTTTCATGTCCAATTTTGATGGAGGCATTGGGGCAATCTAGAATGGGTTTGAGACCATCATAACGCACGAACATTTCTTATCCTGCCAAAAAGGTGAGGATAGTCGACTTTCCAACACCTGTGTCTCCAATGACGATGATGGCCTAGCTGCATTGAGGGTCTTTGGGAATCCGTGAGATTCCCTGTCTGATCATGTCCTTGATTTTGAGGAGGTTCAGAGGGTTTTCCATTTAAATATTGATTGATTATATATCAGCTCGAGTTCCTAACGTTAAAAGTCTGTAGCTTATTTTATCTACACAATGCCAGCAATCATCCACTGACTTATCGATTATCTAAACTATACAAGCGATTTTTGAAGAAAAAGGAAAGTTTCAGATCAGGGAAGCAAAATAAAGTAAAAATGGCCTTACTAATGAAAATTAATAATTATAACTATGAAAGGACAGAACCAAATCATTGGAGGCAGGTATCAATACACCCCCGCGAACCCTCTCAGACAAACAGCTGCCATCACAG
>Ga0100381_1005118_pt1 | contig 10936 bp, 16 predicted proteins | sample CryGeymeta201505_FD_80416 | JGI IMG/M metagenome (GOLD analysis project Ga0100381, IMG submission 80416) | Groundwater microbial communities from Crystal Geyser aquifers in Utah, USA - Crystal Geyser metaG 2015-05 | ecosystem: Environmental > Aquatic > Deep subsurface > Groundwater | place: USA...
CCCCAACCCCTTTGAAATTCAAAATATTAGCAAATTTTATTTAAGTGTCATAAATCTTATTGATATGAGTCGAAAAGCTACAAAGAAGGAGGATTAGCACAGAAATAGCCCTCAGCCGACACTTCCCAACATCATCCGCCTCGATAACCTTACCAATGTTCCCAACCAGGATGTCATTTCTCTGCGAAATCGGATCGAGTACCTGGAGGACAAAGTCAACGAGCTGGAGAACCGTGTTAAATCGAAAAGAAAGCGGATTCGTCGCAAATCATGCGACGTAGAAAAACGGCACATCGTATTTGTGTTTTAATGCTAGTGTTAATTTTGCAACCGTCAGTATGGATCTCTGGTGTCCCTCAACTTGCACATCCGGATCAAGCACAAGAAGGAGAAGGCCGACAAGCGTTCCAAGGACAGAGCTGACAGTCAGCAACTCAAATAATAGCATCCTTCTCCTTAATTTAAATGATACTATAATGTTGACCTTCAAATCCTATGAAATCAAATCAGTCATCTCCGAAGCCAAAGTCACCTCCCAAGTCGATCTCAGTTGCCAGCTGATTCTCTTCTATGTTGTATCCAGCATCCTACTCAACCGCTGCAGGTTCCGACACGCTCTGAGGTTCATACTGACCCTAGAGCATTGAGTTGAGGATATATATAGTGGCGATGTCCATGAAGAGCATTGAGCCTAGACTAGTAGAGTCGCAATAGTTGTTGTAGAATGGGGCGACTGAGTTTGTTTCGCGGTACTATTTGCTAAGTTTTTTGTTAGGATGTGGAAGGGTAGACATGGCTTCTGCTAGGGGGCTCTCCAATTACATTTGTTCATATGATTTCCAGTCGAAGTCATCAAAGAAATTATGGTATTTCAGAGACATAACGCCATTGCATCCCAGCCTTCTCTATGGTCTCACCAGAAGTAATTAATTTACAAAATCTACCAATTTTGAGCTGACTCCCTCAGCTCTGAACTATCTCTCCTTAAAGGTGGTGTAGTTGATGAAGTAACCTTTCAGCATGTAGTAGATCAACACTCCAAGGGCCCAAAAATCAGTGGCTGCAGTCACAGGCTCCCCTCTGAATTCCTCAGGCGAACTGAATGGATTTGCAGCCGGAACGGCATCTCCAGTGCCCTAAGGATGCACTCTTGACATGTTGGTGAGCACTGGGTAACCATTTTAAGTTATTGCGATGTTATCAAAATTTATGGCTCTGTAGACTATGTCCATCTCGTGTATTTTTTCGAGGCCTAAGATGATACCTGCTGCGATGAACTTGATGTATTACTCGTGGTTTTTTCTGAAGTAGGCGATGAAATCTGACTGCCCGATGGTCGGGGCGAATATTTTCAGTTGTTCGTAACCTCTCCACTCATAAAAAAGAAACATATTATCCTAGTTTTCGTAAGCGTAGATGCAATTCAGCAAAAAGTGGTACTGCAGATAGTGGCCCATCAGATACTCCAGGGCGATTCTTCGCTTCTCCCCAATCGACTGCACTTTCCTCTTGTCGATGATCTTCACAATACACTCCAGCTCACTATCATGCTAGTCGATCAGCTCGCCTATGTAAGATTGGCTCAGCTAGTCAGAATGAAGAGGATGGTGCCAGTAGAATTTTTTATAGTGAGGAGGAGGGCTTTATTTACCGTATTGTTTGATGTGTCTGATGAGAAGAGGGTAGTCATTGGTGAGCTGTTTTTGTAGTTAGAGGCGGGTGTTGGAGGAAGATGGTTTACGGCTGCTGTTGTGGGTGGTGTTGATAGGTTTGATGGACTGTCCACGTCGAGGGGTCTATTCCTCTTCTGGGCAGCAATAGTTTCCCATGAAAATATCAAAAGTATATAATCAGATTCGTGCCTTTCTCTATACTGCTCTATACTATGTAATAAATTTATGATCGCGAAACATCTCGAAAGAATCAACTCCCTCCTAAATAAGGCCAAAACTGAAGCAGAGGCGGAGTCCGATTCTATCGCCCTGATCAGTACGCACATGACTAGGGCTAAAACGGCCGGCACTGGCAGTTTCAGAACAAGGAGCACGACTGTCAGTACATGTAAGAAGGTGGCCCACAGGAGGGAAGAGATAACTGTAGAATTGTAGCGATTATTGAGTCAGCTGTTCAAGGCCAAATGCAAGGACATGAAGATTGAGGTCAACAAGTACAGTTGGTAGCTATTCATCAAGACCTTTGTCATCAAAAATAAGATAAATTAGGGCGTAATTGCTACTGGTAACTTGAATCTGACGCACTTTGGACTGACTCCATCTTGCCTGCCTTATATCAACACTCTGATCAAAACGAGCGCCTTTTCTTCTGTCAACCTCAGCAACAATTTAGTCGATCCCACCAAAATTAGCTCACTCACCAACATCAAGGAACTCGTCCTCAATAATTGCAAACTGGGAAACGACGTGCTGGAAGCTCTATTTTAAAAATTGATTGATTCATCCATTGTAAAGATCAGCCTCTCTTCGCCTGAGCTGAAGGATAGAAACCAACTTACTAGATATGACAAGTTAAAGGCACTGATAAAGAGCAATAAATGTTTGGAAACACTTCTGCTCAGCAACATCGAGATACAACCTGACAACGGTCTTATGTAGTGCTCAAAAACGTCAAATCTGAAGCACATCGACCTCAGCGACAACACTCATGTCCGGGGGGTCAGCAGCACCCTTCTTTCTCTCAATTTGTCAAGAAACAACCTCAACTCCCCTTTTGACCTGCCCATTCAACCTTGCCAACTGCAATCCTTCAACCTTTCCTACAATAAAATTCCATACTATTATTTCAAATCTTTCCTTAAAACTACATACTTTCCTGCACTGCAAGTCCTGATCCTGGATAGGATACAGTTGAATGGGTCAATCTATCCCATCCAGCAATTCATGGAGCATTCGCTTAGCTTGAGCACTATTTCTGTTGTAGAATGCGACTTGACAATTGATAGCTATCTCAACATTGCTGCTGGTGTGAGGGGTAGCAGCAGTATAAAGAAGGTGGATCTCAGCAGAAACCGAGTAATATATGATAAAGTAGCTGAAGCACTGTCCAAAATGTTGCAAGGAAGTGTACTGACCCATTTGAAGATGCGTCACTGCGACATCAAAGATAATTTTGGAGCATTGATTTTCAAAAACATGAGCAAAAGCACATTAATTGAGAGTATCGACATGATGAACAATCTTCTGGGAGATGAGACAGCCCGCACCATCTGCCGTGAGCTTAAAACAGCCAAAACAATAACAGAGATGAAGTTGGACCAAAACATAATAAAATACAAGGATCAGGAGGAAATTGAAAGTTATCTGAAGGCAAACAGATATTTGTCCAATGCCAACTTGGATATCAAGTATAGGCAGTTGAGGGCGGTGAATCGGGAGCAGGAGGAGAAGGAAAGGAGGTTAATAGAAGAAGACTAGAAATGTCAGATGCTGCAGTGCGAGACTGAGGAATTGGAGAGGGATTTTTTGGAAAAATTCAGGGTCAGTAATGACGCCAAGAAAAAATATTTGAAAAGGCAGATCGCCAAAATAAGAAAACTCTAAACAAATGTCCAAGACAAACTATTCCTGAGATAGACACTAAATGTGGCGACATCCCCCTCTCATTCGCCTTCACCGTCCCTCCTAAACAGAGATTCCTTCTTGGACAATCCCTAATTCGTTATCAACGTCCAGTCTCCCAGAAACTGATACTTTATGCTTTTACATTATTTGAATTATTATTATTCGGCTAAAGACACATGCACAACCATGCTGGCTCTAAAAGTAGGGGAAACCTGCGCAGTCCGATTTCGCATACGCACGGGGACGATTCTAAAAATTACAAGAAAAAATACTAAGAGGCAAGGGAAATGCTGAAGGTCTAAAAACGTACGAGAGAGCAGTTGGAAGGCCGGGTGCTCGAGTTGTAGTGCAAAGTAGGGCAGTATGAAGAAGTGCTCAGCAAGCAGGAGCGTTAGTTGTAGAAAAAATAGGAAATTAACGAGGTGCTCCTCGAGCGGATAAAATGCCTAAAGAGTGCCTTAGCAGAGTCACAAGCAAAAAAAAACGCTTATGACTCCAGCTACGACGATAAAAATTACACCAAAAGTAACAAAAGCTCAACAAGCAACGAGTAACCACCTCAGAAGAGTCAGCCAGTTGTAGGTGGCTACTTCGGCAGCATTTTCAAATGAGTCATTTTATTATCTGATCTGTATGTATTTGGGCATCTTGGATTCAATGAGATAATTATAGGATTTAAAGGGAAATAATATAAACTCTGGGGGCAGCTGAATTTTTTTATTGTTTTGCGGAAATACTAGAAATGAGAGAATTTATGGTAGATTGATTCAGGGGAGGTCAGTTGTCGCGGTGTGTTTAATTTTTATTATAAATCAGCAGATCGAGATGACTGCTAAACGCAGCGATATTGACCGCTTGGTGTTCAAGTTCACCAGACCCACCTTCATGAAATTCCAGCCCATCGAAGACTACGAAGAGCCAGCCGACGACAAGAAGGATAATCTCATGACCCGCATTCGCCAATTCTTCTCTCCCCCCTCGAAGCCCAAAAGATAGCAAACTCATCCAAAAAAAGATCCAGCCTTTTCTTTCAACAAACTGCTAAACAGGAAGGAGCACAACAAGCCAAAAATAAAGTTCATAAGGCGACTAACCAACTAACACATCCTAGTCGGCAATGAGGATCAGGTAGATGCCATGAATGTAGCGGGGGTTATTAACGATTTCGTAGACACCTAATATCTGTGGACCCTTAGATTGAAGACGGCCATTCTACAGGTAGCTGTCGATCAGAAAAGTACCCACTTGGTTAATAATAGAAAATTACGTTCTTCTGCTGGCGGAAAGAGATGTCCACATCTACAGCTTTTCCCACAAAAACAGACATAGTGAGCCCATTGAAGTAGGCTCTTTGCATCTTTTTGATTCGACTAAACATATTCATGTGCTCAGAGAAGGCGCCTTTGCCCTGACTTATGGCTGGGGCATTGAGGTTTACACAGTCGATGAGATCAAAGGAACGAGGATGAGCGTAAAGAAGAAATTTTAACTGCCACATAGCAATATGAAATTGTTTCAGGTTCCATGTCCTATTGAGAACAAGCTCAATGTATTTTTTGAGGAGAAAACAGGAGATTAGGCAGGTTTTGCTTTATGGTGCATCTAAGTCTAATTTTTTGAGAAGGAAGTCAAAATACACAAAGCTCAGAGGATCTATGAAATCTCAGGATTTCAACGAGAGACTACCCGCTTAGAAAATTACTCCAAAACAATTTACCTCATTAATTTGGGTAAAAATATTCTGGCCATTCGCAAAGGTTATGTGATAGGTTCAGCTAGCGTCACTATTCAAGCAGGCAACAACTATCTGAGATACCTGTCGAACAATAAGCTCATCCATGTCACTGATAGCAAGGTGGAGGTCTATAACTTTTCAGTCAACGAGCAGGTTCATCCTCCAAGAATAGTGGTACAGTCGATAGATTCGATCTAAATTCCTCAGTTTTCGAGTCAATATGAATATGTGGATGCTGTTGAGATGCTAGCAGACAACTTCACCATTTTCTATCAACTTAAACCTGAGGAGAACAAGTTGTTAAAAGGATAAACAAAATATGCCTTTGTGCTGACAAACACCATAAAAATGGAGGACAAGTTAAGAGAAGTGCTGCCTCAAGAGTTGACTCAGTTCAAGTTGGACAACATCGAGGAGAAGGCTGACATGGCCAACAAAATGGGTCTGAAGCGGAAGGATATATACTTGAGATTATGGAATAACTCCAACAAAAGTTCAGTAGATGACTTCAATTTGCTCCTGGATACTTTAGATTACGACACCATCAAGGCATAAATTGAAAAGAAATTGAAAAAGTGCTCCATGATTTATCGATAGGTTCAGCTCATCGAGCAAGGCTGCAATTCACTGCTGCACTCCAACGTCTTCAAACCAACAAACACCAAGGAAGATATCAAAAACTATCTCATTTCGGACATGCTAATGCGCAAGCTCAACCTATTCAAATTGATCTTTATCTAAGACAAGAGATCAGGTCGAACTGTTCCTGAGGATCCTCAGGGTAAACTGCTGATAAACATCCAGAACTACAACTACTACCGGACTGTTGACATCAAGCACATGCTTTTTGAGCATATTGGCCGATTTGTAAATGAAGATAAGGATGAAATCATGAAAATAAGGCTGATTGTCAGATAGTTTAAGTTTCCCCTGAGGATTGTCTACCAGGAATTGTTGGCTGAGATAATTAATATCACCAAAAAGAATTTCATCAAATTACTAACTGCTATGCCAGAATTGTTGCCCTATGAACCTAAAGGCGACTCAGAAATAGATTCGAATCTATTGACTGGAATATGGAGTCCCATTACTGAAGATGACTGGTAGCACTTGCACATAAACACTCTTGAAACGATAGACAACAAGGCAAACCTCAAGGAAATAGTGTCAAGCGTGTGGTACAAGAGGCACTGGCTATCTCTGCATGATTTCATCAATCTGACCCAAGAAGAGATCCAAGCCATTCAGAACAAAAACTACTCAGAGAATACTTTTTACCACGCCATCGAAAGAATATTCCAGTTTCATGACTATAACTCGATCAGAAAGACAATTGACTTCATTCAGGATACCTATGAAGCCATGCCTCAACACATCTATGGAAAAATATTTCTCTACAAGGAGCTGTTCGATCACTTCAAAGCCAATCGGCATTTCTACAAGGTTGAGGAATTCTAGCATTTTGAACATTTCCTGAAACTGAGGGATCCCGATCTATTCAAGAGTATGTTCAATTTTGAGAAAGTCAAAAAAGGATTTATACTAAAGGAGATCAAACCTATCTATCAACGTCTCAGTTGTGTGGAAGTCTTCAATTAAGGCCTGCTCAACTACTTCTCTTCTCCTCTATGTGTTATTTCTGACATCAAGTATATCCTCAATCGCCTCAATAACGAAAAGAGAGAATTTCATGAGGAAAACAAAGGGATCTACGAGGTTTTGGTGAGGGGCATGCAGCTAAAGATGAAGCTAGGCAGCGAGGAAGATATTCCGATTGACTAGGTTCTGATTTACATTGAGAACATACCGTTTTTGCAGAACAGTCCTCTTGAGAGAGAGTTGGAGCTGATGAGGCAAATAAATGACTTCTCCACTCTTTTCAGATCCATCAAAATCAACATGTCTGTTTTCGAGATAGCAAAAAATATGGATAAAGTGGTGGCCTGTCTAGTGCACTCCTAGATTGAAAAGCATCGAATCCTCTACGAAGTTGACATATAGACAATCAGAAAAAAAACAAGATAAATTATTGAATTTATCTAAGACATCAAAAACAAGTTATACCCTAGTCAGGGCAAAAGATAGTTGACCCTCTTCACTTATCTCAGCGATCTGATGGCTTCACAAGCCTACATAGCCGTCGTGGCAGAGTTGCTTGAGGATTAATGGCTAAATTCGAATTTCAACATCACCAAGAAGCTGATTGAAAACATCGTGCTGTACAGCTACAACCAGAGAATGAGAAAGCAGCCGCTTTATATGGAGAGTCGAATATATTTAATTGAGATGTTGGCATTACTGGGCTAAGACAGTCAACTGAGGCAGTACATCTAAGCAGAGATAGTTGTAGCCGAAATACTGGAGACTCCTGAGCAACCGGTCAGTTATCCTCTCTCACAAGACAACAGCTACTTCACTTCGACAGAGCTACTTAAGCTGATATCTCTGATTCCAGGTTAGAAAGTTCAGCACATTGACATTGACAAACTGTACGAGAATATGCAGACAATTCAAAATTTGAGCAGCGACGGTCAGCTGAAATAGATAACCTTGACTATCATATCAGAGATGGTGATATTGAGGATGATCGAATGTCGGCTGCTGAAAGAAGTGCTTCCCAAAATCAAAGAATTGATTGAGTTGCAGGGTGAGAGAGATGAAAATTTTATATATCCTTCCTTGGTGATTGTGAAGCTGGTGCCTGAAATGATCGAGGAGAATAGACAAATTTTGTTAAAATGTAGCAGTCATTTGTTCAGAGATCCCTTGAAGTTGCTCAGCTTGCTTCAGGAGCTGATGGATGTCAATGAGACCAGTGCTGGCTATAAAAAATTGTTGCTGAAATATTACTCATAAATCAGATATTCCAACCTCAACTACTCCTAAAATTGCCAGTTGATTGATCCAAAGATACTGGCCATCCTCTAAACAGACGAACAGAAGAGAAACTTCATTTATCTGCTTCGATATTCTCTCTACAACCTGATTGCTCAGAAGTAGGCCTTCTCTCGTCCGTAGTTCTACCTGATGTTCGTGATGCTCACCAACGATCCTAACGTACTGGTCAAGTATGTCTATATCAACAGGACCACTCTCAACCTCAAGCAGTTACGTTGCTTCATGTCCTATATGATCAAGGACGATCTCTTCTCCAAAACCAATGTGCTTGAGTTCGGCAAAAGGATGTTCTTCATGATATTCAAAACAATAGTCAGGAATAAGAATATCTAAGATATGATCAGGACCTTCAGAGATGTGCCACTTGATATGAATGTCGAGATGGATCGGGTTTAGAGCGTAAAAAATGAGCTGGAGAAGAAATTTGCCTATGGAGTTGACAAGTTCAAGAATAAGATAAAGACTGTCAACAATGCGATAGCCAAGAGGAAAAAATAAGGAAGCTACTACGATGATGCTCGAGTTGAAAGGGTCAGAAAAAGACTGACTCATCCTAAATCCAAAGAAGGTCGATACTAGTATCCCTTTGCTGATTCCGACGATGCTGCCTACTAATAAAACAAAAACACATCCTTCATCCAAAAGGTCTCTTCCGTGCTTCAGCCCTTCGACAGCCAGTTCCATCGCCAGGCCATCATCAACCGCTAAGATGACGCTCTCAGCAACTACCTTTCTCTGAGCCACCTCAAAGAGAAGCAAGATGTGTTTTACAGTTAGAAGCAGAACAAGGAGAGTATCTATGGTGATCTGACTCTTGAAAAATTGGTAGGAAAAAAAATTGCTTAAGTTGCAGCTCCTGAGATATCAGTCGATGTAAATTCTAAGTTATTTTAGCACCCGGGTGATATCACTCCGAGGAAAATCAGGATTGGCTCGATCAACAGTTTAAAAGCTAATGCTATTGTAGGCTTGATTCCTCCTTCGAAAGCCAAGCTGAAAAAGCATACAAGCATCAGGTCCAGAGCTATTGAAGACATCACAGCAGAGGAAAGGATGGTCATCGAAAAATAATAAGAAGAATTAGTCAACTCGCACATGTCATCGATAGTTGGAAACCCAATGGGTTAGGCTGCCATATTGCTGGAGATTGTCAAACCGGGCACTATCGTTGCTGAAGACACAGTAATCAGTTTTGAGCCCATTCTGAGGCATCAGTCAAGTGACCATTTTCCCAAATTTCTCAAATAAATGAGCAGAATAGCATACAAAAACACAGGAATGACATTCAGATCGGTTTTGTTCTTCATCAAAAAAATGAATGAAACATTTATGGAGCTCAAAATCAACAAAGAGTGGATAAACATCTACCTTAGAGCCGAGGCACTTCAGAACAAGTTCAACCTTTAACTACCCCTCCGGTAAATTTTCACAGTGGAGGGTCTATTCGTTGAGAGTGAGATTCCTTAGACCCTTTTCAATTTCCTCTTTCCAAACATCATGAAGAACGTTACTGATGAAAATATATACAAATTGTGCAAAGTTGTGAACTTGGCTTTCAAGAAGACAGACCTTTAGCAGGAAATTTTATTTCAATACTTGAAGGATCTTCTGAAGGAGTACCAGACTTCCATTGAAATTGCTGACAGTTCGCAGCAAGATCTAGCCAGGCAAGTCGATAAATTCAAAGGATTGATCCACAAGATGCCGATCAAGTACCTGATGGAACGAGAGTCATAAATCTTCAAGATCTTTCCTGAGGAAAAGGTTCGCAGGAATGTTGTAAACATGTTCATTTAGTCCTTCAACATCCGCTACGACTTCAAGGCTGCCGACCTCCTTTCGCAGAAATACATCAGTGCCCTATCTCCGACCCGGAAGAGTAGAGTTTCTGCCTGATATTTGATATGCTGATGCTAAAACTATTAACTATCAATTACGATGGAGGTCCACCGCAAGAGCAGCGAAATCATCGATAAACTATTCACCTACCGCAATGTCCAGGAGCTTGAGGAGTATCTCTAGAATAACCACGACATCGATATTGTCCAGCTGAAGGACTCCCAGGGAAATACCGTGTTGCATCAATTGGCCTTCTAAGGTCATATCGAACTCATCAAGGTCTATGTCCGAAAGGCCAAACTCAGGTGCAAGAGGCGATAAAGCACCCGCAGCAGTGTAGATGGCTAGAGTGGTCCTTTTGAGCTATGGATCAACCACCGCAATAATGAAGGTTACACCCCGCTGCTTTACGCCTCCTTCAATGGCCACCTGGACATCATAAAATACCTAATTGAATAGCATAGAGCTGACTACACTATCAAGACCAACACAGGTCTCAACCCTCTGCATTTGTCTGCCCAGAAAAATATAATCATGCCTTTCTTGTACTTTCGCACACAAATCGACCTTTATTAGTTGGACGACCTAAGAAGTACAGCTTTGCATTGGGCAGCCTATACCAACAGTGAGGAAGTGGTGGCCTACATCCTAGCATAAACAAAATAGCTCAACTTGCTTAATATCAGGGACACATAGGGGAACACTCCTCTGTCCTTGGCGGTAACATATGGCAACACCAGAATAGTCCGTCGGTTGTTGATAAAAGGAGCGAACAGGTACATAAAGAACTAGGAGGGAAGCCGGCCCATCGATATAGCTAGGGAGAGTGAGTTCAGGACCATAACTCGGATGTTGGACGAGTCTTTTTCTGTGGTGGATATGTTCA
>Ga0100381_1005120_pt1 | contig 10935 bp, 7 predicted proteins | sample CryGeymeta201505_FD_80416 | JGI IMG/M metagenome (GOLD analysis project Ga0100381, IMG submission 80416) | Groundwater microbial communities from Crystal Geyser aquifers in Utah, USA - Crystal Geyser metaG 2015-05 | ecosystem: Environmental > Aquatic > Deep subsurface > Groundwater | place: USA...
ACGATTCATCCCAAAATGGGCGTTAAAGTGGTTAGGAGCAGCCAGTGGCTCTATTTTCTAAAAGAAATGCCGTGCATCAACCTGGAAATATGGAAACCGGGAAGCTACAGGTCGTGGTTTCAGGAACAATTTGTGTTTTCTCTGGAACCAACTGAAAACCAGCCTGGCGATGATCCGAACGTGCTTTTCCTGGATGAAAACCTGTTCCCTTTCCCATTTCAACTTTCGCCAGTGGATTTTGAGATAGACAGGGCGGTTTGTCAGGAACGCAAAATACGTGATATTCGTCATTTTATGAAAAAACGAGGGTTTGGAAAGGTGGAACGGGAAAGAATGCCGGTGCTGAAACACAGGGACCGGGTGATCTGGATTCCGGGCTATAGGAAGATGGTTTCGGAAGGGGAAACCGGTACTGAAGCGAATCGAATTGTGGTTTACTTCACCGTTTATATGCGCTAAAATTCGCGATACCGGCTGGAAAAAGGTTTCCAGCCTTTCTATTCACGAAAGGAGGAGCGAGAATTTGAATCAGACAATGAAAAATGTATTCCTGTGGCTCTTTCTCATCGTCATAGTCGTACTTGTTTTTAATATATTCAATCAGGTGGAGCAGTCTTCCACCGAATTACCATTCAGCACGTTCATGATGCAGGGGAAAAGTGGGAACATTTCTTCTCTGGAAATGAAGGGTCAGAAGATAAACGGAGACTTCGTTACACCGTATGAGGATGGACAGGGTCATAAATTCAGTAAGTTTACGACCATAGTGCCTGAATTTTACGAAAATTTATCCAAGGACATTTTGACCTGGGAAGGAAAGGGTCTGCAGAAATTCAATGTCAAGGAAGACAAGGAAAATCCCTGGATGGCTGTACTGATCGGCTGGGGGCCGATTCTCCTGTTAATTGTGATCTGGGTGATGTTCATGCGACAGATGCAGGGCGGCGGCAACAAGGCTCTGAGTTTCGGTAAAAGCAAAGCCCGTCTCATTGATGATAAGAAGAAAGTAACGTTCGAAGACGTTGCCGGTGTAGACGAAGCGATTGATGAATTGCGTGAAATTGTAGATTTTTTGAAAACGCCGAAGAAATTTACAAAACTTGGCGGCAGGATTCCCAAGGGAGTTTTGCTGATGGGACCTCCGGGAACCGGTAAAACACTGCTGGCAAAAGCGATTGCAGGTGAAGCAGAAGTCCCGTTTTTCTCCATCAGTGGCTCGGAATTTGTTGAGATGTTTGTCGGAGTAGGTGCTTCCCGTGTGAGGGATATGTTTGACCAGGGAAAGAAAAATGCACCCTGCATCATTTTCGTGGACGAGATAGATGCAGTGGGCCGTCATCGGGGCGCCGGTCTTGGGGGCGGTCACGATGAACGGGAACAGACATTGAATCAGCTTCTGGTCGAAATGGATGGATTTGAGAGCGGGGACGGAGTGATCCTGATGGCGGCAACCAACCGTCCGGATGTACTGGATCCTGCTTTGCTCCGACCGGGGCGCTTCGATCGACGGGTTGTGGTGTCACGGCCCGATGTTAATGGCCGAGAGGCAATCATAACAATACATACCCGAAAGGTGCCTGTGTCAGAGAATGTGGACCTGCGTCTGCTGGCAAGAGGTACACCGGGCCTTTCCGGTGCCGACCTCCAGAGCCTTGTGAACGAAGCGGCACTTCTGGCAGCGAGAAAGGAAAAGAGTGTTGTCGAAATGAGTGATTTTGAGGAAGCTAAGGACAAGATCATCATGGGTCTAGAGAGAAAATCCCTGGCCATGAGTGATGATGAAAAAAAGAATACCGCATATCATGAGGCTGGCCATACCCTTGTTGCGGTGATGTTGCCGGAGTCAGATCCCATCCACAAGGTGACAACAATCCCCAGGGGTCGAGCCCTGGGAGTGACGGTCCAGCTTCCGGAAGACGACCGCTATACCTACACAAAATCCTATCTTGAATGCAGGATTGCGATTCTGATGGCAGGCCGTGTGGCGGAAGAAATGTTTATGGACCATATTACAACCGGTGCAGGGAATGATATTGAGGTCGCAACTGATCTGGTTCGCAAAATGGTGTGCAAGTGGGGCATGAGCGATCTGGGTCCGTGGAACCTCGGCGTTGCTGAAGATGAAATTTTTCTTGGAAAAGATCTGGTCCGGCACAACAACTATTCTGAAAGAACAGCCCAACGGATCGATGATACCATTTCGGAATTCATTCGAAATGGATATGAAACAGCCTCAAAGATTCTGGATGAAAATCGGGAGAAATTTATCAAGTTGGCGGAAACCCTCTACGAAAAGGAAGTGCTTACTGCTGATGAAGTGGAGGAAATTGTGAAGGGAAAAAAACCGGTAAGAGATACAGACGGGGAAAGTACCACAGAAGAGGCATAAATGCCTGATCTGAATGTAAATCTTCAAAATGAAAAAGAAAGACACCCCTTTGGCATTTGCCACAGGGGTGCATTGCCTCTTGTAATGGGCATTGTAAACGTAACGCCCGATTCCTTCTTTGACGGTGGACAATACAGACAGACAGATGCTGCGATTACCCATGGGGTAAAACTGGCTGAAGAAGGCGCTGACATCCTTGATATAGGAGGGGAGTCTTCACGTCCGGGCGCGGAGCCGGTGACAATGGAAGAAGAGCTTCGCCGGGTGATTCCAGTTATTGCAAGATTGAAAAAGGAAACGGACATCCCCATTTCAGTAGATACATGTAAAAGCAGGGTTGCGAAAGAGGCAATAGACGCGGGCGCTGAAATCGTAAACGACATTTCTTTCGGAAGATTTGACACCTCAATGTTCTCAATTGTTTCAAAAAGTGATGTGGGATACCTGGGTATGCATATGCAGGGTAGTCCAGGGAATATGCAGATGAATCCGAGTTACACAGATGTAGTCGGAGAAGTGAGAGATTTTCTCCAGGAAAGGGCAGAGCTTGCAACAGGGTGTGGGGTTCGTGCCGATAAGATTGTTGTAGACCCCGGAATTGGATTCGGGAAGAATGACAATCACAACATTGCGCTTTTACGGAGTCTGAATGAACTGAAAATGCTGGGCTATCCGCTTATGGTTGGTGCATCAAGGAAGAGCATGATTGGTCGATTACTTGGTCTTGAATTGGGGGCCAGGTTGGCTCCGAGTATAGCCATTGCCTTGTTTTCCGCCTTGAAGGGTGCTGGGGTAATCCGTGTTCATGATGTTTCTGATACCAGACAGGCATTGAGAATGTGGGACCTCTTGTCTGAATGAGCATTCATTCATTTTACGCTTGACTGGATCTGATTTCTCGTCTAAAATTAAGAGATCTACAACACGATGTGGAGGAAAGCATGAATTTTTTAGTTTTTGTTAAACAGGTTCCCGACACGGAAACCAAAATCCAGATTGCCGGGGACGGGAAGTCTATCGTTGAAGATGGCGTGAACTTCATTGTCAGCCCCTACGACGAGATTGCTATTGAAGAAGCACTGCTTCGCAAGGAAGCTCTCGGCGGTGAAATTACAGTTGCCACTATGGGACCGAACCGTGGAGAAGCGGCGCTCAGAACAGCTCTCGCGATGGGTTGTGACAAAGCAGTTCATCTGGAAGATGGTGCCTTTGAGGGGGCTGATTCTTTTGCCACGGCAAAAGCGCTGGCCGCTGTGGTAAAGAAGTTGAATCCGGATCTCGTTTTCTTCGGGAAACAGGGTGTTGGCACAGACAATACTCAAGTCGGCCAGATGGTTGCGGAAATGGCGGGTTTTGGTCACATCGGGATGTGTGTCAAGCTTGAAGTTGATGGAGACAAAATCAAGGGTGAGCGGGAAATTGAGGGCGGCCGAGAAACTGTGGAGGTCTCCCTGCCGGCTGTGGTTGTGGCCCAGAAGGGCCTCAACGAACCTCGGTATCCGGCACTCCGCGGTATTATGCAGGCCAAACGTAAACCCATTGAAAAGCTGACAGTGGCAGATCTGGGCCTGTCTGCGGATGAAGTGGGCGCTGCGGGTAGCAGGACTGAATTTGCAAGCCTGGAATTGCCGCCTGCACGGGAAGCTGGTAAGAAGCTTGAAGTGGAACCGGAAGTTGCCGCGAAAGAAATCGTCGCCTTCCTGAAAAACGAAGCCAAAGCGCTGTAAGGAGAGAAATTATGATACTCGTATTTGCAGAACAAAGAGATGGCGTTTTGAAAAAAGCCTCGAAAGAAGCGGTGAGTGAAGGGAAAAGACTCTCGTCCAAACTGTCTGTGCCGGTTGCGGCGCTATTGATGGGAAAGGGGGCGGATCAGGCAGTAGATGAAGTAAAGAAGTTCGGCCCGGACAAGGTTTTTGTAATGGAAGGGGCTTCTTTGGATCAATATTCTGCCGATGGCTTTGCTGAAGCAACCGCCAATGTGGCAAAGGAACAAGGCGCAACCGTGATTCTGTTCCCTGCAACAACAATGGGTGTGGATGTGTCTCCCCGTGTGGCGGCCAGGGTTGAAGCCGGGTTGGTTTCTGACATCACGGGCCTGGACGTGGCCGATGGAAAGCTGGTGGCGATCAAGCCCGTTTATTCCGGCAAAGCCTTAGCGACAGTGAAATTCAAATCGGACATTCAGATGGTAACCCTTCGCAGCAACGTGTTTCCTCTGGAAGAAAATTCTTCAGCCCCGGAAGTAACAAAAGTAGATGCTGCGGGAATTTCTCCGAAAGGCATGGTGGTTTCCACTGAACTGAAAGAGGGTGGAAAAGTGGAACTGGGAGAGGCTGCAATTATAGTTTCTGGTGGACGCGGATTGAAAGGGCCCGAGAACTTTCCACTTATTGAGGAAGTTGCACGACTCCTTGGTGGCGCAGTTGGAGCATCCCGTGCTGCAGTAGATGCAGGATGGATTGAACATTCCCATCAGGTCGGCCAGACCGGAAAGGTCGTTTCTCCAGTTGTCTACATTGCTTGTGGCATCTCCGGAGCGATTCAACATATTGCCGGAATGGGGTCCTCCAAGTTCATTATTGCGATAAACAAGGATGAAGACGCTCCGATTTTCAATATTGCATCCCTCGGAATTGTCGGGGATCTTTTCAAGATCATTCCCGCATTGACGGAAGAGTTGAAAAAACTTGCGTAAATAAAAGAACAGAAATAGAAAAGGGGGAAGCGAAAGCTTCCCCTTTTTTTGTCTCTGCGGGTCAATTATGTTTCCTGAGACGGGACTTTCAATAACGTGATTTCCCTGCCATGAATTTTAACTACACCCTCGCTGTCCAATTGATGGAGCAACCTGGAAAATGTCTCCGGTGTGGTCCCCAGAAGGGCAGCCAGTTCTCCCTTTGGAACGGGTAGACGAAAGCGTGTGTTGTTCCGATCCTCAGAAAGATGAACCAGGTAGGCGATGAATCGCTGCCGGACATCTGAAGTGACAAGTTCTTCAATCATTGTGACAAAATATTGAAGACGCCTGGCCAGAAGGCCGATGAGTCGCATGGAAAAGCCAGGTGATGTTTCCAGGAGCCGGGCCATTTTCCCGGCCGAAATTCCAAGGAGAACAGCGTTATCCAGGACAGTTGCAGTAACTGGATATCGACTCTCAGTGTAAAATAGAATTTCTGCGAACATTTCTCCGGAATGGACAAAATGAACCACAGCTTCTTTTCCCTCCGGGTTGGTTCGAGAGAGTTTGACAATTCCGGAAATGAGATAGTAAATTGTATCTCCCTCTTCACCCTCAAGGAAGAGGATGTCCTTTTTATGTTTCTCCGACACGAATGTGATAGTGGACAGTGAGTCCCTGAGCTCGGGATCATTGCGACCGATAAAGCTGTTGAGAAAAATATCCAGAGCATCATTCAGTTGCATGGGGGGTTGTCCTCCATTTCAAAACAGTTTCAGACCTAAAGGAACGCGCGGCCTGCCGTAAACGCTTTCACGTTGACGTCAATCAACTTTGGTGGCACCGCCTCTTTTACGACATCCAGCCAGTCATTTTCTGCGATTTTCAAAATGGTGGACAGGACACCCAGCATAATCACGTTTGTTACCTTTGAATTGCCCACTTCCTGAAGTGTATTCTCAATATCCAGGACCCGGGCCTGAGGATGCACCTTTTTCAGTTGTTCACAAGTGTCATCGGGGTAAATTATCGTGCCGCTGTTGCAGATTGGAGGTACCATCCGCACATTTGAGGTGGCAAGGAAGGCGTCCGGTTTCAGGTAATGTTCCCAGCGGAGGGCTTCCATCAGTTCAAAAGACAGCATGATATCCGCGTCCCCTTCCTCGATCATCGGGGAATAAACCTTTTCCCCAAACCGAACATGGGATGAAACGACCCCGCCCCGCTGGGCCATTCCGTGAACTTCGCTTTTCTTTACATCAAAACCGGCTCGACGGAACACTTCACTCATTACTTCGCTGGCCAGCAGAATACCCTGGCCGCCTACGCCAACCAGAAGAATATTCGTATTTGTCATATTATTCTCCCTTCCTGGAAATTGGGCGGATTGCATCAAACTTGCACATCTGGATGCAGAGCCCGCAACCGGTACAGAGATCTTCACTGATATGCCACTTATTGCGGCCCTTTTCCGTCAATTCACCGGACCGGGTAATGGCCTGGCAATTAATTCTGGAGCACATCGAACATGCAGTACAGTTGTTCAGAAAAGTGAAGAACTTATCCCGTTCTACTTTCTTCGGATAGAGCACGCAGGGAGCCTGACTGATAATCACCGACAGATGGTCGGCTTCCAGTTCCCGTTTTACTACATCAAATGTTTGAGCCATATTTGTGGGGTCAACAGGGTACACATGTTCAGCCCCCATTGCACGGGCTACAATTTCAAAGTCCATTTTTGCATTCGGCTGCCGGTGAAGATCCCAGCCGGTCCGGGGGTTGGGCTGACCGCCCGTCATTGCCGTGATGCTGTTGTCTGAAATTACAATGGTTATATGGCTGTTGTTCATAATGGCGTCTACCAGGCCGGTGAGACCGGAGTGAGTAAAAGTGGAATCGCCAATCACGGCAGCGATCCCGATACCTGAGCCCGTAGCTTTCTCAATGCCGATCGCATTTCCGATTGAGGCACCCATACATACGCAGGTGTCCATGCTATTGAAGGGTGGGATGGCGGCAAGGGTGTAGCAACCGATATCCCCTGTAACAATCTGCGCCTTCGCCTTTTTCAATGCATGGAATATTCCCAGGTGGGGGCAGCCGGGGCAGAAGACCGGTGGCCTGGGTATAGCATCGGCTTTTACGGTTTTGTGGCGCTTCTTTTCAGGGATTATTCCTTCTTTTTCAAGAACGTCACGGATTATCTCTGGATTCAGCTCCCAGATACCCGGAATCAGGTTTTTTCCTTCCACATGAATACCGGCGGCAAGAATCTGCTCCTGCACAAAGGGATCCAGCTCTTCAACTACAATCACCCTGTCGAACCGGGACACGAAATTCTGTATCTTCTTCATGGGAAGAGGGTAGGGCATACCAATTTTCAGGATTGGTGCAGAAGGCAAAATTTCTTTCAGATGCACATGGGCAATACCAGTGGTGATGAATGCAATGCGGCCTTCTCCCTCTTCCTCAAAATTCAGGTCGGTTTCTTCCGCAAAGGCTTCCAGTTTGCGAAGGCGGGCTTCTGCATCAACCCGGAGTTTACGGGCATTCATGGGCAGAACCACCAGTTTTTCAAAGTTCTTTTCAAATCCGGCAACTTTACGCTCCATCGGATCTCCCAACTGGACGAGTCCTTTGCCGTGAGATGTCCGGGTTGTGGTTCGAAGTATAACCGGAGCGTGAAAGGTTTCTGAGATGTCAAAGGCTTTGCCGACAAAATCCTTTGCTTCAGCCGAATCGCTGGGATCCAGAACCGGAATCTTTGCAAATTTTGCATAGTTTCGGTTGTCCTGTTCATTCTGCGAAGAATGCATGCCGGGATCATCTGCAGATACCAGCACGAAGCCACCTTTCACTTCCATGAAAGCAAAGCTCATAAGCGGATCGGCGGCCACGTTCACACCCACATGTTTCATCGCGCAGAGGGAGCGGGCGCCTGCCATAGCTGCGCCGATGGCCACTTCCATGGCTACCTTTTCGTTGGGTGACCATTGACTCTTAATCTCTTTATATTTTGCGACATTTTCCAGTATTTCAGTACTGGGAGTTCCGGGGTAGGCGGCTGAAAACACACAGCCGAACTCGTACGCTCCTCTGGCAATTGCCTCATTCCCTGAAAGCAGTGTTTTCAAGAAAAACCTCCTCCTCAAGAGTTTGCGGGTGTTCCCTGTTTCGAACTTCCTGAAAAAGTGTAGCACAAAAAATGAATCAAAGTGATAAGAACCCTCTTTCCATTGTTATGGTTCGGCCATTTGAAAAGGAACAATCAACAACATCTTCATTCATGCGTTTCAATAGCAGCATCGGGAGAGAAAATTGTATTGAATAATTTTTTTCCCAACCCCCAAATAGATGTGGCAGAAATTTTAGTAAAACATTAACGAAATCTAATATGGCGACCCGAAAAATGAGGTGTCAATAACATTACGATGTGCGCACAAGTGGTGTTGGAAGGACCCGGAGAAAAATGGTGATTCTTTCGAAACATGAAAGAACGGTTCAGAAATAGGGAGGAACCTTCTTTCAGGGCGGTTGATTCAACGTGTCATCTTCGCGTGCAATCCAATTTTGGAAAAATGTGGACCAAAATGTGTTGACAAGTCATGGACCTTATGTAAAAATGTTTTCAAGTCTCAATAAAACTGAAAGGAGGTAAATAGGGTAATTATTTCATGTTGTTACAATTGTAACTGTTAATTACTAAATGGAGGTCAAACGTATGAAAAAGTTTGTATGGGTTATTATGCTGGTGATTGCTACACTTGGTTTTTCTCAGGAAAAATATGGTGTTTTGACCGGTAAGGTTACGGTAGGCGATAAGGCGCTTCCCGGAGTCACTCTGAAGCTCACCGGCCCCAATTTGATGGGTCAGCGTGCCATAGTCTCTGGCGAAAGGGGCACGTATCGGTTTAATTTACTTCCGGCAGGGCAAAATTACAAGTTGGACGCTACATTGTCCGGCTTCAGCCCCTACGTTCGGAAGAATCTCACTGTCCCACTGGGTGGAACTGTAACAATTAATATAGAGATGAAAGAGGCGGCGGTTTCAGAAGAGATTGTTGTTACGGCCGAGGCTCCCCTTGTGGATACCACGGCCAGTTCCACATCCACAAATGTAACTTCCGAGTTCATAACCAAAATAGGTAACGACCGCCAGTACCAGGCAATCATGTCCATTATGCCAGGTGCCATTGAGGGGAATAACCCGATTATGCTCGGCGGTTCAAGTTCTGATAACGTCTATATGGTTGATGGTGCAGACACCACAGATCCGCTGACCCATACATGGGGTTCCGCACTGAACTTCGACACCATTGACGAAATTCAGGTGGTTACCGGTGGTGTCAGTGCTGAATTCGGTCGTGGACAGGGCGCGGTCGTCAACCTGGTCACCAAGTCCGGTGGTAATCAGTTCCATGGCAGTGTCCGGTACCTGACATCGAAAATCGAATGGAACAGCGAAGCAAGCGGAAAATCTTTTGGTAACGATTCGGCTGCTTCTACAAAGTACACGACAGAAGACCGCTGGTCTTTGACCCTGGGCGGTCCTATCATCAAGGATAAGTTGTGGTTTTTTGTCGCCTATGAAACCCGTGACAAGAAGAAAGCTGCTTTCCACTATGGAAGTATTGATGACTGGAATGCTCACGACGCATCCAAATTGGAACAAATTACACCTTCTTACGCCGGCCATTACTTTTCAGTCAAGCTGACCTATCAGCTCAATGATAATCATAGCTTCCAGGCCTTCTACAGCGAAGATCCCATCGATTTCCCCAATGCTGCCTATCGAAACTATACCAATTACGAAGACCCGTTCCAGGTTACTCAGGAACAGGGCGGTCATGTGGGTTATCTGGAATGGAACTGGGTGATGAGCAATGATTCTTTCTTCACTTTCAAGTACCAGGAAAACAGCGGCCCGCTGAATCAGGTTCCGGTCAATGACCAGTGGACCACACCGCAGAATCCTTTTATGCTCTGGTACTGGGCCGGAGCGGGATTCTACTACCTGTCGAGTAATGGTGTGGCGAATACGCGCTACATCTCAACCCGTAAGTTCGATTCGGTAAGCGCGACATGGTCCAAGTTCATGGATACAAGCTGGGGTAGCCACGACCTCAAAGTCGGTCTGGAATCCCGGGATTCTGAATATGGGTCAAGGTCCTATGCATGGAACGGTGGCTATCGTGTAGAGTGGTATCCGCAGTATAATGAAGTAGACTATTATGCGTACCATGATGATCGGCCCTTTGCCACCACCTATGAAAAGTACAAATCCCTGTTTGCGCAGGACAAGTGGTCGGTGACGGACAGGTTGACACTGAATCTCGGCTTGAGAACCGAGGAATTGAAACTGGAAAACCTGAATCATCAGGAAGTTGTCAAAAATAGCTTTGGGGACACCGTGTCTCCACGAGTCGGTTTTGCCTATGACCTCGACGGGGACAGCATCCACGGATCCTTCTCCCGTTACTATGAGGCAACCGGAAACTGGGTCGTCACAAACAGTCAGCCGGGCCAGTTGTATACACGGGACAATTACTACATCTGGCCGATCGATCTTATGGGCGGTTCGGTTGGACAACCATGGAGCAACCATGCCGACTGGATGGCCATAAACCCAGTGGATCACCCTGAACTCTGGACATTCTACCGGACCAATACCTACGGAAATGCCGGGGACGCACAGATTCTGGGCTCGATCAGTCCGGCATATATGGATGAATTTACAATTGGGTATGAGAAGCAGTTAACGCCGAACATGTCCGCGGGGATCAATCTGTGGAACCGGGAATGGAAAGACACCTATGAAGATGCAGATTTTGATGCTGACGGCGTGTGGACATTCCAGACTGTAGAT
>Ga0100381_1005125_pt1 | contig 10929 bp, 10 predicted proteins | sample CryGeymeta201505_FD_80416 | JGI IMG/M metagenome (GOLD analysis project Ga0100381, IMG submission 80416) | Groundwater microbial communities from Crystal Geyser aquifers in Utah, USA - Crystal Geyser metaG 2015-05 | ecosystem: Environmental > Aquatic > Deep subsurface > Groundwater | place: USA...
GACCATGCTCTATGTTGAGTTGTCAGGGAATAAAATAAAAAAATAGTCAACTGACGGTCTTGAGGCGATCCTGAAGGCCAACAGATCTAAAAATCCAATTTCAAAGGATAAACTACTCATGACAGGTGGTGCTTTCTTGGAAGGAAACGATCGCATTGAAAAATCATCAAACCTCAACACTTTTTATCTCAATAAGACTAATGCTATTGATGACCTTTCGAAAGAAAATGTGGTCCGGCATTTGGAGGAGATCCTAGATCAGAATCGTAAAGATACCACTGAAATGAAGATCAGACTTGAGAAGGAACTTGAGGATTTGCTGAAGAGATAGAAGAATGATGCGAGGGAGCTTCAGGATCTGTAAAATAAATGCAATTAGTTGGTCATTCAGAACAGAAATATAAAGTTTGAGCTAGACAGAACCACTAGTGAGCATCAACAAATGTAAAGAGATCAGGAAATGCACCTGAGGCTACACTAAGAAAAGTTGAGAGAGGCCAACAAGGAAATCCAAGAGCTTGAACAAAAATATGAGGACATCTAAGATAGGATGCAGAAAGAGCATGAAATGAAAATGAAATAAATCGCCAGAGAGTGGTAGGCTAGATTGAGGACTATGGAGGAAAAGATTAGAGGTTCATAAAATGAGAACAATCAGCTTGACAATGAGATCAAAAAACACCTTGAGAAAAGATAGAGACTCAGAGTTGAGTACATTGAGTAAGAAAATCAGATCAGGCACAGAGTTGAAGAAGAAGAGTCACAAAGATATGGGTTGAAAATTACATCCCTCCAGGCTAAACTTAGGGAAGTTGAGGAGACAAGATAAAAATTGATCAGAAGGAATCAGGACCTTCTTTATGAGATTGAGAAGACTGAAGGTAACAGTATCAAAGAAAACTCCAAACTTGAGGAAGAAATAGCTGACCTAAAGATCAAAGAAGAAGAATTTTCATTCAAAAACAAAGAGTTCCTCACCAAAAATGAAAAATTGAAGAGCTAGATTCAGCTCAAGGAAATTACAATTGAAAAATTGGAAGAAGAGCTCAACAGGTTAAATGAATAAATCGATCTCAAAAAGAGATACAACCGTGAGCAAGTCAACAAAATCATCACCGACAACTCCGAAAGTCGCAGAATCAAGGAACAGTAGAAACGTCAGCAAATTGAAAAGTATCTTATTTTTTATTCAGACTTAACGAGCTTGAAACCTCTCTCCGAAACTCTCAGCTTGAAAACGCAAAACTGCGTCAATAATATGGCGTCCTGGCTCAGAAATTGCACATCAATCTTGGCAAGGCAATTCAGGATGTTTTCACAGAGAACAACCTCTTCTGATATTATTTTAGCCCTCACATTCATACAGCTGATAAGATAGCTAAATATCAATCAATGGCGTCGTAGTTGTACTTCTTCTCGACGAAGCGTTTGAGCCAGATCAATTTTTTTTTGTTGAGGTTGTTGCTCTTGGCTTACTGAAGAACGATGTCGGCTAAGGAACGCAGGTTGCCTTCTTTTTTGACCTGAAATTCATTCTCTAAGTTTCGTACCTCCTGCAACTAATTTGCTAGAACATTTTTGTACAACTGCACGTTGATGATTTACGGCTTCTCCAGTACTTTTTCATAGAGTGCTATTGTGCTTTTCCAGAGAGTGTACATGAAGCTATCAAAACTGAGCGACCCTTCCAAAGGGTTGACAATGAACTCCACCAGAATAAAGTAGTAAAACCTTGGGTTTTCCTCAACAATTTTATCCTCCTGGCTTGGACGTTTGTTCTGGGCGGGAGCAATATATATATCGTCCATGCTTTACTCTTGAGCTATCATCATGTTGCGGCCCATCTGTCCACGTTTTTCGTTTCGTTCGTGGACATCTTTGTAAGGTTTTTAGACTATCCTATCGCGATCATAGATGTTATTATCTACGTAGTTGTCGCGGGCCATCTGATTGCGAAAGTTGTTATTGTCAAAAGATTTTTTCTAAATGCGGCGGTTCTTCTCGAGTGATTATTATTGTTTGGGTTATTGGCCATAAAAAAGACCGTTTTGGGTGGGCGTATGAACTCGTACTCGATTGCCTTTGCCAAGAAATTCATCAAAAACATCATTCCACCCCCAGCGATTTGCCTCATCGACAGCCATCATTCCTCTCAAGATCCTTTGAGTCTCCTTCGAGCTATTCTCAGGGATAATTAACCCTCTTCCCATGATATTTCTATATAAATCTTGCTCCGAGAACCCACTGAATGGCAATTTGCCAAACAGCAGTTCATAGAACATGACTCCCAGCGACCACACATCAGTCTTATTCGTATAGTTCTTTTGATTGAGCACTTGTGGGGACATGTAGATAGGTGTTCCAACAAAGGTACGTGCCATTTTGCCAGCTTATCCGAACAGCTTAGCAAAGCCAAAATCACAAACTTTGAAGTTTTACTTATCGACCAAAATGTTGGCAGGCTTTAGATCTCTGTGGATGATGCCGAATCTGATCATTTCCTGGAAGCCTTTTACAATTTGAGTGATTATTTTATAGGCCATTTCTTCGTTGACTTTGCGAGTGCTGCAGTAACGCTTCAGGTCACCACCACCGCAAAACTCCATAATCAAATAAATGTTATTGGCAGTCGTGATGACCTCATAAAGTTCCACAATGTTAGGGTGCTTCAGTTTCTGCATAATAGTGATCTCATTGTCTAGGGATTATTTGAGGTAGCGATCAGAAATAATGAGCTTTTGGTCGACTTTTTTGATGGCCACCTTGCGACCTTAATCAGAGGTGGCTTCGTAGACCTTCCCAAATGAGCCCTAGCCCAAGCAATGTCGCTAATTGAGAGTGTAGTTTCTGATCTTTTTGATGACGTCCATTGAGGCTCGATTCGAATTAGTTTATAAACACGAGATAATCAACTATCGCATTACATCGTTAATACTGACCTCATCAGTAAAAAATAAATATAGTTCAGATTGAGCAGGATCATTTGAGAAAATTTTGAGAAGTTTCAACACTGTTCTCGATATCGACTAAATTGTGCATGAAGCTGTTCATCATCAAGGAGGTTCGATTTCTCTTCACCACCAAAGATTCCAGGTACTCGTTTAGTAAATTCTTATTTGACTCATGTTCTTTCTCCAGCTCGGCTATCAGCTTGGCATGCTTTTCCTTGTCCATTGAACGATCTATAGATTAATTTATAAGAATGGCTTAGAAAGACAGTTAAACATTGATATCAAAAATCGCTGTGATTGAGATCCTCAAATTTGAATTCACGGGAATCCTCAATAGTGAGTCTGGTTGATGGTCGAACTTCGTTTTTATCATTACCGAAAATGTTAAATTTATCAGCTTCCGTATTTTTTCGTTCTTTGAATATGTCAAATTCTCCAGGTTTTTTGCTAAAAGACGAGGAATGGCTGTTGTTGTATGACTGTGGGTTGTAGCTTTCAAAAGGGTTGCTTGAGGATTTAGAAGTGTTGGCATAAGTTGGCCCTCTGTCGTTCATTTGGCTGTGGCTGGTGGTTATTTGAGGGTAGGCTGGTTTGTTCTATCTGGTGAATGGTTCATAGGTTGTTTTTGGTGGCGTGTCTGCTCTTTTGTTGGTTAGCGCCATAAAAGGCGAGAGTATCTATGGCTATTCTTCAATTCTACTAAGTGCTGATGTTTGAGGCATTCCTTTGTCAAAGCTGTTATAATTGTTTACTCCACTAACGTTACTGTTGAAATTGTAGTTAGGCGTGTAGTAATTTTGAGTATTGCTGTTGTTATTGCTGAAGTTACCGTATTTTTAAACTTCAGGTTCGTCTTTCTTGTAGGCAAATGAATTTTATTGCTTCCGGGTGGGTTCTTGTGCAAAACTGGGAGGTACCTCGTTCATAAAACTATCAGGTTATTGGATAAAAAGTGAAGGTTAATGAATGGGAGGCAGATCGTCAACGAAGGGAGAATGCCCAGGTGCATATGTTGGCGGTATAGGATCTCGAAACGAATCGAAAACCGTGCTTGTTTTCTTCTCCTCTTTGAATGGCCTGTTGCCATCACCGTTAACTCTCGTCTTTTTGAGCTCATCATTCAATCTTTCAATTTAGCGTTCTTTACCTTTTAGTTCTTTTTTCAATTAGTCTATTTACTTATTGAGGTTTTGGATCATATTGTCTCTCAATTACACCTACATCGATTTTCTCTTTAAGTTTTATACTAATTTTTCATACTCATTCGACTCCTTTTCAGGGTCACCTATTTTTATAGCCTTTGCTTTTTAGTCATACCCCTAGCGAGCAGATACTTTTTGATATGGCAGTTTCTGAAATATTTTTTTGCGATTAGCAGCACCAGGAGATAGATCTCTGGCGTGTTTTTATTACTGCAATTGTTAGAGATGTCGTAAGCGAATACCTGATTTATTCTTATCTGTCATTAAAAATATATAAAGCTATGATATTATTAAGATGGATGAGATCAGAGATAAACCGATCGGCGTCTGGAATGTGTTGGTAAGGTGCCTTTGTTGTTGATGCCTGCGAGTTTGGCTGTTTAGTATTATTTAGTTGATTCTGTTTAAGGGTTATTTCTGTTTTTGGGAAGGGAGCCGAATCTACTCCAGCTGGAAATATTGCCATAATCTCTTCTGATCCTCATGATCCTTCTTCCTATTCTTGAACCTCCATATTTCTCATCTTCCTTACTCCTTTCCATCTCGAATTACATGGAAATCCTTTTGAGTTGTTCCTCGTAAACAGGAAGGATATTCAACTATCTAGAAGAAATAGATACGCATTTGAGGTTTTGAGGAAACAATCTTTAGACGTATTTGAGATCGTATTGATACTTTTTCATGAGGAAGGCCATAACAAATTCCATACATTGACTGTTGCTCTATGATGAACATATCAGGATGTTTGTCCTTATGCGTTGTTTCTCGATAAAATCGTAGGAAGAGGTGAAGTGTTTATGTATGTGGTTTCTCTCGTTTTTGGGGATGGGTAGCACCAAGATCTGGTATTTTTCAGGGTAGTCGGGAATTGATGTTGGGGATGCGGAGATGTAGAGAATGGCCCTGATGGTGTATTCTAGTTGACCTCAAATGTACTATCGAGAAGCTCCATGTTTTTATTGGATGGTTCAGGGCCGATATAGATAGATCCTGAGCCTTAGAAGCTCTTGTAGACACATTCAAAATTGCTATCCATCCAAATAAAAAGATTTCACAATTGAGGAGCCTTTACCTTTCATATTTACGGACAATTATACTTATCAAGGTACTGGGTTGATTAATATGAAGTATTACTGATTTGTGAGGAAGATAATGATAATTTTGTTGTTGTATTCTTTTGCATTATGAAGTGATTTTCTATACCACTTTTTCTTTCGATGAATTATAAAGCAGCACCAGCTTGGTCCTTCAAAGGAAAAAGTAAACCCTCCATTAATACAGATAAAACAGCAGTTCCTACCGACTCACCTTCGCCTAGCTCCTATCAACCTCAAGTCAGCTCTACTCTTTCTAAAGCTCCTTCATGGAAGTATAACATTACTTAGTCAGAATGGGTAAATAGCTAAGAGCTCGTCACAATGCCGAAAAAAGTCCCAGTCCAACCAGCTACTAACCTCTTGCTAGTCAAAAGAGTCGCAAGATGGGAGTCATAGGGCATGAAATCAGGGGCAAGTAAAATCGGGAGAACTCTCCAGGGCCAGGTAGTTACATCATCTCTGCACCAAAAGAAACTCCCAGCATATCCTTTGCTGCTAAATATGAATTCATCAATAAAACGGCTCACTTTCCAGGTCCGGGACAATACCAGTTACCCAGCAAAAAAGAAAAAAGAGGAATAGTTGTTGGCAGGTAGAACAGGTTCACAGCCTAGCCCCCAGGAAAGAAAGAACAGCCAGGACCAGGTGCTTATGAGTGGGTTCGTCCTCAGAGTGCCAACGTCTCCTTCACCCATGCTGCTAGGATGTCGCACAAAACTACAAAAGATATCGTCGGACGTACACCTCATCTCAATATAGCTGGCCAGTACGACATCAGAAGTGAGTTTGAGAGAACTTCAAGCAAAGGTTTTACTTTGAGTTCCAAATATAAAAAGACTTAACCTGATACAACTCCCGGGCCTTCCAGTTACTCACCGACTCATGTTGACCTCTGTTCTTCTCCTAAGATCAGTTTTAGTAAAAAATATCCTGACAGACCGACATAAAAATCACCTTCTCCCAATTCAGTACCATCTACACTTATTTAGTATGACCCTTAATACATTAAACTTTTCTGTAAAACTGAGAGTTACTCTTTGGGAAAAGCTGAGAGATTGCCGCTTTATGGAAATAATCAGATTCCAGGACCTGGTGCCTATCTTACAACACAGTATAGCAACACGGGAGTTGAGGTGTCGCTGGGCATGAGTCGGAAAGTTGAAGAAAAATAGGATTTTCCTGGTCCCGGTGCTTACAATCCTGATAAAACTAAGATTCAGAAACGTCCTCAAACTGCCAAGATAGGACGAGGACAACGTTTTTACAAGATGAACACAGAAGCTGCCACTCCTAGTCCTTCTTTTTATAACTCAAACTCAACTTCTCAACTTCGCACTCCCAAATATAGTTTCAGCAAAAAAAAAAAACTTGATAATAAATTTTAAGATTTTCCTGGGCCTGGCGCCTACACGTTAGGAAGTTCACTGTGCAACCTGCCCACCTACGCTCTCAAGCGATGATTATATACTATTATATGTATCCGTATGGAGTCATATCAAGTCATATTGGCTATCATTGACTCATTACTCTAGTTACTTGCTAGCAGATACTTCTGATACTGCTGGGAGGGGGGGTTTTGGTTTTTAATATGAGAGATCTTCTGCTTAGGCTTTTTGAAATTTGAGGAGATCTGGCTCAGCTTTGTTGTTTTTTAATTGTTGGAAGTAACGGCAACTTTGACTGACACTAGTTGACCAGATCAATCTGACCTTATCATATCGATGCAGCAATTGAAACAATCTTTTTCTCAACTCTCTCGCCTAACTTCCTCCTTTAGAATACTAATACCCTGAAAAATTGCCTTTGCTTACATCTTTGTCCTACTCGAATTCAATTAGCAAGTAGCTATGTCTAAAAGATCCATTCATTCTTTTGAGCTGTTAGTTGAGTCGATCGCTTCTGAGAGATTGATGCAAATCTCGAGTATTTACTGATTTTTTTTAGACAGCTGTATCATCAGATAGGATGTAGTCAGCCGATTTTAGGAACATGGGAACGACCTCAAATCCATGGTGATACAAATATGAAGGAAGGTAGGATTTGAACTCACGGGTATCGACGATAACGACTCTTCGATATGTCCCGAAATCTATTGTTCCCAGATTGAATTTTCCATTTTCATCCTAACCTTTCAGTAAAGTTTTGTTGTTGTATGAATTCAAAGCACGATCGAAATTATCTCGCATATTCAATGGTTTTATCCTAAGATTTGGTGACTCGTGGTACTAGCTCAGTTTTGATCTTTTTTGCGAAATTTACCAAAAGGCTTTATCTTATTTGATCACCTCCTGCTGGACAACTTTATGTTCATATGAATCTTGATAGCTGAGAATGTGCAAATTACGAATGCTGAGGTAGATAGAGATGGTACTTGGCTGGCTGGCCTTGGGAGTAGAAGAGGTACAGACCGCGAAGAAGGTGAGTGTTTGGGCTATAGAAGAGGACGGTTTATGGATTGTTGTGGGTGAGGAGGGAGTAGAAATTTGCCAAATCTGCACCTCGATTGAAATACTCCACAACTACCCTCAGTCTAGTGCCTTTACCCTCCACAATGATGTTGCTTCCACTCTTAACCCTCAGACCTTTATTAATTTTGTCAATGTCAATAATTTAAAATTTGCAGTCTTTTAGCCTATCCTATATCTTTTCATTGAGTTTGATTTATTCCTGGTTGATGTCATATATTTTACCTTCTGAGTTGGCAGCTTTAAATTGTTCGTTGATTATACTTTGCTGCAGTTCATAGTCCAGCAAGATCTAGAGAACCACCTCTATCTCTGAAAACAGCAGTTCCTCAAGAATGATCTTTGATTCTGTTTTTTTCTGCATGGGTGTCAGTTTGCTTTCTTTGATCCCTCCCTCCTCATCTTTGCCCACCTTTCTCTTTTCAAAAATCCGTCTGAGTATGGTTTGTCTTTTGCTGCTTTCGAACTTCAGCCATCGATGAATAGTCATCAGATAATCCATATAGCTGTTGCTCATGAGGTGGTTCATTAAACTGGTAGAGATGTATCTTTGAGTGCTTTTGGAGTTGCACATCACGAGTAGAGTGCGGGTGGGAGGTTAGGAAATAGGAGAACGTTTGAGAAGTTCGTCCAGAATTGGTTAGTGAATTGATTGACTTTATGAAGGAGGTTAGGTTTTTCTAAGTTTTGAGTCTTATACTATCTTTATCAGCTCGTTGATCTTCTCGTTGTCGTCTTGCCTTATCTATAGTTTCAGGCCTACCTCATACAGGCATCGATACTTGTCTCCCTCACTACCAAGCAAGCCTCCTTTTCCTTCCACCAATTTCTTCACATCGACTTTCCTCTCATCTTTTTCATATACAAACACTCCTTCTTTGAGTCTCTCCACAAGTTTTTCAATCAACCCGACAACCTGCTCATTATTACTATTCCACAGCTCGCCACTATTTTCCTCAATAAATGTGGCAATGGTGTTGAGCATGACAATCTTATTGACATTTTGTAATTGAGTCAGTAAAGTTTTGATTGTTTGAAATTACGAGAGCTAGCCGTGGGTTGCCATGAAAGATTATTCGGTGAATTTTGTGTAGAAAAAATCGTCGAGCTGTTTTGACTTTTAGCCGTATTTCAGTCCATGTGTTTTTTTCAGGAAGGTGTAGAGTTAAGAGAGAAGGGTACTGATCTATTGTTAGCCTTAACTTTGTGATAGACTGTGCTACCACTCTTTTATATTCTTTTTTTGGCGGTACTCTGTCAGTTTTTGATGGATTTCACTTCTGCCAAACGGCCAGATCACCACCTTTCCGCAGAAGAACACCCGATAGATCTCTTTGAGATCATCCTAATAACAATAGTAGTGTGCCTGATTACACACGAACACCATAGGCACCTTAGCCTTCGATAACTCCTTTTATTTTTACTCCCAAATACGGACCATAGTTGTTAACCAGCCATAGTAGTGGTAGTAATTTTTGACCTTCTCGCTTAATTTAATGATAATTTTGCTTATATGTTTAAGATTTACTGTTGCCTATCCTCTCAAAAGATCAGTGAGGAATATTTGGCATGAAAGAGAGTATAGGCCGTTTTTGAGATAAAATCCTCGACGTTTTTAGATGGTCTGGGTATTTAATTTTATGATTTTGGTGTTTTTGCGCATAGCCTGATCGAACCTGTTGGGTAAGGGATTGGCAACAACTTCCTTCATAATTATGTGATTCATCCACTAAGTCTACTCTTGCTCAAAATCAAGCAGAAGAATGAGGTGACCTGCTGAATGCTGGTCGGTACTGATCTGTACCAGATAATGAGCGATGGGTTCAACTAAAGGAACAGCTTTGCTGAAGAACAACAGTTTATTTTTGGAGTCAGGCGTGGAGAATGATTTAGCTATGGTAGCAAACAGAGAAGTATTATTTTTATCGACTGATGAGGAGTTTGACTATCTTTGTGATTACATTAACTAAGATGACTCTTTAATTAATTTTGCCACAACAGTGCCCTATCAACCCACCTCACCATATTTTTCAATCTATTTTTTCATTTACTTTCATCATATCATCTCAAATAACTGTAGGTTGATATGATGAATAAACCATCGGATATTATTATTGCACAGTACTATACCATGGCCAATAACTACGACTTCATGTTCAAGTTCATCATTATCGGGGATTCCAGTAGCTTTCTCATTTAAGTTAGGTGTCGGAAAATCATGTCTCTTGCTTAGGTTCACCTAAGGCAGATTCAAGACAGATCATGAGCCCACTCTCGGAGTTGAGTTTGGCTCCAGAAATATCAATATCAGCAATATGAGCATCAAGATACAAATCTGGGATACAGTACATTTGCTCTTACAATTAGGCTGGGCAAGAATCCTTCAAGTCTATTACCAGGTCCTACTACAAGAGTTCAATCGCTGCCTTCCTCGTTTTCGACCTCACCAAACGTGACAGCTTTGAGAATTTGAACAAATGGCTGTTTGAGGTTAAGAACAACTCTCACGACAAAATACAAACTGTTGTCATCGGCAACAAACTCGACCTCAAGGAAAGGTAAAATTAATCATAAATATAGTCGTGAAGTCAGCACGGAATAGGCTGAAAAGTTCGCATCAACTCACGGATTCGCTTACTACTAAACCTCAGCGCAGAGTGGCTACAAGGTGGAGGACGTTTTCAAGTCTGTCGCTGAGAGGATCGTCAAGATGATCGAAAGCCGATAAATCAACGCCTAATCAGAAGCAGTACTCCATATCTTAGACAGTCCTACGGCATCAAGCGAGGCAAGAAGAACAAGCGCAACGAGCAGGTCCACAAGTTGGTCAACTAATCAGGCAACATCGCCCTAGAAGAGAAGAAGAACTCCCCCCAGGACAAGAAAAAATGTTGTGGGTGAGAAGTGATCACCTCTGTCATTTAAAAATTTTACATTTCACTACTATTGTCTCGGTCAGGAGAAAAGTGGGAGTGTAGGCAACAATTAGGGTTTTGAATAGGGCTGGCGGTCAGGAAGGTAAAGTGGAAGGTCACAGATTTCATATGGTCTAACGCCTACTTAATATTCATACTTAATAATAACAATAACAAATGTCGATCTACAGCGGCTTTGCAACCCGCAAAGACGAAACAAATTACAACCATCTGCTGGAAAGACTTATCGAAACCCTACAAAGCCATCTAATGAAACTGGTGGACCCTCTGAAAGTACC
>Ga0100381_1005142_pt1 | contig 10909 bp, 9 predicted proteins | sample CryGeymeta201505_FD_80416 | JGI IMG/M metagenome (GOLD analysis project Ga0100381, IMG submission 80416) | Groundwater microbial communities from Crystal Geyser aquifers in Utah, USA - Crystal Geyser metaG 2015-05 | ecosystem: Environmental > Aquatic > Deep subsurface > Groundwater | place: USA...
AGCACCTCGACTGTGGGATGCCTTAGCTGTATATCATGGGAGACACTCAACGCAGCAGCTATCAAATAAATTCACAAGGGATCATCATTTAATCCATTATTTCAGAGGAGACCTAAATCCAAGCAAATATACAATGTTTCAATGCCGACTGTGTAGTGGATGTCAAAAACAATTGTGGAGGAGCAGGTGCACAGATAAACTGGATCAAAATGGAAACTTCGATTGGATAATTATAGTATTTAGTTAACTGCGAACCTAACACATTTTACAAGCCTTTTGAATGGGGACTATTTTTACTCATCATGCTGGGCACTATCGTCATGACTCTCAGCTCAAAGTACAGTAGGGCTTGGTCTTATGGCGGCTATGGGTTTTATATCAATAAAAATGCATTCCTCGGTTTCAATGGACTCATGCTTGTCGGCTCTTTTATGGGTTACCTTCTTCCTTCTATGACTTCGATCGTTGCTCAAGTGTTTGGGAGCATTCTTGGTGGAGCAGGAGTCATGGTCTGTACTTCTGAGCTTCTATGGTTGTTTAACTACAAAAACTTTAAGGTGAAGGTATTCAAGATGGTGAGAGTAATAGATTTAATATCAGGTTTAATAGGCTTTCTGAGCATCCCTTTGTACTGGCTGGTAAAGGGGTAGTGGTTCATCAATGACGTGATGGCTGTCTGCACTATCGTGGCTTTGATGAAAATACTGAAAATAAGATCCTTAGGTATGGGGGTTCTGCTTCTGGTGACTCTATTAGCCTTGGAGGCCATCGTTGGCGTCATTGTTCATTATTTTTTGAACATTTCCTATAACAACTATGTCATCAACATGTTTCAAAATCCAATCATGCTTGTGATGCCTTCTATAACCCCTTAACTCTATCGAAAATGTGCCTGGCTACCTATCAGCGCTGTCCTTTTCCCCGGTCTGCTTATTTCTTACCTGAGGAGATTTGATAAGAGCAGAGCTACTCACTTATATTTTCTGATTGGTCTTGTTTCCTACTATACTGGTTCCGTTCTATGGATGGTGGTAGATATGCAGACAGTTCATGCCCTGCCATTTGCTATCATTTCTGAACCAGTGATGATCATTATCATTTGTGTTCAAAGTTTCCGGAGAAATGAGTTCAGAATATTATGGAAAGGTACCTTTTACGATGAAGAACTGACAGATACCTATGGAAGGACAACGATAGCAAACAGTCAGTAATTTCAAGTGCAGACTCCTACTGCCTATTCAGAGTTGGTGGACTCTCTAAAACTACAGGACAAAACATAGTCTGATGACAATTACCACGTCCTTGATTGATCAATATTTATGAATGATTTATACTGTGTTGAAGGGATCGTAGCTACTAGCTATATGAAAAAAGGTTTGTACAAAAGTAACTCAACTTACCTGATACTTGGAGTTTGACCCGTTATTATAATATGCAGGGAAGATGTCAGTATAGAAAATCAAAAAGTATATCGATCGGATCAAGCCAATGAAGAAGGAATAGTTATTCGGCTTGAATAGAATCTCAAGATAATGTGTGAGTGATGACTGTGATGAGAAACTATGACAATTTAATGAATTTTGATCAGGAGATGAAAACGAACAATCAATTAGTTTTTTCAGCTATATCATGATGTACTGGGTATAGAGACAGTATTCGCAACATTTTATGACAATCGAAGCCCACTTTGTAAGCTCGAAAGATGTTGTTGCGTAATAATTATTTAATTAAACACAAAGAAATGAACTGCATGCCTTAAAAAAATTCATATGCCCTTTCTACTCAGGCTATCTTAAAAGATAGGCAAACCTTTAGCTCCCTCTCGAATTTGAATAAAGTAGCACATTCTTCTCGACCCCCGAAAAAGGAAAAAATAGTGGATAATCATAAGACTGAACTAAGGGACAGCAAAAACTCTCACTCTACAAATTAAAGTTATAATGCCCATAATGACACTTTCGGACCTATTCAGGACATCAATTTTCACGATTTTACATTTAACCACATTCAGCATGATCTTGAGGATGGAAAACAAAAAAAATTTACTAACTAGTCTCCATTCTCAGTCGTCATATTTGGAATTCTATTCAATCATCTCCACTTGCATGGTCTACAAGTGGAACTAAGGGAAGTTACATAACTGAGCAGCCTCCTTGTGAAAAACCTCAAGGCTGCCTTTATTTAATTGGAAGCATAAGTCAATTAAAATCAGCCAGAAATAAACTTCTCAGCCCTTGAAATATCTCAACTGGTCAGTGGAATTTACGGAAAGCGAACGAACCAAAAAGAGAGATTGACAGATATTATATCGAAGATCAACAAAAATGGTGCAGAAAGAATTATCAAGGAGGTTGTCAATGCTCAGAAAAATATATCCCAAAGGATGTGCTCCGAGCTGTAAGCTTAAAATACAGAAAAATCATCAAATTGGCATTTATTGCACACCTTCGCTTGCTTACTGGGAATAAAAATCAAGATATATGAGGGAGAAAGAAAGAGAAAAGTCGGCCCTCAATTTAGTTTAATAACTTTATCGCTTAGACGCAATTAAAGGCAAAAAACATACTCTTTAAAAGAGATTCGTTGCAATCCAGGCAACAATGCTTGAATGATATTTATTACATTATCTTCTTGTAATTAATCGTATCAACTGCCCACAACTTCAAGCCCTCGAGTCCTCAAAAATGCCATCACTCTAACAAAGAAACTTTCTGTTTATCGTGAAAAATATATATTTTATAAAAGATCATGACTATCCACTATATTTTATTACGATAAGAGAGTCTAAGTAGTGCATACACATGCTTTGTGTTGACTTTTGAAGTCAGAGAGCTTCAGTAAACCTCCATAAAAGGGTTATATTATTTTATTTTTACAAAGAGTAAAAAAGCAGAAAAAAACATGAATTCTAAAACAAATAAAAAAGAATTATCATCGAAAAGTTAGCAAGAAAACAAGTTGAATCGACTGGGTATAATGCTAAGTCCCACACAAAGAAGAAGCAGAAGCAAAGGAGATGATAAGCTATTCAAGTCGGGAAGAATAGGAACACAGGTCAAGAAGGAGAACGGAGTCAACGACAAAGGGAAAGATAAGCTATCCAAAAAAGTGGTAACTACTGACGAAAGCAACAATGGAGTAGATTCGAAACTCCAGGAATCCATCTTTTTGAAAGACCATAACGCTCCCAATGAGGAATATTTTCACTAACCATTGACTTTCAAATCGAAAAAGCCCAGAAAATAATCGTATAATCACAAGAGAGAGAGCCGTTTGGTTCAAATATCAGTTAAGATTGATGAGATGACAAAAATGGTATTTTCCCAAGAAAAATAGCTGAAGGAGATGCGAGCCTCAATGAATGAGAAATAGATGAGTCGCCTGATGAAAATGCATAGCATTGAAAAATTAAAGTTTATGGCAGACTTAAAAAGTTTAAAAAGCAGTAGTGTCCGTAGCAGTAAAAAGCTATGAATAAATGATATATTTTATACTTTTCGAGCTTTAAATTGGCACATATCAACAAAAAATAGTGATGAAGATAGACAGAAAGAGACTGGCTTCAGCCAACCCATTTTTTTCGACTGAGAAGCTTCAATAGGGATAATTAGGTTTACCGCTTGCTTTTGAAGTTTAGTTTGGTAATATTTTTCTTGTATTAGTTTTGCTGGTTGTAGAATTTTGAGCAATCTTTGATGCTGCAATCTCTGGATGGCTTGGCTAGCAGCAATTTTTAAGCAATTCTTACATTGCTAAGCATGTGAAAATATCTCTCGGTAGGCTTCATACTTTCCACTTCTAAAGAAGTGACTTCACCTAATGGATGCTTTTCAAGCAGTATATAGTCCTGACTAGTGCTAATCGTGTGAATTCGCTTCTTTTGTTTCTAAAATTTGCTGTCAATCACCTTCTTCAATATTTATTTCTCCTTTTCAAAAATGTTAGCGAAATGTTTCGATTTAGTTGATAAATGAGAGTGAAGGAGGTTTGATTAACTCGATAACGGGCTTTAATTGTTGCAGGGACAACTAACTCTTCTTGATCTGTGAAGATGGTTGAACATTGGTATTTATTCGATGTTGTTGGCAGATCTTTTGCTGATGGAAGGTAACCTACTATGCTCTTCAGACTTGTTCTTGTGACGATGTGGATAGTTCTTTAGGTAATATGCTTTGCTATTGAGAATTTCCATTGTAAAAGTGCTCCTCAAACAATTGAATAAAATTATAAATTAATGATAGTGAACGATTGTAGGTACATAGACTATCACTCAGCCTGCATTTTTTCAGGTTCACCTCCAGCTGGCTTCTCAGCATCCATCTTCTCCTCTTTTTTCTCTTCCTTCTTCGGCTCTTCTTTAGGAGGGGGAGGAGGGAGAGGCTTACTCATAATTTTCTTGACTTTGTCGTTGATCTATTTGATCTTTTCCTTGATTTGAGGGGCAGTGATAGCAAGAGGTTCAGACTTTGGCAAAGTCTTTTGAACTTAGTTAGCGTTCATGACCCATTCTTTAGCGTTAGAAAGAGAGTTGTAGCCATCTTGTCTTTCTTCAGGGGTCACATGCTCGTACTTTTTATCCTAAATAAAATAATTGTTACGAGTGAGTTAAGCAATTGCTCATTGTTTTTCAGAGTCTGGTCGAGGTTCTGAAGTTCATAAATAGTATTTTGGAAGTCCTCGTATCTCTTGACAACTTTAGCAATTTTATTTTTAATCGAATTGATTCTCTCGTTATAGGTACCCCTATTGGCATGTTGACCGTCCATATACAGCCACTAGCTTTGATCGTGCAAAAACTGAAGAATTTCAGTAATTTCTTCATTTTTAGCAAACTATTTGTGGCTGGTATTGATTTTTTCTTTCCAAGTGTAGATCATTGATTCCAACTCATTTTTACGTTCGTATGTTTCAATGATCAAGTGGTCTTGGTTAAGCATAGTTGACTCAAGAGTGAAGAAGGCTTCAATGTCTTTAGGTGTGTTGACATCGAAAGTGTTGGATTCAAATTTAACCTGAGAGTGCTTTTCTTTTTTGGACTTCTTTATATCGAACTCTTCTTCAACATCCATCTTTTCAGGTTCAGGAGCAGCGCCTTCAGCAGGTTTAGCTTCTTCTTCTTTCTTCTTTTCTTCTTTCTTTTTAGGAACCTTAGTTTCCTCAAACCATTATTCAACCAAACTACACTACTCAAAGGTCACAATACCGTCTTCAGTATATTTGATCTTGAAGGAAACACTGAAGGTTTATTATTTTGGATTTTGAGGTTTGGTGACAAAGTATCCAATATGCTTTCTAAAGCCATTGACTGCTGGCTCGTATTCGATCAAAATTTCGATGGCTTATTTGCGAGCAAACTTGACTGTTTTGCTTGTGGGAACTTTAGCTCCGGCCTCATAAATGAATTTTCCTTGTTTTTCAGGATAGCGAGAAGAATCTAGACCCAAATACTTCTCTCCTTCCACAAAGTTCCAGTAGAATTTGATACCATAGTAAGCCCTTTCATTTAAAGTATAGTCAGCGACTCTGAAAAGGGGACTCTTGATGGCAGCCATAAGAGCACATCCTCTGGCCACTGATTCACTTGAGTTGAGAGTTCTGGATGGCTCAACACCGAACAGTTGCTTGATAATTGTGATGAAGGCAGGAATCCTGGTTCCTCCTCCCACCAATTCGATACTGTGGAGGTTGATCTTTTTTTAAGCGATAACATTTTTCATCTTAGTCATGACATCTTCGATATTCTTGAAAACAGGTTCTGCCAATTTTTCAAGCTGCTCTCTTTTCATGCTGTAATGAATATCTTCTTCTTCCATCAAACATTCGATGTTCAAATCATGCTCCAGATTACCAGACAATACTTTTCTTTGCTTTTCGATGTTTTCCATCAACTTTAGGACGGCTTTTTTATTTTCAGTAAGGTCAAGTCCTCCTGATGATTTCTCAAAAATTTGTCTGTAGAACTCCAAAAGGGCATAGTCGATATCTCTGCATCCAAGATGTCTGCAGTGCTCTTGTTCAAGCACGTTCATTTCTTCTTTGGTGAATGAACAAAGGAAAGTACTTAACTTAGAATGTCCGAAATCGATAAATAAGACGTTACGTGGTTAGGTAGCATGCAGGTCGTTCTTTCTGAATATTCCGTAATCAAGGGCTATCGCTGTGGACTCATTAATCAGACGAGTGATGTTGAATTCTGCGATTTTAGCAGCATCAAAGACAGCCTTTCTTTCTTGCTGAGTGTAATAGGTAGGGACAGCAACCACTGCAGCCTTGTTGTCGAAATTGTTTTTCTGAAGAATAAGCTTGAGTTTGTTAATGTAAGCTGCAAAGACCTGCTCAGCATAGAGAGTTTCCTGCTGGCCTTGGTACTTGACCTCGAAAGCAATACGATTATCTTTAGTGGTGCATTTGGCAGGGCAGTGCCTCTTCTCTTGTCTGAGGAGGGGGTAATCCTGAGCCAGACCAAGGAATCGAGCTGGAAAAGCGACCGAGTCTTTCCAGTTGGACTTTATTTTGATGTTTCCGGCCTCACCGATTTGCCTCTATGAGGGACCGTAGCCTACAACGCAGGGAGTTTATCTGAAGTTGGCTTCATTTGTGATAACCTCAACGCCACCTCGTTTGGCGACTGCGATTTTGCTGTTGAGACTGCCAAGATCAATACCGACAGGGGCAACAATAGCTTGTTGGGAGTTCATGAAATATATACACTGCTTGTTTTAAAAGTGACTAAATTTAAAATATTAATCATGTTCCAGAGACTCTCGAACATTAGCATCTTTTGTGAAATTATTCTCCTTCCTTTTTAATAACTATTGTCTTATCATATTGTAGGTAGTAATCTTATATACGGTATATTGATGAAGTAGTGGAACAAAGTTTGCCTTTCACTTCTTATTCTGCTATCAGCCTCCACATTTATCTATTACTTTCTCATTCAGGGGATTTAGTTTTGGACTTTGACCCTAGACCTCACCTGTCTTCCTTCAACACTCTCAAACAAACATCTCTGCTATACATGTCTCAATAGGAACTTTTCTTAAAATTTCCAGCATGGTCCACTGAAGATATCTTCTGAGCAAAAAATAAATATGATAGAGCTGGGGATCACTAGTAATCACAGTTGTGATGAACTTTTTCAACTAATTGACCAGAAGAACTATATATAAGAAGGTATTTTTCAAGTTCAATAAATTGACAATATCTACTAAATAATGTATGGCTTGAAGGCCAAAGTGCATACTGCTTCTTCTCAGGCTAAAATAGTCAGTATGTAAACAGAAGAGGTGCTCATAGTTCAAACAGTTAGTCAATATGTTCTTCAAGATCTCCCTATTAAAGTAATTAGTTATTCAAGCCTGTTAAGAGATAAGCTGACACACATTGGATACTGTCTTTTTGTCCTATCTCTCGTCTTGACTACCCTCATTTTTATCTACAAATGCCACTATGACTTGATGAATAAAAAACTAGTAGTAATCGATATTACAATAGCATTGACATTCTTGATAAAAGTACTTCTTAACTCTCAGTTTTTTTAGCTGTCTAGCTATAAACAATCAGAGGGTGCATTTTACTTAAGTATGTTTATCCTGAACAGGCATTTCAAGTATTTTATTGTCCTTGGAATTTATTTCATTTCAGTTTGGGAAGTACAGTGGAGAATCTATGGATAATTTATTTTGGTATTGATCTATTGTCATTCTGTAATAGGAAGCAGATAATATAGAAGAAAATAAAAGTATGTATGTAATGGTATTTTATCAACTGTCTATGTAGGTGCCAAATGGTTTTTATGCTTTAGTGCCGGTCCTTTTAATACAACTCAGTGTATTCTACTGCTTTGGGCCATTCTTCTATTCACTTGTGTCTTATATAACATTTTGTAGATCCTAGAATCTCCCGCACAGATATAAGTTTATTAATAAAGACACCCTAAACTTTGTCATTTCAGCGAACAGCTTAGCAATTCAGATGAATAGTTGGTGATACTAAGATAAGACTGAGTGATATGTATAATAGTCTAGAAGATCACTTTTCACACGTTATAGACCTTCTTAAGGTCTTTTTTCTACTACTTTATGTTTTTCATGTCTTGAATCTTCTTTTTGCGATTCTGCTCCTACATCTTTTCAATCTAGCGCTGCCTTTTTGTTTTCTATTCGACCTTCATCTCTGCCAATTTTTTCTTAGATAAAGCCAAATTCTTATTGGAGTATCTCTCTTCAATGCTTTTCAAGCTCTATTTGCGATCGTTTGTTAGCGACTTGTCCACCTTTTCCGTTGTCTCCAATAATAGATCAGTAGCTCCGTTATCAGTAACAGTTAACCCTTTTCTCATACCTTATCTACTTACTTTGATTGACCGCTTCTTGCTTTAAGGCCTACTTGCCTCAGTTTTATTCTACTTGTTTGATTTTGTTTGATTTGCTGGAGCATTGAGAGCATCGGAGCTTACATAAAGAGATTAAACAGGCACCATGCTTTTATTTTATTTCTTCTCAGGCTTTATCTTTTGGCTTATCGAAATATTCAAATTAGAAGAAGATATTTGCTACTTTTTACTCTTTGTCTCATCGACGACTACTGAATCGTTGATTGTAGCCTACCTCTTTAAGCCTTTGGGCTCTTCTTTCAAGGATGTCTTGGAGGGTTGGTTTGGAACATTCACGCTTTCTGGCATTTTAGTTACACTTGGGGGCTTAATGACTGAGCTTCCATTCTCTTTCACAGTCTCTGTTCTGGCCGATTTTTACTTCTTTTATTAAATTTTAGCCTCTTGTTTTTTATCTTCGGCCTTTACTCCTTATTTATTTTCTTCCTCTTTTGCTTATTTTTTTATTGGTTCTTTCTTTTCTTCAGCTTTAGTTGGCTCTTTCTTTTCTTCTGTTTTTGATTAATCCTTTTTTTCATTCGGTTTTGATTTAGATTACTTCTTTTACTGTGGCTTGACCTATTATTTCCTTTGCTAGGTCTTAGGTACCTATTTCTTGGGCTACTATTTTCTAGTGGCCCCTTTTACCTCTTATTTTTTGCTTTATGTCTTAGTCTATTGTTTCTTTGGTTCTTGTTTGATTGGAGCTTTCTGAGTAGTTGCAGGAGTCGTTTTATCATTTGCTGTCTTTATTGGAATATTTGACTACTGATTCCGAGTTGATTGAGTAAGTGTTTGAGGAGGTTTCTTTGTATCTTATTTCTTTTATTTTTTCTACTACTATTTTTTCTTGTTTTTGTCAACAGCTGGAGTAGGAGCAGCAACTGTTTTATCAGGGCTCTTGGCTTGATTGATATCTTTTTTCTTGTTTTATTCAACCTTCTTATTAGCTGGAGCTGATGTTTGTGTTTTTGTGATAGTCTATGGTTTTGCTTTTTATTCGTTCTTCGGTTGATTTTTTGACGAATCAGCAACTTATTTTGTCTTTGGTGGGTTTGAGCTTTGATTAAAATTGATTTTTGATTAAACTGCAGGCTTAGAAGATTTTTATCTTTTCTAAGCCTATTTTAGAATTTGAACTTCTTTTTTGGCTTGTGCCTCATTCTTGATATTACTGTTCAAGACTGCTCCTTTTTCCTCATCTTTTTTCACAGGAGCTTGTTTATCCTTTACTGGAGATTTAATCTCAATAACATCTTTCTTCTTTTGTTCCTCATTTGGTCTGCTAGTATCACCTTTTATCTGCTTTTTCTTCTATTCCAGTTATGTCTTGGCTTGGCTCAAGACTTTTTAATCAATTTTTGGTGGCTAATCTTTCTTGCTGGGTGGGGCATGAGTTGTGTGTTTTTTGCTGTCCGGCTCATTCACTTCGTATATAGTCTCCATCTTCATTCTCGATTCAGAAGGCGAGACTAGTTTCTGCTTAAAAGTTGAAGTGTGAGAGTGGTTGTTTTCAATTTAGATCTGATGATTGGTGTCGCTAACAGTCAGAACTATTCCGGCTCCCATGTTCTATAATCTTCTATAATTAACTAAATTATCTCCCGCACCATATACATTGTCACTTTTCCTTTTGGCAACTAAGCAGACTAATGCTTAGGATATCGATGTGACTAAGTGTGGCTAATGTACAAATGTATTGGGTATTTAGCATAGTATTAATGTTAATCGAGCCTAAGTCCCTTTCATTCTAGTAGCAAGTTGCCACTAAAATCATCAAGATTGATAACACTACCAACAGCAAGTTCATGTTCAAGGTAATCAATCTGCTAACATAGGTCAAAATCACCAACACCCAAATGTTCAACATCTATCCCGGCAAAGGATATGTACCCCCTGGCCAACACGTCAACATCACAGTCACCATTAAAAAAGCAGATAAGGACATCAGTGCCAAATTATTGGTACAGTATGCGGAAACGCCTGATGACAAAGAATACATGGAGTGGAGTTAGATCGCCAAATTAAGCATTAGAGACGAGCTGATCCCAATTACAAGAGGAAGGAGCAAGAGCCGAGAAGAAGCGAGAGACGGTTACAAAAAGACAGAATCTCCTGAATATGAACCTGAAATGTATGCTAGCAACAAAAGTTCAAGCTAGTCAATCAGACAGAAACAACCAAGCACAGAAGCTGTAAGTCCAGCACCTGAAGTGACCTCCACAGTTTATCATACGATCAGATAGACCCAGCGCAACACATCAACGATGTATAGAATCGACACCACCCTCACGAACGGGTATCTTCTTGAACAGGAGCTTCGAACTGAAAAGTAAAAAAACCATGAGCTTAAGAAAAAATTAGTGGAGAGAGAAATGAGACTTAGACAATATCAGAATGCTGGTCAAAAGGAAATCAATAAGCATACACAGCAGGGTGAGGAAGGTAATGTGGTGACTCATCTCAACCTATGCTTGCTGATATTGGCTTGCCTTTTATTTGGTTTCATGATTGCCAAGAGCACACCTTCACCCT
>Ga0100381_1005148_pt1 | contig 10904 bp, 7 predicted proteins | sample CryGeymeta201505_FD_80416 | JGI IMG/M metagenome (GOLD analysis project Ga0100381, IMG submission 80416) | Groundwater microbial communities from Crystal Geyser aquifers in Utah, USA - Crystal Geyser metaG 2015-05 | ecosystem: Environmental > Aquatic > Deep subsurface > Groundwater | place: USA...
AGGTAACCATGGCTCGAGTAACAAACGGAATCCTTGGCAGTGCAAGCGGCAGAGTAGGGAAGCACGTTTACAGAAATATCCGCGGGAAAAATTTCGTCTCCATCCGCCCCGAATCTTACAACATATGCAATTCGGATAAATCCATCGCCAACAGAAAAAAGTTCGGGCTGACTTCCTCTTTCGCGAAGTTTATCGCCAACAATGATGCGCTTAAACAAATCTGGAAACAAAATTCAAGAGATAAATCTTACACGTACAACAAAATTATAAAAGCTAACGCAGCGTTTACAAAAGAACAAACACTAACTCCTGTGAACCGCATCGTTCCCGATAATCAGCTAACTTTAATTAAAAACTTCTCGTTTGGTGAGGGAATTATAAAGGAAGACATTATTACTGAAATTGCAAATACTCTTTTCTCACCGATAGAACCAGTCACCTTCATTTTTATCTTTTTCATTAAAAACAATCCAAAGGAAAAAGAAGATGAATTTGCCTTCTCTTTGATGTTCCTTGAAATTTTTGCGGGGGATATGCCTGAAAAAATCTCTTTGCCGGTTACCGAAGAATTGTTTTCTCTTCTCCGGAAGTCCATAAGCGGTGTTATCTACAATACTATCATCCAAAAACAAAATGCAAAATATAAATGGACTACAACCTCTTCTGTAGAATTTTAGCATATGACAGGCAACTTTGTCTGAAAAAGAGTAAATTTTATCCTTTTCCCACTATCTTCGTCCATTCTAACCATCAACATTCCACCATCTACGCACAACCAACAAATCCTCACTCCGTCTTGAATGCGCTTTGAATGCGTCTTACGTGCGGTGCAAACGGCTTACACGGTCGTTACATACTGGATGAAGTGTCGCTTAATCTCGATACTGCTTTAGTACCTAAATAAAAAAGTTTGAGTAATCCTCCGCCGCAGCAGATTGGCAGAATATTAATGAGATAAATAAAACGATAGAATGACCGAATGAAGATAAATGGATGAATAGATGAATGGATGGATGTTTTTCACTCAAACATGCAGCCATTCAATCATTCCAAAGTGATTACATTTCGGGGTAACTATGGATACTGGTTTTTTGCCCTACTTTTTAATCGTCGGAGAATTAGAAAAATCCAACAGTTTTAAGTAGATTTGCAACGTCAAAATCGTCTCAAAATAAACTCTTATCTATCCCGTAAGGGAAGAACTCGTAAAATATTATAAAAATTCTTTCTTGAACCCCAAAAAATTTTCATTTATGAAAGAAAGTATTATATTTGAAATCCAATAAATTTGCATTTTAAAGAAAATGCTGGTAATTTTGTGTCTCTTTTGTCAAATTTGGGCGGACGCCGGAGTTGGAGAGCCGGGGCGGACTGTAAATCCGTTGGCATACGCCTTTGGGGGTTCGAATCCCTCGCCGCCCACATTAGAGTTTTGTTCTTAAAATATTGAAAATATTACAACTGCGGGAGTAACTCAGTTGGCTAGAGTCACAGCCTTCCAAGCTGTTGGTCGCGGGTTCGAATCCCGTCTCCCGCTCTCTAGAATTTTTCAGAAGAGTACTCTCTCCGCTGACGTAGCTCAGTTGGTAGAGCACATCCTTGGTAAGGATGAGGTCACCGGTTCAATCCCGGTCGTCAGCTCAATTAGTTTATAAATATAAAAAGTATCGTTATTATGAGAGAAATAATCACCTTAGAGTGCACAGAGTGTAAAAGAAGAAATTACACCACAACAAAAAATAAGCGTAATCACCCAAGCCGTGTGGAATTTAAAAAATACTGCCGGTGGGATAGAAAGCATACTATTCACAAGGAAACCAAGTAGTACTTGCTACGTCAGTGGCTCAATTGGTAGAGCAGCGGTCTCCAAAACCGCAGGTTGGGGGTTCGAGTCCCTCCTGACGTGCAGAAAGTTTCAACATTATGATTAATAAAATTAAAGCCTTCTTTAACGACGTCGTCAAGGAAATGAAAAAAGTTACCTGGCCGACTAAAGATGAACTCAAAGAATCAACCTATGTGGTTATTGCGGTGTGTCTTATTTTTGCTGCACTAACTTACGTCATAGATATGGCGATCACTCAGGTCTTTAAAGGAATATTTTAGGTATAATTGATGGATTCTCGCTGGTATGTAGTTAGGACGTTTTCAGGGCATGAAAACAAGGTAAAAAATCTTATAGACACTGAGTTGATGGATAATGAAAAACTTTTAACAAAAATTCAGCAAGTCCTTGTTCCTACTGAAAAGGTTTTTGAGGTACGCGATGGGAAGAAACGAAGCAAAACAAAAAACTTCTTCCCGGGATATATTCTTTTGCAAGCGGAACTGGATGCACAGGTAAAGGATTTCGTCCTTAATACACCCTCTGTTATGGGATTTCTCGGTCCACAGAATAACCCAAATCCGCTTCAACCAGATGAAGTTAAAAGAATTGTGGGCAGGATTACCCAAGATTCAGATACTGAAAGAATTGAAACTATTTTTAGAACCGGCGATCTCGTTAAAATTGTTGATGGTCCATTCAATAATTTTACCGGCGCTATTGAGGAAGTTAACGAAGAGAAAATGAAAATTAAAGTTATGGTCTCAATTTTCGGCAGAAAAACTCCTGTCGAGATTGATTTTGTACAAGCAGAGTTAGAGAAGTAATTTCTAAAGGAACGTTATAATGGCTAAGAAAATCACAGGGTATATTAAATTACAAATTCCTGCAGGAAAAGCGAACCCTTCTCCCCCGGTAGGACCTGCTTTAGGTCAAAAAGGTGTTAATATCATGGAGTTTTGCAAGCAGTTTAATGCAAAAACTTCTGGCCAAGAAGGCTTAATTATCCCTGTTGTTATAACAGTTTTTTCTGATAAATCTTTCACCTTTATTACCAAGACTCCTCCTGCGGCTGTGCTTTTAAAAAAGGCAGCTAAAATTGAAAAGGGATCGGCTGAATCAAACAAAATAAAGGTAGGAAAAGTAGCTAAATCTCAGGTTGAAGAGATTGCCAAACTTAAAATGCCTGATCTTAATGCAAATGATGTTGAACATGCGATGAGTATGGTTGCAGGAACCGCCAGAAGCATGGGCATCACGGTAGATGACTAACTTATTAAAATGAGATAATTTCGATATGAAAACTTCAAAAAGAGTTCAAGTAATTAATAAAGCTATAGATAAAAACAAAGATTATTCAATAGCCGAAGCGGTTAAAACCCTTCAAGACCAAACAAAGGTAAAGTTTGTTGAATCTCTTGATTGTGCAGTTCGCTTAGGTGTTGACCCGCGACATGCAGACCAGATGATTAGGGGTACGGTTTCTCTGCCAAACGGAACCGGTAAAGAGGTTCGAGTGCTGGTTATGGCTAAAGGTCCAAAGGCAAAAGAAGCTCTGGATGCGGGGGCTGATTTCGCTGGTTTAGAAGATTATTTGGAAAAAATTAAAGGCGGATGGGCAGATATTGATGTACTTATTGCAACCCCTGATGTTATGGCTGAAGTTGGTAAGCTTGGGAAAATATTAGGACCCAAAGGGTTGATGCCGAATCCGAAAAGCGGTACGGTTACCATGGACGTTGAAAAAGCTGTAAGAGAAGTTAAAGCCGGGAAAATTGAATTCCGTGTTGATAAGACCGGAATTGTACATGTTTCTGTTGGTAAATTAAATTTTGAAACTGACAAATTAGTCGAGAATACGAACGCATTTCTGAATATGATTGTTAAACTTAAACCTGCCAGTGCGAAAGGAACTTACGTTAAAAGTGTTTTTCTTTCGTCAACAATGGGACCAGGCTTAAAGATATCTAAAGAAGAAGTTGCTGTACATTAAAAGTTTATTACGCACCGTAATGCTTCTATCCGACTCCATGTCAATAACTAAAATGATGTAGGAGAAAAATGAACAAGAACGAAAAAGTTGAGGCTGTAGAAAAGGTAGTAGATTTAGTTAAAAAATCTACCGCTTTATTCATAACAGACTACAGCGGAATTAATGTCGAAGATATTAAAAACCTTCGAAGAGAATTCAGAAAACATGGTTCTCAATACAAAGTGATTAAAAATACTTTATTGAAGAGAGCATTGGTTCAGGCTGGAAAATATGAAAAACTCGATGCAAGCTTAGTCGGAATGACCGGCGCGGTTTTCGCGGGTGAAAATTCTGTTGCACCGGCTAAGATTATAAAAAAATATTACTCAGAGAAGCAAAAGCTTTCGTTAAAAGCTTGCTATATTGAATCTCAATACTTTGACGGCAAATCACTTGATCAGCTGGCTACGCTTCCGAGTAAACCGGAAATCATTGCAGGAATTTTGGGAAGTCTTGATGCCCCTGCTTCCGGAATTGTTGGTGTTATCAATTCTGTACTTCGCGAGCTTGTTAGTGTGGTCGACGAAATAGCCAAGAAAAAAGCCGCTTAAATAAATTTTAATAAAGAAAATAATTAGGAGATCAAAAATGTCTGAAAAAGTTGCTGAATTAGTAGAAAAAATAAAAAACTTAACTCTGGTGGAAGCCTCTGAGCTGAAAAAAGCATTGGAAGAAGAATTCGGTGTTACCGCCGCTGCCCCTGTTGTTATGGGTGCTGCTGTTGCCGCTGCCGCTGCACCGGTCGAAGAACAAACTGAATTTAATGTTAACCTCATCGCCGCAGGCGAGAAAAAAATCAACGTAATTAAAGTTGTCCGCGCTCATACGGGTTTAGGCTTAAAAGAAGCAAAAGATCTTGTTGATAGTGCGCCAAAATCAGTTAAAGAAGCTGTTTCTAAAGACGAAGCCGAAAAACTGAAGAAAGAACTTGAAGAAGCCGGCGCTACAGTAGAAGTAAAATAATTATTAACTTTTTATTTCATCGTTCCCTTTTCTTAAAAAGTGATAAGCGGAGAACTCCGTCTTATCGCTTTTTCTTATTGTTTGTAATGATGATACAGGACATATGCTATGATTTTGAAAACTAATTGGAGGATTTCACTTGTCTAATCAAAGAATTTCCTTTGGAAAAATTAAATCGGTTCTTCCTATCCCGGATTTACTCGATATTCAAAAAGAATCTTTTGAAGAATTTTTACAGCGTAATGTACAACCCTCGCAACGCGAGAATACAGGTCTTCAAGCTGTTTTTACTTCCAATTTCCCGATTTTTGATAATAAAGAAAATTTTAGGCTGGATTTTGTTGAATACAATATCGAAAAAGCCAGATATTCTATTCAGGAATGTATTGAAAAGGGACTTACATTTGCTGCGCCTCTAAAAGCAAAACTGAGGCTTGCAACAAAAGACCCGGATACCGAAGAATTTATTAACGCTGTTGAGCAAGAAGTTTACCTCGGTAACCTTCCGTTTATGACGGAACAAGGAACCTTTGTAATCAACGGAGCAGAGAGGGTAGTTGTAACTCAGCTTCATCGTTCGCCCGGTGTGGCTTTTTCGCAAACTATTCACCCAAACGGCACTCCTCTTTATGCAGCAAGAATTATCCCGCTTAAAGGTTCATGGGTTGAATTTGCAACTGATATTAATCATATTTTATACGTCTACATTGACAGAAGAAAAAAATTCCCATCAACAACTTTGTTAAGAGCCATAGGTTTTACTAATGATGAAGAAATTCTTCAACTCTTTGATCTAGTCGAAACCGTAAACGTAAACAAGGTTCCAATCGAAAACTATATTGGCAGAATGATCGCCAGCGATGTTTTTGATACTTCAAGCGGTGAAATTTTCCTCTCAAGAGAAAGCATTTTCTCCGAAGAAGATGTTGAAAGAGTGAAAGATGCCGAAGTAGAAGAAATTAAATTTATAAGTGAAGAAGTAAATACTGATCAGAGTTTAATTCTAAACACTTTGAGAAAAGATCCGGCTCATACTAAAGAAGAAGCTTTATTTGCAATTTATCGGCAGCTTCGAACCGGTGAAGCCCCGGATGTAGATACCGCCGCTTCTCTCATTGAAAAACTTTTCTTTAATGATAAACGCTATGATCTCGGCGACGTTGGTCGTCATCGTATGAACGATAAATTAAAATTAGATATTCCGGAAACCACTACCGTCCTTACCCCAATTGATATCATCGAAATTATGCGCTATATCATTCGTATGAAAAATGGATTGGAATCAACAGACGACATTGATCACTTGGGAAATAGAAGAGTTCGAACCGTAGGGGAACAAATTCAACAGCAATTCAACGTTGGTATCTCACGTATGTCACGAACCATAAAAGAACGTATGAATGTTCGCGATTCAGAGAACTTTACTCCACAAGAATTAGTAAACGCGAGAACGATCAGTAGTGTTATTAATGCATTCTTCGGAACTAATCCTCTTTCTCAATTTATGGATCAGACTAATCCTCTTGCCGAGTTAACTCACAAACGAAGGATGTCTGCCTTAGGACCTGGCGGCTTAACTCGAGAGCGTGCCGGATTTGAAGTTCGTGACGTTCATTATACGCATTATGGCAGGTTATGTCCAATTGAAACCCCTGAAGGACCGAACATTGGTCTTATTTCTTCATTGACCATTTTTGCTAGGGTGAACAAATATGGCTTCCTTGAAACACCATACAGGAAAGTTAAAGGAAGAATAGCTACAAAAGAATTGACTTACTTGACTGCAGAGCAAGAAGACTTATATACAATTGCTCAGGCTAATGCCGTACTGAATGATAAAAATGAATTTGTCAATGAGCGTATTAAATCACGTAATAAAGGTGAATTCCCCATTGTTCATCATGACCAATTGCAATTTATGGATGTCGCCCCAGCTCAAATAGTAAGCGCCGCGGCTACACTTATTCCGTTCCTCGAGCATGATGATGCAAACAGAGCTCTTATGGGTTCGAACATGATGCGTCAGGCAGTTCCCTTAATGGTTACAGAAGCGCCTATTGTAGGCACCGGTTTCGAAGGAAAAATTGCCGTTGACTCACGTGCGGTTATTCTCGCCGCAGATGACGGTTATATTGAATCTGTTGATGCAAATAAGATTACGGTTATTTATGATTTAGATCCAAAATCTTTGGAAGCTATTACCAGTTTTGATGATGTCCGGAGAGAAAGTTATGATCTTATTAAATTCACGGGAACGAATCAGGAAACCAGCATTAACCAGAAGCCAATTGTTAAAGAAGGTCAACGCGTTAAAAAAGGTGAAGTTATTGCCGATGGCTGCGCAACAGACCAAGGGGAGTTAGCGCTGGGGAAAAATGTTCTCGTTGCATTTATGCCGTGGCGTGGTTACAACTTCGAGGATGCTATCATCTTAAGTGAAAAACTTGTTGCAAATGACACCTTCACCTCTCTTCATGTCGAAGAATTTGAACTTCAAGTTAGAGAAACCAAACGTGGCGAAGAAGAACTTACGAGAGAAATTCCGAATGTAAGCGAAGAAGCCGTAAAAAATCTTGATGAAAACGGTATTGTTCATGTAGGAGCTGAAGTTAAAGAAGGCGACATTCTTATTGGGAAAATTACTCCCAAAGGAGAAACCGATCCAACTCCTGAAGAAAAATTGCTTCGCGCTATTTTTGGAGATAAGGCTGGCGATGTAAAAGACGCTTCACTTAAAGCTTCCCCTGGTATTCGCGGAACTGTTATTAAAACACGATTATTTAGTCGAAAGAAAAAAGAAGCTGACGGCAAAAAGGTTGAGAAAAAATCTTTTGAGCAAATCGAATCTGCACATAAAATAAAGGTTACAGCGCACTATAAAAAATTAATAGACAAATTAACGACCATTTGCGATGGTCAAACTTCAACCGGTATTCGTGATTTGGACGGCTCGGTAGTCCTTCGGAGCGGAACTTCGATTAAAGAAAAAACTTTTTCTGACCTTGACGATGTAACAAAACTTGACTATACAGCAGGTTGGTTCGATTCTAAAAAAATAAATCAGATAGTTCAGAAATTATATGCAAAATATTTTGACAGACTTTCTGATTTTGAAGAAGATTTCAAACGAGAAAAAATTAAAATTCAAATTGGCGATGAATTACCTCCGGGAATCGTACAGCTTGCAAAAGTCTATGTCGCTAAGAAACGTAAGATATCCGTCGGTGATAAAATGGCCGGACGCCACGGAAATAAAGGCGTTGTTTCAAAAGTTGTTCCGGTTGAAGATATGCCATTTATGCCAGACGGAACACCCGTAGATATTATTCTGAATCCTCTTGGCGTTCCCTCCCGTATGAACCTCGGGCAGCTTTACGAAACTGCTCTGGGTTGGGTTGGTAAACTTCTCGGCGTAAAATTTGCGACTCCAATTTTTGACGGTGCAAAACTCGAGGATGTTGAAGAATGGCTCGGGAAAGCCGGGTTAGATAAAGGCAGTAAAATAGAACTGTACGACGGAAGAAGCGGTGAAAAATTTCATCAGAAAGTGACTTGCGGATACATTTATATGTTGAAACTTGGACACATGGTTGATGATAAAATTCACGCCCGCTCTATCGGACCATACTCATTAATTACGCAGCAACCTCTCGGAGGAAAAGCGCAATTTGGTGGTCAAAGATTTGGTGAAATGGAAGTTTGGGCGCTTGAAGGTTACGGAGCTTCAAATATTTTACAGGAAGTTCTGACTGTAAAAAGTGATGATGTTTCCGGTCGTTCAAAAGTATACGAAGCTATTGTTAAAGGTGAAAATTTACCGGTACCAAATGTACCGGAATCGTTTAATGTTCTAATTAAAGAACTCCAGGGTCTCGGCTTGGATATTCATATAAATTAACGCTAAACAATTTTTAAAGTCCGCCATTGGCGGATAAGGAGACTATAAATGTCCTTCAGAAATCAAGAAAATACAGTAAGAGAAATTACAAATATAACCATCACTCTGGCGAGCCCGGATGATATTTTAGCGCGGTCACACGGCGAAATCACTAAACCGGAAACAATCAACTACAGAACGTTTCGCCCGGAAAAAGACGGACTCTTCTGCGAGAAAATATTTGGTCCTACGCGCGATTGGGAATGTTACTGCGGTAAGTATAAAAGAATTCGTTACAAAGGCATCGTCTGCGATCGTTGCGGTGTTGAAGTAACACAAAAAAGTGTCCGCCGGGAAAGAATGGGGCACATTGCACTGGCTGTTCCGGTGGTCCACATTTGGTTCTTCCGCTCGCTTCCTTCCAAAATTGGAAATATGCTCGGATTTAGCACTAAAGAACTTGAAAGAGTAATTTATTACGAATCGTATGTTGTCATGAATCCTGGACCCACAGGTCTTAAACGCAAAGACCTTATTTCGGAAGATCAATATTTTGAAGTACTTAATTCTTTACCAGCCGGTAATGACAGACTACCGGAAAATGATCCGAATAAATTCTATGCCCGTATCGGCGGAGATGCAGTTAAGGAACTATTAAAACAAACTGATACCGAAGCCCTCTTCAATGAATTGCGTGACCAGGTTAAAGTGGAGACTTCACAGCAGAAAAAAGAAGAAATGCTGAAGAGATTAAAAGTTATTGAAGCTTTCCGCGAGAAAGAAGGAAAACTTCCTAACAAACCTGAATGGATGACCCTAAGCTATATTCCTGTAATTCCACCTGAACTTCGTCCCCTTGTTCCACTTGAAGGAGGTCGCTTTGCAACGTCAGATCTGAACGATTTGTACAGACGTGTAATTATTCGAAATAATCGTTTAAAAAGATTAATTGACATTAAAGCTCCCGAAGTTATTCTTCGCAATGAAAAGAGAATGCTTCAAGAAGCAGTTGATGCACTCTTTGATAATTCACGCCGCGGCTCCGCTGTTAGAAGCGATAACAATCGTCCATTAAAATCTTTAAGCGATGTTCTCAAAGGAAAACAAGGAAGATTTCGTCAAAATCTTTTAGGCAAAAGAGTTGATTATTCCGGTCGTTCGGTAATTGTTGTAGGACCAGAGCTGAAATTGCACCAGTGCGGCTTACCAAAAGATATGGCTATTGAATTATTTAAACCTTTCGTTATAAGAAAACTTATCGAACGAGGGCATAATAAAACTGTAAAAAGCGCAAAAAAAGTCGTTGATAGAAAAGACCCTATTATTTGGGAAGTGCTCGAAAAAATTATTGATGGTCACCCGGTATTGTTAAACCGCGCACCCACACTTCACAGACTTGGAATTCAGGCTTTTCAACCTGTTCTAATTGATGAAAAAGCTATCCGTCTTCATCCGATGGTTTGTACGGCTTTTAATGCGGATTTTGACGGCGATCAGATGGCTGTTCACGTTCCTCTTTCATGGGAAGCTCAACTGGAAGCATCTTTGTTGATGCTCAGTTCGCATAATATCCTTTCGCCACAGAACGGAAGTCCCATTGTTGTTCCTACACAGGATATCGTCCTTGGTTGTTATTATTTGACGAAGAAAAAAGATGGTGATCTTGGTGAAGGGATGACTTTTGGTTCTGCCGAAGAAGCGATAATCGCTTATAATAATAAAGTGGTCGGCTTGCACGCAAAAACAAATGTCCGAATTGATGGAAAAATGATCGAAACTACAATCGGTAGGGTGATCTTCAATCAAATCGTTCCCAAAGAGATGGGATTTTTTAATCATCTTCTTATTAAGAAAACATTCGGTGGATTTATAGGCAAGGTGTTTCTAAAACTTGGAAATAAAGTTACTGCGAAATTTCTCGATGACTTAAAAGAAACTGGTTTCAGATATGCAACTGCTGGCGGTTTGTCAATTAGCTTTAGTGATATGCTTATTCCCGAAGAAAAGCAGACTTATATCAACAGTGCAAATGAAAAGGTTGAACTAATTCTCAACGAGCATGAGCAAGGGGTTATTACTGATACTGAACGTTATAATAAGATTATAGATGTGTGGACACACACTACGAACGACGTCGCAAAAATCTTGATGGAAAAATTAAAAAAAGCTGAAAACGGATTTAATGCAATCCACATGATGGTTGATTC
>Ga0100381_1005149_pt1 | contig 10901 bp, 10 predicted proteins | sample CryGeymeta201505_FD_80416 | JGI IMG/M metagenome (GOLD analysis project Ga0100381, IMG submission 80416) | Groundwater microbial communities from Crystal Geyser aquifers in Utah, USA - Crystal Geyser metaG 2015-05 | ecosystem: Environmental > Aquatic > Deep subsurface > Groundwater | place: USA...
CTAGAATTATTCAAAAAATTACACGCTGATGAATCTGAAGAAGCTTTGAAACGACTTCAACATGTGGCAAGATCGAATCAAAATATATTTGAAGAGTTGATGGAGACTGTAAAAGTTTGTTCTTTAGGTCAGATTACGAATGCTCTGTACGATGTTGGTGGTCAATATCGTCGGAATATGTAAGATGTTGAATAGTTTATAAGCGGACGCTTATTTTATTTTTTCACCAGCGGACGCTGGCGTCAGGATGGGGAAAAATTTACGAACTATATTCTTTGACAAAGGCGAAAAATCCCCCTTTAGAGACAATATGAGGCGGTTCGCCTCGAAATGTCAGCCAAAGGGGGCATGGGGTATTTTTAAAACGGAACTAAATTTATTGGAAATCTTCGGACTTGATACTAAGATTCCAATATTCAAAAAACATAAATTCATCATGAAATCCCCCGAGCCCCCTTTAAAGTTCGAGCGTCTTTTTTAGTATTTCGATTTTGGGCGAAAGGGGGAGTTTGATTTCGAAATGTGAAATTAGTTCAGCGGCAAAACGTCGAAAAATCCCCCTTTAAAGTTCGAACGTGATTTTTAGCATCTCAATTTTGGAAGAAAATGGGAGTTATTTTCATTTAGAAAATGAAATTTTCATTCAAAAGTTATAATCGTTGTTTCTGTTTCAACACCCTTATACAAAAAATACATTGAACCAAATGTAGTAACTGTTGGAACCATAACGCCAAATGTTGCATCTCCATTTGGATTATCATCATTAAAATTAGAGTAAAACAAATAAGAAGAAATTCCTAAAATTCCCAAACCAACATAAAAGGATGAAGATAATTGAGGTTTAATATGAACTTCTTTTACTTGCTCTAAGGCTAAACTTCTATAATCATTCAAATCTTCTTTTCCCTCTAAATAGATAATTTCATTCGATCGAATTCGTGTCACTTTATCTTTTAGCACTGTTCCATTTTTTAAATAAATATCGGTTGTTTTAACTTTAACTCGTTCATTCCATGAAATTGCTTCCTCTACAGGAATTCCAGATGTTGAATAAGGAACATAGGTCGTCTTACAAGCCTGAATAAATAGAATAAAAAAGAGAACAGTCAATAAATATGTTTTTTTCATAGTAAAAAGTGTGTTTGAATAGAAACTTCGATCAATAAGAAGATTTTATTTAAAGGTAAAAATCACGAATACTTAATTCAATTTTAGCTATAATCTACAATTGAACACACAAAATACTTCAATTATGTTTCGAACGGTAGAATTAGGTCAAAAATTATCAAATAAAGAATACAAAGAAAAAGAAGCTCAATTGAGAGAAGAATTGTATTCACTTCAATATGAACTCTTTCAACAAAAGAAAAAATCTGTATTAATTATCTTTGGAGGTGTTGATGGAGGAGGGAAAAGAGATTGTGTTAAAGTCTTAAATTCGTGGATGGATGCTCGATACATTTACACAAAAGCCTATGTTGAACCAACTCAAGATGAGTATGAACGTCCAGAATATTGGAAATATTGGAGAGATTTGCCACCGAATGGGCGAGTTGCTTTATTTCTAAGTCCTTGGTATTTCAATCCCATTACTAAATTCATTAGAGGAGATTCAACACAAGATGAATATGAATCCGATTTGAACAGAATTCGTCATTTCGAAAACAACTTGGTTGATTCGGGCTCTGTAATTATTAAAATATGGTTGCATTTGAGTAAGAATCATCAAAAAAAACGTCTCACAGAATTAGAAAAATCAAAATTAACAAGTTGGCAAGTTAGCAAGCAAGACTGGAAGAATTGGAAAGATAATGATAATTACATTTATGCCGCTGAAAAAATGATACTTGAAACCCATCAATCCAAAACGCCTTGGTTTTTAATTGATGGAAGTGATCGAAATTTTAGAGAAATTGAAGTCGCCGAATTAGTTAAAAATGCTTTAAAAACGGCAATTGTAAGTGAAGAAAATCAAACAAATACTAATGAAGTAATTGAGAGTTCAAAAAAAGTTGAGATCGGCTCAGTCTTAAAAGTAAAAACTGTTTTAGAAACACTTAGAACTGACTTGGTACTTAACAAAGATGATTATGAAAAAGAACTCATCAAACAGCAGAATACATTAGGCAAATTACAAAGAGAATTATATGAAAAAGGAATTCGTTTGGTATTGGCATTTGAAGGGCCTGATGCAGCAGGAAAAGGTGGCGCAATTAAACGCATCATTCAAGCTTTAAACCCAAGATCCTATCATATTTTTCCAATTTCAGCTCCAACAGCAGAAGAGAACAGTCACCATTATTTATGGCGCTTTTGGAAGACAATTCCAAGAAAAGGGCATGTTGCTATCTATGACAGGAGTTGGTACGGTCGTGTTTTAGTAGAACGAGTGGAAGGTTATGCAACTGAAAAAGAATGGAAACGTGCGTATTCAGAAATCAACGATTTTGAAAAACAATGGGTCGACAATGATTCAATAGTGTTGAAATTTTGGGTTCATATTAGCGAAGATGAACAATTTAAACGTTTTCAAGAACGTGAAAATACACCTTATAAAAGCTGGAAAATTACACCTGAAGATTGGAGAAATCGAAACCGTTGGCCTGATTATGAGTTAGCAGTTCACGATATGATTCAATACACAGGAACAAATGAAGCTCCGTGGATTCTCGTTGAAGGTAATGATAAAAAGTTTGCTAGAATTAAGATTTTAAAGGAGATTAATTCTCAGATTCGAGCTGTCTTAAAGAAAAAAACATCTTGAAAATAGTTTGAATAATAGCGTTGCTTCCAATTTTAATCATATAATTTCATTTGAAGGCTTAGCTAAAGAGAAGATAAAATTAATAAAATCGATTCTCTTATTTAGAAGAGTTAGCCTAACGAAGAGTTAACTCCTTTTATAGATTAGAGATAGTTTAAAACTCTAAATAATTCTGATAATATTTGTAACTACAAGCTTAAAAATATTATGTAACATTTGTTACAAAGCGCTCTCAGGATAAAAATAAAAGCGATTTACTTGTATTTACAACTTGCTTATAAGATATTATAGTCTTAAATTAATTGAGATTTTTAAACGCCAATCAGCAGGTTTAAATGAAGCTCAAAGAACACAAAAGCACACTCGTTTACGTTATCATTATTATTATAAACGTAACTGTGATTGCACTCTATCAAATCTTATATCCAGAAACTCAACCAAATTTAAAATTAGAAGCACTTCGATTAGAATATTCTAAAGAAATAAGGTCTTCAGTTGATCACACAAAGTTCGACATTCTAAAAAAAAACATGAAGACTCCACAAGATGTCACAAAAGCGTGCATATCTTGCCATACAGAGCGCCATACGGAAGTTATGGAATCTTCACATTGGAACTGGGATAGAGTAGACTTAGTCGAAGGAAAAGGGTTTAGAGCATCCGGTAAGAAAAATGTTATGAACAATTTCTGTACTGGAGTTGCTGGGAATGAACTTGCTTGTGCATCTTGCCATACAGGTGTTGGCATGGCCGATGTAAAAGACTTTGATTTCAAAAAACCTGAAAACGTAGATTGTCTTTCATGCCATGCTTCTCCTAAAGCGTATCAGAAAAGTAATGATAATGCAGGTTTTCCCGCTCTAACTGTAAATTTAAATTTAGCAGCAATCTCTGTCGGTAAACCAAGTATTGAAAATTGTGGAAACTGTCACTTTTACGGTGGTGGCGGTAATAATGTAAAACATGGCGATTTAGAAGAAGCTTTACTGGATGCAACACGTGAAATAGATGTGCATTTAGCTAAAAACGGCATTAACATGACTTGTGTGGATTGTCACACAGCAGAAAATCATAAAATTAAAGGTCGTTTGTATTCTGTATCAACCAATAATGTTAGTAGAGCTTTATGTTCTGATTGTCATAGTGAAACACCTCACCAAGAGGAAATGCTGAATACACACTCTGCAAAAGTTGCTTGCCAAACTTGTCATATTCCGATTTATGCAAAAGTTAATCCAACCAAATTATCTTGGAAATGGTCTGATGCAGGAATGATGGACAAAGATGGAAAACCATTTAAGTTTCACGATGGTGATGATGAGTATATGTCCATTAAAGGTTCATTTAAATGGGGAACAAATGTTGTACCTGAATATGTCTGGTTTAATGGAACAGCAGAAAACTATGTAATTGGTGATAAGATTGATCCAGCAAATAAACCAATTCAAATGAATAAGCTGAATGGTTCTCATAATGACCCGAATAGTAAAATCATTCCGGTTAAAGTTCACCGTGGTGATCAGATCTATGACACTCAAAATAATATGCTCATTCAGGCAAAATTGTATTCAAAAACTCCTGGTGATAGTGCCTATTGGAAAGATTTTGACTGGAATGCTGCGGCAGAAAAAGGGATGAGAGATGCAGGATTTCCTTACAGTGGACATTATGATTTCATTGAAACAGAAATGTACTGGCCATTGAATCACATGGTCTCCAAAAAATCAGCATCGCTACAATGTGCTGATTGTCATACTCCAAAAGATGGTCGATTAGCTAGTTTAACTGGATTTTATTTACCAGGAAGAGACAGAAACGATTGGCTCGATTTATTTGGAATGTTAATGATTGTTGGAGCAGTTTTTGGAGTAATAGCTCATTCGGGTTTGAGAATCTTCACCTATTTCAAAAATGAAAAAGAGCATGAGATGCCTCACTACGAAGATTTTGATAAGACTCAGGACTAAACAAATTATGATAAATGAATTTTTTAATTAGATTAATATGAAAAAGCTAAAAATCTATAAACTTTTTGAACGTGTTTGGCACTGGTCCCAATCAGGATTGATTTTATTTCTAGCACTAACTGGATTTGAAGTTCATAACTCCATTCGCATTTTTGGATTTGAAAAAGCAGTTCAATTCCATAGAGTCGCATCCTACTTATTTCTGATTCTAATTGTATTTGCCATCTTCTGGCATTTTACAACAGACGAATGGAGACAATATGTACCAACTCTAAAAAATCTTAAAGCTCAAGTACGCTATTACTTAGTTGGAATGTTTAAAGGCGAAGCACACCCAACACATAAATCACGCTGGAAAAAACTAAACCCACTTCAAATTCTAACTTATTTGGGATTTAAAGTATTGATTGTTCCAGTTATGGTGGTATCTGGATTGTTGTATATGTTTCACAAAACCTTAAACATTAACAATGTTGTTATCATTCAAGATATTAGCCTTGAGTCAGTTGCTCTTTGGCATACATTTGGAGCTTTTGTCTTAGTTGCTTTTGTTATTCTTCATGTTTATATGACAACAACTGGAGAAACACCTACAGCAAATATAAAAGCAATGGTTACTGGCTATGAAGAGATTCCTTCCCAAGTCCAAAAAAATGAAACAAAAACAGAAATAATAAAAGAGGAGAGTGTAAAATGAGCGCTCCAAAAGCATACATGAATCCTTATTTCGCAGGGTTCTTACTTGGTATAGTTTTATTGACAACAATTTATATAACTGGTCGTGGACTTGGTGCAAGTGGTGGTGTAAAAGCGGTAGTTCAATATGGTGTAGAACAGGTTGCTCCAGAGCATTATAACAACACTCCATATTATGCAAATTACAAAGAAAATAATCCTGGCAGTCCTTTGCAAAACTGGTTGTTTTATGAAATCCTTGGAGTTTTAGTTGGCGCTTTTTTCTCTGGTGTTCTTGGAAACAGAATAGCACTTAAATTGGAAAAAGGTCCAGGTGTACAGAATAAAACTCGCTTAATCTTCGCTGTTTTAGGTGGAGCTTTGTTCGGATTCGGTTCTCAATTAGGACGAGGATGCACAAGTGGTTCTGCATTGAGCGGAATGGGAGTAATGAGTTTTGGTGGCATCATGACCATGTTTGCCATTTTTGGTGGAGCATATTTATTCGCCTGGTTTTTCAGAAAACTTTGGATTAATAAAGTTAATTAGTTTTAAGAGGATTTTTTTATGGCACCTTTAGTACCCGATATGATTAGCCCTGAATTCGATTTTGTAATCGCGTTTATAATGGGAATTGGTTTTGGATATGTTTTAGAACAAGCAGGATTTTCATCAACAAGAAAACTAGTTGGTTTGTTTTACGGATATGATTTCACGGTTTTGAAAGTGTTTTTCACTGCCGGTGTTACAGCGATGATAGGTGTTTTATTTTTTGGCCACATCGGTCTGTTAAATCTTGAAATGATTTATATCAATCCCATGTTTGTTTGGTCAGCCGTTATTGGAGGACTCATTATGGGCGCAGGATTTATTATGGGTGGATTTTGCCCTGGCACAAGTTTATGTGCGCTAGCAGTAGGCAGAATTGACGCCTTATTCTTCATTATTGGATCAGTAGGTGGTATTTTATTATTCACTGAATTTTATCCAGCTTTCGAAGAGTTATATAAAGCTTGGAATATAGGTGCTCCCAAAATTAACGATGTTCTAGGAATGAGCGAAGAAGCATTCGGCTTATTACTCACTCTTGTAGCTATTGGCGCATTTGTTGGAACTTCTTGGATTCAAGATAAAGTAAAAGGAGAGACGACCGTAATTACAGCGTCTTTAAAGCGTAATTATACAATTGCTGCAGTAGCTCCAGTTTTAATTATACTTTTGATTTGGATTACACCTTCAAAAGAGGAACGTTTACTTTCAACGGTTGAATCACGTTTTGAGAATAATGACTTCGAAGGCATTCGTACAATGAACATAGATAAATTAGCTTTTGAGCTTATGTATCATGCTCACTTATACAATGTTATTGATGTAACCGAAACTGACTCATTGCCAGAATCAATTCCAACATCGATGCACATTAAATTGAGTGAATTAAGAAAACCTCAGTTTTTGAATATCATTAAGCAACAATACAAAACGAATGTCTTTGTTTCATCAAATAAAGCAACAGCAGAAAAAGCAGCAATTCTTGCTGAAGAAATAGGAGATAAGAATCCTGTCATATTCACTGAAACAGTTTCGAATTTCAGAACATTAATCTTTTCAGTTGAAGCACCACCCAAAGGCGCAAATAAAGCGATGATAGACCAATATCGTTTTTATATGAATGCGAATATTCATTTGAAAAAAATGGAAGAGCGTTTGAAAAATTTAATGGAACCTCCAAAAAAAGAAGTTCGAAAAGCCAAAGGCGGTTGCGCTTAAAAAAGAATCTTTTTCAAACTAATCATCAAGAAGAGCCCGGGTGTTTTAAACGCTCGGGCTTTTTTATTTTAAAAACTATTAGCGTACTTGAGGGTCTTCCGTCATTACTCTACGCGTCATTTTGAGGGTGTCAGTGATAACGAATGCACTGCGAAGCCAAATGACTTTTTTCTTAGTTTTTTCTTGTTAAATGCTAAAAATTTTGATCCAAATCTTATCCCGAACTCAGGGTAAAAAGCTTAATCATGTTGCAAATGTTTTTATTTAACACTCGGACATAAAAGCGGAAAAGTATGAACTATAAGCGTAGTTATAGAATATAGCATTCGTTGCAAATCGATCATTGTGTAGCTTCATTAAACCATTAGTCTTAGAATAGTTGTAATAACACTTCAATTACTAGTCATTTAAAATTTCATTTTTAATGAACTTGAGATGAGAATTTTTAGCTTAAAATTAACTGGCGAAATAAACTATTTGATGTAGTCTCAATAGGAAGGAATGTAAACTCAAAGGCATTGAAGTTGTAGGGGTAGCGAAAAAATCTAAATCCCGAATCGAGTTCTGTTTAGTTCGATTTAATTTGGCATAGAATGATTCATGAGTTCTAAGTAAATTTATGCATGATACATTTAGCAAATATTTATGAAGCCCGAATTCAGCTGATTTTAACAGCTAAACAAATATGGCTTTTTGATGAGCAAGAGGCATTAAAAGCGAACATAGAAAAAACTGTTTTATTGGGATTTGAACGATCCGATATTATGCATTCGCTTCGCTGGATTAAAGAAATATGTACAGAAGAAAATTTAAGAAAGTGGTGCTATGAATCAGCAAATGAAAGCAAAGTAAAAGGGGGCATAACCGTTATATTTTTGCATGCAGGAAACTTGCCATTAGTTGGGTTTCAGGATGTTCTAATTTCAATACTTTCTGGAGTTAGGTATAACGGTAAGTTGTCTAGAAAAGATCCTTATTTATTAGCAAGTTTTATAGATGTTATAAACAGATTAGAATCTTCACTAGAACTACGCTATTCGGTTGATTTAAGTACTTTTGAAAATCTAAATGCCGACGGTTTGATTTTTGCTGGTTCTGATAAAGGAGTAAATGCTATTTTAGATAAGGCGCTTGAGATTAAATGCATTCATGCTCAAACTAGCATTTATTTAAGGACTGCTCATTTTTCCTTAGCTTATTTCAATCGTTTTTTAGATAGCGATTGGGAAGATTTAACTGAATCAATACTTCGCTATAATGGCGCTGGATGTCGGTCAGTTGCAATTATAGTTTCCAGTTCAGATTTGAATTTTTCAAGTTGTAATTTAAATGACTATGTAGAATCATGGCTACTAAAAAACAAGCAAGAAGAAAAAGTTCTTCCACAACATATTGAATACTACAAATCTTATTATGAATCCATTGGAATTAAAACCCAAATATGGAATTCTGCTTTAATCGTAGAAACGATACCACAACGTTTAATTTCAGGATTAGTCTATTGGATAAAAGGAGATGAGGAGACAATTAATCGCTTACAACTACGCTATGGAAAGGCAATTCAGGCAATTTATGGCGTTGGTAATCAAACAGACTTAGAGCCTCTTTACAAAGCTCAATTTCCAGATTTGAATTGGAAAGCAGATGGAATTGATTTGTTGAAAGAGTTCACGAAAAGCTAATTACCTGAGATCGGGTTATGAAATTAAAATAAAAACAGGTAAAACTAAATATCGTAATTCTGGGCTTGATCCAGAATCTATGCCTAATTGTGATTTAAATTATAGATTGTACTTCGAACATTATTTATTCTGGTTTTACTTCTAGCGTAAGCGTCCGCTTGTGTTTCTTAGTCAAATTGGTGTTCTCCATTGTTTATTCTGGGTTTTTATTAAAATTATTGTAATAATCCATATACCGAACTCAGGTTAATTTCGCTTTCTACTTTAAAGAGTTTTTAAATCAAAAAGTAACTATTTCGGTTTTAATTGGTCAAGTCTTAAATTTTTAATAGCATCAAGTGCTATTTCAATAACACCATCAAGGCATAAGCCCGACATAGCAGCGTCATCAAAAGCTAATTTAGCTTGTTTATAACAAGCCATTTTTACTTGTTCGATTAATTTTAATTCTTCAGTGCTAAATTCATTATTCATCATTAATAGGATCAAAATCAAATTTACCTGCCATGTCCATTCGAGTACGAAACATATTGGCGATATTCATTGCAACTTGAACAACCATCTTAGCATTTTCACCTTCAAAAAGTTCTAAGACCGTTTCTTCAAAGAGAGTAAACCAAAGAATAAAGTCGTGTTTAACGATAGGAAGTGGTAAGTGTTCGTGGTACGGATTTCCTCGATAACGACCCGTGTCAAATACTACATTTGACCAGAAATCGAACATTTTGGGCAAATGTTCATCCCATTCAACTTTGGCAAAATCATTAAAAATGTAGTTTAATCGTTCATCTTTTTCTACACGTGAATAAAAGGTTAAAACCATTTTTTGAATATCTTCTTCTGTTAAAATATCAGTTTTCATTATTCTGCTTTAGAAGGTGATATTCGTAATTGTTGATAGATATTTAAGTAATACATCAAAATAAAAGCTGCTACAAGTTGATGTAATGAGGCTAATGTTAAGGGTGTGAAATAAAGCAACGTTGCAATTCCAAGAATCACTTGTGTTGTAATTAGCACGCTAAAACGTAACATTAATTTTTTCAAAGCGACTAGCTCTTTGTTTTTAAGGGTAAGCCAATAAAGAATAACAGTACCAATGAAAACACTTATTCCTAGTATTCGGTGAACCCATTGAACTGTTCCAGGATTCTGAATGAAATTTAGAATTGCAGGATCTAAAAGCCACATATTCATTGGAGTAAGCTTCCCATACATTAGTGGAAATGTATTGAATTGGTAACCAGCTTTAAGGCCAGCAGTAAATGCTCCCCAAATGATTTGTAAAACAATTAGAACGCCAAGAAAAATGAATCCTTTTTTAAAACTTAATTCAGCTGAATTTAGACTTCTAATGGTCTTGTTCTTTAAAGATAAAGCAATCCAAACACAGGCCGACATCAATATTAAGGCCATTGAAAGGTGAGCCGCTAGTCTGTAGTGACTTACATAGACGAGGTCGCTCAGACCGCTTTTAACCATAAACCAGCCCATTCCACCTTGTAAGGCTCCTAGGAAAACTAGAAATAATAGCTGCTTTTTTAATTGTGTAGAAAGGTAATTTTTTACCCAGAAATAAATAAAGGGAATAATGAAAATTAAGCCTAAACTTCTTGCAATTAAACGATGCAAATATTCCCAAAAATAGATAAACTTAAAACCTTCTAAAGTCATGGTAGCATTAAGTTTAGTAAACTGTGGAATTTGCTGATATTTCAAAAATTCTGCTTGCCAATCCGCTTCGTTTAAAGGTGGAATTGCACCCATAAAAACATTCCATTCAGTAATAGAAAGTCCAGATCCTGTGAGTCTAGTAATGCCGCCAATTACAAGGATTAGGGTAATCATAGCTACTCCGAGCCATAGCCACCAATAAATAAGTTTTTCTTCTTTAGTCATGTTTAGTTTTTTAATTGATAAATAATTCAATGTTTGCTACTTCGAGTCCATGTTGATAGGAAACAAGAAAATCTTGTTCATTATAATCTTGATTTGAAGTAGAGGCCTCCGTAAGCCATATGGACTTATGGGAAATTTTTGTGTCAA
>Ga0100381_1005178_pt1 | contig 10870 bp, 9 predicted proteins | sample CryGeymeta201505_FD_80416 | JGI IMG/M metagenome (GOLD analysis project Ga0100381, IMG submission 80416) | Groundwater microbial communities from Crystal Geyser aquifers in Utah, USA - Crystal Geyser metaG 2015-05 | ecosystem: Environmental > Aquatic > Deep subsurface > Groundwater | place: USA...
AGAAAAAGAAATATTATAATCCTTAACGCACACATTAATGAGTTCATAAATAAGGCTATAATATATGTCATTCCAGCTTGTCTGGAATCTTTCTGCTAGTAGTTTGTCAAGTGGAAACCCGGAAGGATTGCGGACAAGCCGCAATGACAGAAATCGTAACAATAATGCCGATTATTTATGAACTTATTAGTGACTATATCCATTTAACCCGAGGTTCCTTTTTCGGAGGTGGTTCAGGAAAATTCTGCGTATAACCAATAATTATCGGACCGTATATTCTTTCATCATTAGATAATTCAAGTTCTTTCCTTATTTCCTCATTGTCTGTTACCAGAGAACCGAAATGGACCCAGCAGCTTCCAAGTCCCAGTGAATATGCAGCTAACACTATATTCTCACATGCCAGAGGACAGGACAAATCTACAAATTGACCAGAGCCTATAACAAATATGATTACAGGGGCTGAATAGTAAATCGGGTCCTCCAATTCCTCATATCGTTTCATAATAGACTGGTATCTTTCAGGGTTAATATCCTTAAATGGCTCTAGTTTTTTTTTGCTGTTTGGGATGGCTGCTTCTATTAGTTTTCTGTGGAATCCTTTGTCCTCCACAACCACAAAACGCCAGGGTTGACTATTCATGGCAGATGGTGCCTGATTGGCTGCTTCTATAATCTTGTTAATTATGTCCCTGGAAACAGGTTTGGACTCATAGCTCCTTACAGCCCTTCTTTCCGCAATTGCCTTTAATACTGGATTCATAGTATCTCCTTTCTTTTCTTCTGTTTTATCCATAGACTCCTTAGACTCCTTATTTTAATTTTCTACATGAAGAGGTTTTTATCCATCTACAACATTCTACCATGAAAACAAAAAGAGGTTCATGCATGATTATAACCAACACAGATTTTAAAATCTGTGACTAATTTTTGTGATTCCTCGAAGGGCTGCCTAAAGCATCTTTTTCATATATCAAACTTGCATATTGCACTTTCAATGCTTTATGTTATTAAATATTTAATTATGTCAGAAATAACCCCCTTGATGAAACAATACTTCAGCATCAAAGAAAGATACAAAGACGCAATTGTCTTTTTCAGGCTTGGAGATTTTTACGAAATGTTTGGAGAGGATGCAGAGAAGGCATCCAAGATATTACAGATAGCACTCACAACAAGGGATAAATCAAAGGAAGAACCGGTACCTATGTGTGGCGTTCCTTATTTTGCTTCAGAAGGTTATATATCAAAGCTGATTAAAGCAGGATATAAGGTTGCAATTTGTGAACAGTTGGAAGACCCAAAAGAGGCAAAAGGCATTGTCCATAGGGATATAGTAAAGGTAATTACACCTGGAACGCATGCACCCGAAAATCCTAAAGAAAACTCTTATATCATAAGCCTGTTTCCCTCTGGAGGCAAGCACGGCATAGCAGCAGTCGATGTCTCTACAGGAGAATTTATCGTTTATGAAACAGATGAGAATATTGAGGATGAGATGTACAGGTTCGAGCCAAGAGAAATCCTTATCCCCTATGGCTTCAAGGACAATATCCACTATAAAGAGTCGCTCAATAAATTTTATATATCTGTTTATGAGGATTGGTATTTTGATTACTCAGAGGCATATAAGACTTTACTAAAGCATTTAAGGGTCTCATCTCTTGACGGCTATGGATGCGATGGCATGACTGCTGCAATCTCTGCTGCCGGGGCACTGGTCAGTTACCTTGAGGATATACAGAAGAAAACATTAAATTTTAAAAAGATAACCACTCTGAGACAGGATTCCTATATGTTTTTAGATGCAGCAACACAGCGCAACCTTGAACTCACTCACAATTTCAAGGATGGCTCAAACGAGGGCACGCTTGTCTGGGTTCTTGATGAACCATTAACCCCTATGGGTGGAAGGTTTTTAAGGGCTTCTATCTTGAAACCTCTTATTAATATCCATGAAATAAAAAAGAGGCAGGATGTAGTCGAATATCTTGTAGAAGACTACGAACTGCTTGAAGATATCAGGACGTCTCTGGGGAAGATACAGGACATTGAAAGGCTTTCAGCAAAGGTTAGTTCAAAGAGTGCAAATGCGAGGGATCTTATAGCAATTAAGAATTCAGTATCGTATCTGTCAAAGATCAAGAAATCTCTTAGTTCTTCTAAAAATTCTTATCTAAGCTCGATTTCAGAGGAGATATCAGAATTCTCAGCTTTCAGTAAATTAATAGAGAAAGGTATTGTTGATAATCCTCCGATAAGTCTCCGAGATGGCGGGATTATCAAGTCTGGATACAATGCTGATTTAGATGAGATCAGAAATATATCTATAAAAGGTAAGGACTTCATTGCAGAGCTGGAACAAAAGGAAAAACAGAGGACAGGTATATCTTCCCTGAAAGTAAGATATACCCGGGTATTTGGTTACTATATCGAGGTTACAAAATCAAATCTCCACATGGTCCCAGACGATTACATCAGAAAACAGACGCTTGTGGGAGGAGAAAGGTTTATAACACCGGAACTTAAAGAATATGAGACAAAGATTCTCGGAGCTGAAGAAAGACTTAAAAATCTTGAGTACCAGCTCTTTCAAGAAATACTCGATGATATACAGAAAGAATCTGTACTTCTATCAAAAACAGCCTCAGCCATCTCAATAGTTGATTTCCTTGCCTCGCTTGCCGTTGTTGCAAAGAGGTATAACTATATAAAGCCATCTATAGACGAAACTGGACTAATAGATATAACAGACGGGAGGCATCCTGTCCTCGAAAGAATACCAATGGATGAAAGGTTTATACCAAACAGCATTTATATGGATAACAAAGATAACCGTCTCCTTATAATTACAGGCCCGAACATGGCTGGGAAATCCACATGTATGAGGCAAATTGCACTTATAGTTATCATGGCACAAATTGGGAGCTTTGTCCCAGCATCTAATGCAAGGATAGGGATTGCTGACAGGATATTCACAAGGATAGGTGCATCTGATTTCCTTTCAAAAGGTCAAAGCACCTTTATGGTAGAGATGATAGAGGTGGCAAACATCACGCACAATGCAACCGCTGAGAGTCTCATCCTTCTCGATGAGGTGGGAAGGGGCACAAGCACATTTGACGGTATAAGCATTGCCTGGGCTGTTGCAGAGCATATCTTAAATGAGATAAATGCGAGGACACTCTTTGCAACACACTATAACGAGCTCACGGAACTCAGCCTTACCCACGATGGTGTCAGGAACTATAACGTATCAGTAAAAGAATGGGGTGATGAGATTATATTTTTAAGAAAGATTGAAAAGGGTCCTGCTGACAAAAGTTATGGCATACAGGTAGCAAGATTAGCAGGGCTTCCTGATAGCATCATAAAAAGGGCAAAGGAGGTGCTTGCCAATCTCGAAAAAGAGGAGCTGAATGAGACAGGCAGACCAAGGTTTGCAGACAGGAAAACGAAGAAAGGCACGGTCCAGCTTGACCTCTTCTCTTCTGTGACAGAGTCTGTAATTACAGAAATCAAAAATCTGGATTTAAAACAGCTTAAACCAGAAGATGCGCTTAATAAACTTATTGAAATTAAAAAGAAGATTAGTTAGTGTATTGTATCTGTAATACCTTTACTTTTTGTCATTCCGGACTTGATCCGGAATCCAGTTTTTTTGCTTCTGGATTCCTGTTTTCACGGGAATGACAGCATTAGCGTTATTGTAAATATGAGTTAGGGACAGCATACTATGTGAGGGTGTCATATGCATTATTCTTGTCCTGTAATTATTTTAAGGATTTCTCTATATCGTGTGGATGCTTTTTTTACAATCTTATCCGGCAGCGATGGACCGGGATAAGTTTTATCCCAATCAAGAGTAAGCAGATAGTCTCTTACAACCTGCTTGTCATAGCTGTCCTGACTCCTGCCAGGGATATAATCTTTTATTGACCAGAAACGTGACGAGTCCGGCGTAAGAATCTCATCTATGATTATTAAACCACGATTATATAGACCAAATTCAAACTTTGTGTCTGCTATGATAATGCCCTTTTTTTCAGCTATGTCTCTTGCCTTTGAATATATTCTCAGGCTTGTATCCTTAAGTTTTTTAGCAAGGTCATCACCGACAATACCTTTTACATCTTCAAAGGAAATATTAATATCATGCCCGTGTTCTGACTTTGTGCTCGGGGTAAATATCGGCTCATCAAGTCTTGACGACTCAACAAGTCCTTCGGGTAACTTAATTCCACAAACAACTCCTTTTTCTTTGTATTCCTTCCAGCCGCTCCCTGATAGATAACCTCTTACCACGCATTCAACAGGCATTGGCTTTGCTTTTTTCACAAGCATACTTCTTCCCTCAAGGATATCAGCATATTTATGCAGTTTTTCAGGGAAATTCTCAATCTTTGTAGCTACAATATGGTTTGGAATAATATCCTCCATCTGTTTAAACCAGTAGATGGATATTTGTGTAAGCATCCTCCCCTTTCCATGTATCCCGTTTGGAAGAACAACATCAAAGGCTGATATCCTGTCAGTAGCCACAAGCAGCAGATGCTCACCAAGATCATAGATATCTCTTACCTTACCGCGTTTAACAAAAGTAATATCAGGAAATTCTGTTTTTAAAATTACCTTGCTCACTCAGAATCTTTATAAGAGGTGGAATTCCTCAGGATTTTTTGCTCGTCTTTATAAAAAAGGATGTAAGTTTTTTCTCTACATTATCACTCTGACAGTGAGGACAGCTAATCTTGGGCTTTGTTTCAAATTCCTTGATTGAAAGAAAAATTGTAAACTCTTTTTTGCAGTCTTTGCAGGTATATTCATATGCTGGCATAATTACCTCCTTTTTCAGGTTTACCCTGTTAGAAAGCCCCGCCATCTATGGCTGAGTGGATTTAGAGCCCCACCCTTTCTAACGGGGTTTACTTAGCTTATTGAGTTTCTTGTATTTTTAGAGTTTATAACACAAGAAACCATACAAACTCAGGAAACCGTGCTAACCTAATATCCCCTTCAAATCCTCTTCATGCACTGGTCCATAGACTGTAAGTGAAAAATATTCTTTTTTGACCAGCCTTTCAATAAGGTCTTTGATCTGGTTAAGCCTGACTGAATCAACTTTATTCATCATCTCCTTAGGAGAGTAATATCTGCCATAATATATCTCCTGACGTGCAATATTGTTCATGCGGCTGCTTGTTGATTCAAACCCCAGGATTATATTACCTTTGAGCTGGTTTTTTGCACGCTGCAGTTCTACCTCATTAAGTGTATCCCTTAAATTATTCATTTCTTCAAGAATTAATTCTAATACCTCCCTCACCTTTTTCCTGCTGACGCCCGCATAGACACCCCATACACCTGTATCAAAATATGATGCGATAAATGAATATATCGAATATGCAAGCCCCCTCTTTTCCCTTATCTCCTGAAAGAGCCTTGAGCTTACACCTGCCCCAAGAATGGTATTAAGTACAAGAAGGCTGTAACGTTCTTCACTCGCCTGAGAAAGACCCTGGATCCCCAGACATATATGCGCCTCAGAAAGCTCTTTACCGAATACCTCAACCTTACCTTTAAAATCAGGCGGTGCACCCCTCTCGGGCTCAGAACCCCTCCTTAAGTTGCCGAGATTTTTATTGAGTATAAAAAGTAGTTGTTCAGGTTCAAAATTTCCTGCACAGGATATAACTATATCCTTTGTACCGTAATACTTTCTTATATGTGTGAGGAGGTCATCCTTTGTAAAGGATCTTACTGTATCCCTGTGGCCAAGAACAGGCTGCCCTAGTCCTGAATGATCCCAGATGGTCTGGTTAAAAAGGTCATGAATATAGTCATCAGGAGTATCCTCAATTATTTTTATCTCCTCTTTTATTATCCTCTTTTCTTTCTCGATATCTTCTTCGGGAAATGTCGAGTAGAGAAAAACATCTGATAACAATTCACAGCCTTTTTCAAGGTATTCGTCAAGCACCTTTACATAAAAAGTTGTACCTTCACGTGATGTAAAGGCATTCAGGTCTCCCCCCAGAGAATCAATCTCAAACGCAATATCTTTTGCACTACGTTTCTTTGTCCCTTTGAAAAACATGTGTTCAAGAAAATGGGATATTCCATTTTTCTCAGGTAACTCATTCCTCGAACCTACTTTTACCCAAATACCAAGGACAACAGACCGCATATTCCTAAGCGATTCCATAACTACTGGCAGCCCATTTAATAGATGTTCTTTTATAAACATATCATTCTGTCAGTTAAATATGGCAAGAAAACGTAAAAATTTAATCAACTGAAGCCCACTGGATTTTGTCATTTCGGCTTGTCCGAAATCCTTCTTTATAGTGTAATAAAAAAGAAAGATTCCCGACAAGCGGGAATGACACATAGGTAAAAATGACATTCTGATAACCCTTAAACCTTTACTGCGACCCGTGTTTTGTTTCCCTTGATGCCTCTTTCATGGATAGGCGTATCCTCCCTAATTTATCTATCTCTATAACCTTTACAAGAACCTCATCGTCCTCATTTATCTCGTCTGTTACCTTTGCTATTCTTTTTTCTGATATCTGTGATATATGTAGCAAACCTTCTGTTCCGGGAAAGATTTCTACAAATGCTCCAAAATCAACAACCCGTTTTACCTTGCCGAGGTATATCTTGCCGAGTTCAGCCTCAGCTGTAATATTATTTATTATATCCATAGCTTTTTTTGCCGATTCTCCATCAGGGGAGGCTATATTGATAAGGCCGCTATCATCTATATTTATCTTTACACCTGTTTGCTCTACTATACCGCGGATAACCTTCCCACCTGTGCCTATTACATCACGAATCTTGGCTTGCTTAATCTGCATTGTGTAAATCCTCGGGGCATAAGGTGCAAGATTGTCTCGTGGTACATTGATTGTCTCACCCATTTTAGCGAGTATATGGAGTCTGCCCTGTCGAGCCTGCTCGAGCGCCTTTTCCATTATCTCATGTGATATGCCACCTATCTTTGTATCCAACTGGAATGCCGTAATCCCCTTCTCTGTTCCGGTCACCTTAAAGTCCATATCACCGAGATGGTCTTCAAGGCCGAGAATATCAGTAAGAATAACAACCCTGTCATCTTCTTTTATAAGCCCCATTGCTATACCGGCAACATGAGACTTAATAGGGATACCTGCATCCATCAATGCAAGAGAGCTTCCGCATACTGTTGCCATGGATGATGAACCGTTAGACTCCAATATATCTGAAACTATCCTAATCGTATATGGAAATTCTGTCTTTGTTGGTATAACAGCCTTAACTGCCCTCTCAGCAAGCATACCATGACCTATCTCTCGCCTGCCCGGTGATCTCAATGGCTTCACCTCACCTACACTGAAAGGAGGAAAGTTATAATGCAACATAAATGTCTTTGAAGATTCCCCATCAAGCGAATCTATCCTTTGTTCATCATCTGAAGTGCCGAGAGTTACAACTGCAAGGCATTGGGTCTCTCCCCTTACAAATAGTGCAGAACCGTGTGTTCTTGGAAGGATGCCAACTTCCGAACTTATTTTTCTTATCTCTGCTGGAGACCTTCCGTCTGCCCTGATGTTTTCGTTCAGGATCATGCCTCTTACAAGGTTCTTCTCGATATCGTTAAACACAGCAACTATATCCATTGTTATGTCCTTCTCACCTGTGTTCAGCTTCTCGATTACCTCTTTGAGTATTTCATCAAGGGCTTTCTGTCTCCTCATTTTGTCAGGAATAGTGATAGCAGTTTTTATCTTTTCTAAAGAAATCTCTGTAATAGTTTTCTTAAGCTCTTCGTCCACAACAGGAGTTAATACAAGTCTTTTTTCTTTACCAGCTATTGATTTTAATTCATTCTGAACAGCGCATATTCGCTTGATCTCCTGGTGTGCTATATCTAAGGCCTCGAGAAGGTCAAGCTCTGATATCTCCTGGCTCTCGCCCTCGACCATCAAAACAGCATCTTCAGTACCTGCCACAACAAGGTTGAGATCACACTCCTCAACCTCTCTCAGGTCAGGGTTTATCACAAAAGAGCCTGCAATCCTGCCAATTCTTACAGCACCGATCGCAGTGTTAAACGGGATATCTGAGATCATAAGGGCAGCAGATATGCTTATTATTCCAAGTATATCTGCAATATTCTCATCACCATATGAGAGAACACTGACAATACCCTGCGTCTCATAGTAAAAGCCCTTTGGGAAAAGAGGCCTTATTGGTCTGTCAATCAGACGGGAGGTCAGTATCTCTTTCTCTGTCGGTCGCCCCTCGCGCTTAAAAAAGCCGCCCGGGATTTTACCTGCCGAGTATGCTTTCTCCCGATAATCTACTGTTAAAGGGAAAAAATCTAGACCTTCTTTTGGGGTTTTTTCTGCTACAGACGTTGCAAGTACTACTGTGTCGCCATACTGTGCAACCACTGCTCCATCAGCCTGTTTTGCCATCTTGCCTGTTTCGAGGGAAAGCCTCTTTCCTCTAACCTCGATCTCGAGTCTTTTCATTATTTTCTTATCCCTAACCTTTCAATCACTTTGTCGTAGCGGTCCTTGCTTGAAGTCTTGAGATAGTCAAGCAATTTTCTCCTCTGACTAACGAGCTTAAGAAGACCTCGCCTCGAGTGATGGTCATTTTTATGAATCTTGAAATGGTCAGTAAGATAGTTTATCCTTGTGCTTAACAAAGCTATCTGAACCTCGGGTGAACCTGTATCGTTATCATGAAGCCTATAGTCGTTTATTATAGTTTGTTTATGTACCTTATCAATTGCCATTCAATACCACCTTTCAAAATTGTTATTAGTTTTAACAATACCACATAATCCTGCAGTCTGTAAAGGTAGCTTACTAAATAGTCCGAATAAAATCTTTACACCTTTAAATATCACACCCTGATTTATAAATTACCGAATCTGAGGTCCTTCTGTTCCTGGAAGTAATTCGGGTTCCCCATTCTCTTTGCTTTCGTCCATAACATCTTCATATTCAGGCACGACAATCCCACGTCTTACCATAATACTGTAGATAAGGTTAGACCTATGTGTAACATACCTGCTGTTTCCGAGCGGATTGTATTTTCTCGGATTCGGCAGAACTGCTGCGAGCCTTGATGACTCTTCTGGATCAAGTGCGGATGCAGGTTTCCCATAATAGTGTCTTGATGCAGTATCGATCCCGAATATGCCTCCATCTCCCCATTCAACAACGTTTAAATAAAGCTCAAGGATTCGCTTTTTGGTTAATACCCTCTCCAGTCTCCATGTAATAATTGCCTCTCTAATCTTTCTTATCGGGTTTTTAGCAGGTGAAAGATAGAGGTTTTTTGCAAGCTGCTGACTGATGGTGCTGCCTCCTAACTTAAATTTTTTTGCTTTTATATCTTTTTCAATAGCCTTCTGCATTGCCTCATAATCAAAACCCTCATGGCTCCAGAATTTGTCGTCCTCTGCAATAAGCACAGCCTTTATAAGGTATGGAGATATTTGAGACAGTGGAACCCATTTCTGCTGAATCCTATATTCCTTACCCTGACGCTTCCACTCCTTTTCACGGAATTCTACAAAAGAGGTCTTTTTAGGATGCTCCTTTTTAAGCCTTGAAACGTCTGGCACCAAAAATAGATAAAGCATGAGCCCCGTAAATGAGATTAGAAAAATGAGGGCTAAGAGACCTTTATGCCTGTATCTCTGTGCCAATTCCTTCTTTTGTAAATATCTCAAGAAGCAGGCAGTGAGGAACCCTTCCGTCAATTATATGTGTCTTTGAGACGCCAGCCTCAATTGCCTTAACGCATGCCTGAACCTTAGGAAGCATCCCTCCTTTAATCGTGCCTTCTTTAATGTATTTCTTTATGTTTTCTTTAGTAAGTGTTGGAATTATCTTATTATTTTTATCCATAATCCCTGGCACATCAGTCAGAAGTATTAGCTTTTCAGCCTGAAGTGCAGATGCTATAGAAGCAGCCGCATAATCTGCATTGATATTCAATGTCTCACCTTTTGGTCCAACTCCTACAGGGGATATAACAGGGATAAACCCATCTTTTTCGAGACTGATTAATATGTGCGGGTCAACATGAGTAACCTCTCCTACAAGACCAATATCTATTATCTCATCAACACCTGTTTCTGCATGTTTTTTAAACAATTTCTTTTTCGCTTTTATAAGTCCTCCGTCTTTGCCGCTCAAACCTGCTGCCTTTCCGCCGTGGCTGTTGATTAAAGAAACAATCTCCTTGTTGACAAGACCACCAAGCACCATCTCTACAATATCCATTGTCTCCTTGTCTGTGACACGTTGTCCTTGCACAAATTTAGGCTTCTTCCCCATCTTTTCCATTGTGGCTGAAATCTTTGGTCCCCCGCCGTGGACAATCGCAGTCTTGATGCCTATGTAGTTAAGCGTAACTATATCCGTGGCAAAAGACTCTTTAAGCATATCCTTCACCTGTGCTGAACCTCCATATTTAATACAAAAGTCTTCCCGTAAAAATTTCTTATATAAGGCAACGCCTCTATCAATATCTCTGCCTTCTTGATTATGTCTTTCATAATAATAAACTCCATTTCATATCTACTCTTTTGTTATCTTGGTCTTCTTTCTGTCATTCCGACTTGTTCGGAATCCTTCTTCTTATTCTCTGATATAACAGGTTAAATCTAAGAAAGATTCCAGACAAGCTGGAATGACGTTTACCGTGGTGTAGTTTGCATAACCTATTACTCTTTATTCTTTTTCAAAACATGGAATACATACAATCTTTCCATCCTTAATCCTTGCCCTCGGCTCCATCATCTTTTCCCCGCATAAAGCACACCTCAAGCTTGGATATATCTTTGCCTCCTCAGGCAGAGCCA
>Ga0100381_1005181_pt1 | contig 10868 bp, 10 predicted proteins | sample CryGeymeta201505_FD_80416 | JGI IMG/M metagenome (GOLD analysis project Ga0100381, IMG submission 80416) | Groundwater microbial communities from Crystal Geyser aquifers in Utah, USA - Crystal Geyser metaG 2015-05 | ecosystem: Environmental > Aquatic > Deep subsurface > Groundwater | place: USA...
CCTTTGTTTGAAGGAGAACTGCTGTTGCGACTGCGGCATGTTGATGGCGGTGCCACTGCGATCAAGGATCCCCGTCTCTTTGATTATGACGACAACCAGGGCTACTTTACTGGATTGAATCGACGCTATCAGGTCGTCGTCCGGGGGAAATTTAAATACGAAGTACCATTCACTGAATTGGTCTCAGGATTCGAGATGGATCGACCGTACGGGAAGCTACCAGCCAAGTGGATCATGAAGGGTGCTGTCAAGGTGTTGAGCTTCTTTGCTCCCCAGCTTGAGGTACAAATGGACGGTCCGCGCCCGAAGACAATGGCGCCATTGGGCAGTACCCCGCAAGTTTTGATTGTGCAAGATGTAGGTCCCAATGACGCTCCTCTTCCGCCTCTCGATGCCACTGTGGAAGAGCCAACAGAAGCGAAGTCTTCTATTCTCAACACAGCTTATCCGGGTACTTCATCGCTGCAACGCGCTAGGGGTCGAAAAAAGACATTCGATAAACTCTACGCAACGAATTCGAAACACCCCGTGACTAAAGTGAGTTCCGGCAGTCACGAGACGTACTACACATTCGAGTTCTTACAGCATTTGGTCAACTTTGAAGAATTCTCGATAGAACTAGGAAACTTAATTGGGTCCATTCCTTTAGATCCCATACTGGCGGGACACCCTCTCCCTATTACGGCCATGATGAAGGATGGAAAGCACAAGGTTTGGTCCTTTGATATTTGGCACGAGAATCTCGTTCAAAATGCCAAAGACTATGATACAGCCAACCAAGCAAAATGCAGCGGTGTTTCTACGATGTGAAGACTCTGAAAATGTACCAATATCTTCTGTATTTTGCGGCGATGGTGGCGGCGGGTGGGTTTGTAGAAATGCTAGAATTGCTACTGTCCGGTGTGATCGAGGTGACTATGCCTGCTATAAAAATATTGGAGAGAACTTAAATTAGTGAGACAGCACTGGGGAAGGACCCATTAGCAAGTCACATGTAGCACTTCGCAATTGAGGGAATAAAATGCAGAGCAACCGTGACAAGAGAATCTATGTTTGGCGTCGCCCCATGGCCGCTATAGCCTATTATGAATTCATTGGCCATGCGCAGTACTGTAAGGGTTACTATGATCTAACCGTGCGTGAATTTGGGAAAGGTCTTGCAATTCAGAGAGAGAGAAAACTATAAGAGAACCAATTTACTGATACAGCCAGAGTTCAGAGTTTACCGCAACAGTGGCACGTGTTATTTTTAAAAGGAGAGTATGATGCAGCTTTTGGTCGAACTAATGACAGCTGTATCCAAAAGGGAGCCTTTTCTGGGAGTGAACCACCTTGGTTGTCTTTTGTCCTGCTACGAGCTTGAATTTATATTGAAATTAAAACATAACTGCTCAGGTACTAGAAACAGACCAAAAGATTCAGCTAATGCAGTTTAGAAAAATTTAGGTTGCAAATGTAAAATCGGAAGCATTGCGTATTTATTGCTATGCGTGATCACTAGGAGATGCTAGCTGAGGTTGAACGTGATGCTAGTCATTTAAATCTCCCCTCTTCGACTTTTCCTCATGATATCATTTCGCTCAACAAATTCTTCGGAACTAATGTCTTCATTTTTCAGCTCCTGCCGTCCTTTCTCGACAATGTCAATCATTTCTTTCTGGCTTATGGACTTGAAATGAAAAGCCGTTTTGTCTGTTCCTGTGCTTGTTTGGTTTTCCTTGCGATTCGCGTCCTCTTCCTCTTTTGCATACTTGTCGGAGGCGCTTACACCATCCGGGATGACGTTATTTTCAAGAGCTGTTACAGAAAGGTTCATGTTTTGAGCGGAAGGTACTGTGTGGCGCCAAGTGGGGGTGATTCTGCCCGAGCGAAAGGCGATTCGATGAGGGATGGGGGCAAAACGGATCATTGTTGCTTTTCCAGGTTCTTGTTACGTGAGACGTGTGGTAATAATAGGAATTTTGTGGGCTCTCGATGATAGGTTGCATTTGTCACTTCTTTCGGAATCGATCCGGAACCATCGCGGAATCTTTTCGTTTCGTTGGTTCAAGAAGAACAAACTTCCTACCTCATTCCCAGCATTTGTTCGGGTTGTTCCAACTTTCGGGGCGTAAATTAACCATAAATTAAATAATTAGATACTCTAATATTATTGCTTATAGTGGTGTAGGAGTGTATGACAGTCCAGTAGACTACGGTACTACGGCCTACCTACTACTCGAGTACTCGAGTACCTAGGGAGCAGCTAGTAAGAGTACTCCGTAGTACCAGGTAACTAGTACCGCGGAAGACTCCTTAATGTTAGGGACGCCCATTTCCGTAAAAAAGGGCCCGTCTGTGCATCTATTGATACCCGGACATGTCTCACAGCTCGAAGTGCCGTCCTCCTTCATGCATACTCATATCCGAATGTGTGTAGCCTGGCGCATGCATGCGCCGCCTTCAAAGGGATACCTGGTACCATGAGCAACAATTTCTAGGCTCGGTTGCCTCATGGTAGCACTCCCTTTCTCTCCTGGCTAAACGAAATTTCTGTTACATTTTCAGTTGCTCTACTAGTAGCTAGAATTCTCTGAACATAGCCACTCTCACGCAAAACTCGGAGTAGTCTAAACCGGTACTAGTGTACCGGTAGTACCAGGTAGCCAGCAGGAGTGAGTTTGTGTTTTGCTGTTCACGTTGGCCTCAGTTCGCTTTAGGCCTTAATAAGTAATTAATGCAAAAATGATGAACAAGTTCTATAAATTATTGTACGGATTCACTAGCATCCGAGCAGCGATTTGAGAAGCTTCGGTGTCAACTCAGAGGCAAGTTGGACATAAGCCCTTTCCTAAAAGGCAGTGCAAAAATATTTTTGAATGATGTTGGTTCATCACCACTCATCTGAAATAATGTCAGTTGTACTACCGCCAGCCAGTAGTAGATACAGTACGTACAATACTACCAGGTGGTACGGATAGTAGGTACTGTACCATATCTACTTATCAAAAACCCAAACCTAGTAAAAAATCCGCACGCGAAGCACATCGTCTTGTTTTTCATTTTCACGGTACAGTACTAGTACATCATATGCCTGACATTGAATCTAACAAAAACAAAAATGCTGAATCTAATCCTGCAACCAAGGCAACGAAACAGCCACTCTTTGATGGGCGGCTCGCACTATCGCTGTCACGCATCCGCTGCCAGGCCAAGTAAAACCAGAAGTGGCTTTCAAAGACTAGAGAGAAGCTCTGACTTGGACCATACAGTATCGTCTAATTCCAACGACAGTCCTAAGCGAGGGCAGGGGGGCAGCGACGACAGAATACATAGCTCTGGTGAGCGGCACAAACATAGCAGAACCTCCATGAAAGATCGTCAAGGCAGCTCCTCTAGCTCGTTGTTGTCCTTTTGCAAGCCATCTGTCTCGTCAAACAGTTCCAAAGCTAGTACACGACTATCCATGTTGAATAGGCGAGCAGCTTCCACTAAAACGCTCTTCAGCAAGCAGAAGAGCCAAAGCAGAGGTCTGAAATATGCCGATTCTGATGTGATTGCAAGCCTATGGACCTCCCATTCGCGGCTGCCCCTGAACACACCCGGAGCGTGTGCTACTAGTAGTAGTAGTTGTAGACAGCCACGACATTCGCAGAGAATAACTCGGCGAGAACATTTGGCAAAGTCTATGTCGGTTCCAGATCGAACAATCAAGGATGACAACAAACACGATAACCTGCGCCAGCATGAATCTACACGAGAGTTGGGAGTGAAGGACAAAGGCAGTCGTTCGCACTCCGTTCGTGGGCACTGTGAGCCCTATTATTGTGAGGAATATAGCCCTACTCGAGATAAGTCTCCACCGATCCGAGAGCCTGTCTGCGTCGCGTCAATTCAGGAGCAACGGGATTTTGCATTGCGGAAGTTTGTACCTCGAGACAATGAGAACCTCACTCCTCTGACGTCGACAAGCACCCACGACAAGCAGGAATTCAATCCCATTGGTATGATCATCGAGGTACCACGTAACTTTGTTGGCTCCGCATTGGATATTCCGCTGCCGGTCCATAGCGCAATTATTGATTGCTGACTGCTGATCTAGTAAAAAGACGCCGAGGAAAAAAACTGATTTGAGGCAGCAATTGCATTGTTCGCCAGTAGCTACTGCGATAACAACAGAGAAGATGTAAGAACTTAAGCATTTGTGTGTTATTCAACCTCTGTCTCTATTTTTATTTAACTCTTGCCTGTAAAAAAAACCGTAGCTTCATGGCTAGTAGCGTTCGCTTATTCCCTGAAGCCTAAGTTACACGGGATCTGTTTCGTGTTCGATCTGAACCTTGACTCCATTAGGATGAGTTTGTTCGAGATCGGCGCCATTCACTCTACTGTTTGCTCCTAGCGGCTCGTCGTCTTCATCATCTCCGTCGAAATCAGCAACCATGTCCCAACACGATTCCTCTATTTCAACACATAAAACCTCATTGTCGCGTTCGCGCGAAATGGTCACAACGTACGTAAACGCGTCCTCCAACTCGCAGTCCTCGTTGAATTCTCTTTCCAAATCAAACGAAGCCGTGTCACCTGCTTTTACAAAGCTTTTCATGACTGCTGTACTAATGGCGTCTTCCAGAATACGTTGTACGGCCCGTCGCATGGGACGAGCGCCAAACTGGCTGGCAGCCTTGCTGCCTTCTTTGACCATTTGTTTCAGGAGTGAGGGCTGCACCAAAATGTCCACATTCCGGTCCATTTTGGTACGCACAACAATGTCCAAAGCCATGCGCCACGCAATTTCGACGAGTTCGTCTTCTGTTAACGGTTGGAAGATGACGACCTCGTCAATACGGTTGAGAAATTCGGGTCGCATGGCTTTGTCCAGTTCGCGTTTGACAAGAGCGCTTAGTTTGGTATATGTTGGTCTACGTCCCGTCGCGGAAGTTTGTGCCATTTTCAGAATCTGTTTGCTGCCAATGTTGCTGGTCATAATGATAATGGTATTTTTGAACGATACGGTACGGCCTTTGCCATCTGTTAAGATACCGTCATCCATCATTTGCAACAAAATATTCAAAACGTCGGGGTGGGCCTTTTCCAGTTCATCCAGTAATATCACGGAATGAGGCGCGCGTCGTACTGCCTCTGTCAGGTGACCACCTTCCTCATAACCAACATACCCTGGAGGTGGACCTGTAAGCCGTGATACGGTATGTTTCTCGCCGTATTCAGACATGTCAATGCGGATCATATTGCGCTCTGAGCCGAAATAAGTGTCGGCAAGCGTCTTACAGAGCTCTGTTTTTCTGTAAAAGAGTCGTAACAGAACAAGAGGGGTCAGCAGAGCCGTATTTGCCTTCCACAATCTCTGCGTCAATCAGAGACTTACCCAGTACCAGTTGGCCCCGAAAACAAAAAGGAAGCTATGGGGCGTCGAGGATCTCGAACTCCTGTTCTTGCGCGTCGAATAGCTCGAGCTACAGCAGATACAGCTCGTGCCTGGCCTTTGATCCGTTGCGCCATGCTCTCTTCAAGCTTTTCGAGACGTTCCATCTCGTCCATCTCCAACGCTCCCACGGGAATGGACGACCAGCCCGACACAATTTCCATTATCAATCCTTCATCAACAACTGGGTCTGGTTCATTGGGTACACGGCGAAGAGTTGCTAGCGCGCCGGCTTCATCGAGCAAATCAATGGCTTTGTCTGGAAGAAATCTATCAGCAATGTATCGGTCCGATAGGCGGGCGGCTGCTGCTAGACTCTCTGACTTAAATTCTACGCGATGATGACCGCGATAAGACGGCAGTAAGGCTTCCAAAATCTCAATGGTCGTTTCAACGGATGGCTCACGAATCATAACTGGTTGGAACCGGCGGTCCATCGCGGGATCTTTCGCAATAAAGCGATTATATTCCACAATGGTGGTCGCAGCAACAACCTTGAGCTGTCCTCGTGCCAAATATGGTTTCAGTAGATTTGCAGCATCGCTTCCTCCTCCATCGGTGGCACCGGATCCCATCAAAGTATGCATTTCGTCCAGAAACAGAATTGTTCTGGAAGAACTCCCTGATACAATTTCTTCCACAATTCCCATTAAACGCTCTTCAAAAGCGCCTCTAAATTTCGTCCCAGCCAATAGTCTACTTGTCTCGAGAGAAATCATTTTGTATCCCTTTAATTGTTGTGGGCAGTCGCCAGACACAAATCGCTGTGCCAAGGCCTCTGCAATGCTCGTTTTTCCAGTTCCAGCCTCACCAATGAGACAGACATTGTTTTTGCGTCGCCGTAATAAAATACGAAGGCAGGACTGAATCTCCTCCTCGCGTCCGTGGACAATGTCCAGTTCTCCATCTCGTGCCATTTGGGTTAGATCGGTGCCGTACTGTTCCAACAGAGTCATATTGGTAAGGTCCGCTCCTCCTTCGCCAACAGTCGCTGCTGCCGTATTCCCATAGGGCGAAGATGCCTTTTTGCCGTCTTCTGTGGACGATTTTTGGACATGTAATGATGATTGTTGCTGGACCTGTGGATTGTCATCCGTCTTCTGGGTCTCCCTTTGTCGTTGCTCCATTAGATCTTGAAGCAAATCTTGGCAGATATCTTCTCCCTCCAGCGTCGCGTCCAAATGATACAATAATTCCATGGCTTCGCAGTCATCTCCGCGTGTGGCGGCATACGTTTCTCCGTCGACTTCTTTATAATTCAGTAAAGCCAAAAAGACGTGCTCGGGATCAATTTCGGATGCTCCCATCATTTGAGAAATGCGACCGGCTTCAAACAGTCGTTCTTGTAAATATTGGGCATACGGTAATTGTCTTTGAATATCCGCTTCTTGAAAGTCAGCCAACGTTAAACTCTTGCTGTTCGGTGGTCGATTGATGTAGTTCAATGTTCGTCGAATAGATTGCCAATTGATATTGTACTTGTTCAGGGTGCTGCGAGGTCGACCAGAGTGTTCCGTCAATCCCAAGAGAAGATAACTGGCATCAATTTCTTTCATTTCGGATATTATGGCTTGTTCTTGGGCAACACCCAAAGCTTGCAAGCAATCTTCAGATAGTCTGGTAAAAACGACATTGTGATGGGTAGCTGCTACCGATTGTCGGGGTGGCGTTGTTAGATATGATTGGAAGGATGTCGAGAGTGGAGCAAATGCAGGTATGGTGGCAGGAATTGAAAGGTGCAAAACCAGCAGGAGTAAAAGTCGTTGGGTTTTCACTTCTTTTCTGGAGTTCATGTTGCTTTTTGAATAACCAGGCTGGGTCTCACGGTATATCCTATGTAAAAGCATAAATGAGTCTAACTTGTCATCGTTGTTTCCTCTGTCATTTTCTAATATTTTTCTTTTATTTGTTGGCTACTGCTGGCAGCTCTTCATCTATCATCATCTATCATCAAGATGTTGTAAATAAAAAACGAATGGCCCGTCCGTCGGGAAGACATTAACTCCACCCGGGCAGAGAAACCTTCTCTTTCCAGGTTAAAGGTTACGAGTAGGGAATAACCCTCTCAAGTCTACTAGCTAGACTAGTAGCTTTCAAACTCTAGACTCTAGACTACTCGGGTAGGACCGTAAAACCCTCTCCTCCCCAAAAGTCTACTCTACAAGACCGAAATATGATGCGCTTTGGATTCATCGCATTTGTCGCGGTCACGCCTAAATAATAGTACGGTCACATATGCTCCGCCATTGTATTGGCATACTGTCGCTCGCATCAAGTGTGTTCCTTTAAAATTATCAATTCTTTGTTCCACACGGAGGAAACAACTCCTCCTAAACAGTGGATTGAAGGCGTTTTCTATCGTAATAGGTTTCTTTGTTCTCTGTAAGATGTGAAAGCTAACGTAATTTCGGAGCAATCGAGGAGGCCAACAAAGGGGAAATGGAGACCATTGAATTTGCCGTTTTCATTTCTATTATGTTTTTACTTGTACATATGTTACATTCATATTATTAATGAATATTTCCAATATAGGACATTCACTTGTTTACTTTTCATTTTTCTTGCTGCTACTATTATTTTCTGGATCTTCTGGCGACTTGGTATCCAAAAGGTACTCTAAATTGCCAAACGGTTTTCCTGGAGATGATGGCACCATCGCAGCTCTTTTCTGTCCCCAGAACCCCGTACGCTTGCAAACCGTGACATTTCCTTTGATTTGAATTTGGCACGCCAGTCTCAGTTTCGTATTGTTGTGAAAATTGTGGGGTGGAAAATTGAAACGAAGTTGTTCGATTCGATTCCGTTTGGGTGGATCTACCGTACCCTCCAGCACTTCCAAAGCACACGTGCCGCAAGTACCAATACCACGACAATTGATCAAATTGGCACGTCCGTTGTGTGGACTGGCAACATTCCGTCGAAGAGCTGCTGTGCGAAGAGTCTCACCGTCAAAAACGTGAAAGGAAATAGTGTCTTGCTCGGATTGTTCCAGTGGAGGTGTGTCGTCTTGATTGTCGGCGTCGGTGGGCCTAGTATCTTCCGTGAGCCAAGTAACCGTATGCTTTTTGAGAGCTTGTTGCTCTGCTAGCAAATTGCTTGGCTCCGGCTTGACACTGGCAGAAAGGTGTTTGACTTGTAAAGGCATTCTTCCTAGTATTGTCGACGAAAGAAGAGGTCTCTGTATCCACGCAAGTGCAAACGAATTGGCCGAGTTATATATCAAGCTTGGCAAAGCCAGAAAGAAAGGCATTCTTACTCTCATCTTCTTTTGTGAACTATTCCAATAATCAAGCAATCGAATGCCACATTAATTCTATGCTGACATGCCGAAACAATGTTTTCATCACAACCATTTTTTTAGATGAAACAAGAAACTGCAACTGCTAGTCGTATTATTTATCTACAGTAGCTACTCTAGTAGACTACTCCAGTACTACTAGCTAGACTACTACTACTACTAGTACTAGGAGACTACTACTAATAGCCAGATCTACGGTACTCCTAGCTAGCTACTGAGTACAGAAGATTTTAGTTTACTAGTACTGCCTACTACTAGTAGCTAGCAGTAGTAGCTACTACTACTATATTATTCTACCAGGACTTCAGTAGTAATAAGGACTTAGACGCACACTCACATTGACGATGTCGGAGTTCACAAGTAGTTTTAGGGTTGAAGTTTTACTATCTTGTCACGAAACTTCAAACTCTAAAGACTGCTGCTCTACTAGCTAGTCTACTAGCTAGTAGTAGTAGCTAGCTAGAGTAGTACAGTAGTAGGTTACAGTAATGCAAAGGCGAGGCACACCAACAGTTTCCTTCCTTGTGACATTTTCCCTTGAGGCACATTCAGCATTCAGTACTCTACATCACAGCAACAAGGCATCCCGTGCAAGGCACGTTTTCTACTGCAGCAAACTGCACAAAATTCCATCTGGCTACGCTGCAATCCAATAATACACGATACATTGTTAACCATGGCCTATAGTAGCTACCAAAGCTACCAGAGCTCTGCCTCCAAAAGTCGACGAAGAGAGTACGAGAACGTGAGTGTCAGCAGCAACGCCTATTCCTCCAACAATAGGCGAATGCAATCCATGGAGGTTTTGAGTGGGAGCGAATATGGAAACGAATTCGAACTACCAGGAAGCGGAAGCGCCGGCGGTAAAAGTATGGTATTGAATAGATGGTCTATCTATGCAGGGATAGCCTTTTTGTTTTTCATCGTTTTGGTTGCCCCGCACAATGACGACACACCTGCTACGACTGCCACCACTGACAAGAATGATACCAATTCGAAGAAAAATGGAATGGCTTCCATGCCCAATAATACCAGTGGAATGACTACTACTACTACTGCTACTACTACTTCAAACAATGCCAAGAGTAGTACCCACTCATCGAATGACATCAATAGCGTTCATCCAATCCACCCGTTATTTGTCGACAAATGCAATCTTCCACCAACGGTCTGTCAAGATTCTCATAATTTCACGTATCTCGATCGATCCGATTTTTGTTTAACCGAGGTATGTACAATCAAGTAGTTTTGGCCTTTTCTCGCTCTATTTTCGAGCCAGTTCCTTGCTAAAAAAATTCTGCCTCTTGTTTTCATCACCTTTTTTCATCCTTTCGAAAATAAAAAGCCACTGATCGATGTCGCTTGCAAGTGCTTAAATCCAACTAAGCCAGCTATTCCTTTGTATGGATACGAAACGGACCGAGGGATTGGGTGGAATGGAACGGTCGAAATGAACCTCGAACTGTTGAATCAATCCTTGTTGGCACTCAACCCTTCCAAAAACAACAGCATTGAACAGGACGAACATTTTTTGGATGTGGTCTTTCTGGGCGATTCCATCACGGAACATTGGAATGGTAGAGATATGGGCGTCTTTCGTGAAAAGGACTACAATGTGTCACTTGTCTTTCAAAAATTCTTTCAAAAGAAGAATGGAAGTAGTGTTGAGGGCTTGGCATTGGGTGTTGCGGGAGATCGGGTAAGTTTAGCGACAAAGAAGCGCTGCAAGCACTGTCCAAAAAATTGCGAAAGCTCATTCCATTAACGTTGCGTTTGCCTTTTGTGCTACAGTGTCAAAATCTTTTGTGGAGACTGCAACATGGAGAAATGCCACCAGCGCTGAAACCCAAAGTTTGGTGGGTATTGATAGGAACAAACGATTTGGGCTCTGACTCCTGCAGTGGTGATTCGATCGTGGTTGGAAACATTCGGATCATAGAAGAAATTCGCCGTCAAAATCCTAATACTCCTATTGTCATCAATTCTGTCTTGCCACGTGCCAGAGAAGAGCTCTTGCACCATAATCGCATGTGGAGTATTTTGAGTCAAGTCAACGAGCGTTTAGCGTGCTATGCCAACACTCAAGCCAACATTACCTTTTTCAATGCAACATCATTTTTTATCTACGAAGATATGACAAACGAAAAG
>Ga0100381_1005189_pt1 | contig 10862 bp, 6 predicted proteins | sample CryGeymeta201505_FD_80416 | JGI IMG/M metagenome (GOLD analysis project Ga0100381, IMG submission 80416) | Groundwater microbial communities from Crystal Geyser aquifers in Utah, USA - Crystal Geyser metaG 2015-05 | ecosystem: Environmental > Aquatic > Deep subsurface > Groundwater | place: USA...
AAAATATTTTTTTTTTTTTTTACAAAAGATATAATACTCACAAATAAAAAAATAAATAATTTACTTATTATTTTATCTTACTCATACTTATATTACAGTATAATATATAATGAAATATATTTTAAAACATTATTTTTTAACCCACTACTAAATCATACTATGGGATCTATACATCCACCATTAATAATTTTTTCTATTTTTTTAATAAGATATTACATAAATAAAGAAAAAAATAATATATTAAATATTATTTTTTTTTTTATTTCTATATCATTATGGACAGGTAGCATATGGTCTACATCACTTTTTGGATGGAATGGTCTATGGATGTGGGATCCAATAGAAAATATTTCTTTTTGTTATTGGATATTAATACTTATAATTATTCATATAAAAAAAAAAATATACTATATTTTTAGTATATTTTTTTTTTATGCTATTGATTTTTATTTTTTTATATTGTTTAAAATAAAAATTACAAATAGTATACATATATTCCAAATTAATATAAATCAATGGAAAATAAATACGTACCCACTTATTTATTTATTTTTTTATTTAACATTAGCATTGACATGCTTGCTAATGTTAATATTAAATAAAGAAATAAAAAAAATTAATATTATAAATATTAAAATATATAGTATATTATATATTTTAATATTTATAATATTAATTTTTTTTATTTTTAATCATTATTACTATACACAACAAGTGACACAAAAACAAATATTAAATATTTACTATGAAATGTTTTACCTTTCATCATTATTATTTTATACTTTATATACAAAAAAAAATATGTTTTTTAAAAAACATATAATAATCATAACATTATTATTAATATACATAAACATATATTATATAATATATATATTTTTTTATATAATAATAAAAAATAAAAAAAATGATTTATTAATAAATCATTTTTTTTATTTTTTATTATTATATTTATTTATATTTTTTTTAAGTGAAGCTACAGAATACAACCCAATATATACAAATATAATAAATTATATGCAAATAGAACAAAATATTACATTGTACAGGGATATAATATCAAATTATAAATCTATATTAGAAAATATAAATATATATAATACATATAAAATACAACAAGAAAATTCAATATTAAATTTATATAAAAATAATAGCTTTTCATTTTTTTATAAAAAAATGAAAAACATAATTAATGACAAAAATGAAAATATTTTTTACATTAGTACAACAAAATTAACATCGTATAGCACAAACCTAAAAGATATAATAATAATTAACACAAAGTATTTATTTTTAATACTTATGCTATTAATTATTTGCATGTTAAAATATTTAAAAAAAATGCGTTTTTTTTTATTAAAATAAAAAATGTTTCAATTAAAACCTGTAAAAAAAGAAAATAATTTTGTGTTAAATTTTGGTCCTCAGCACCCAGCAGCACATGGTGTACTACGTTTAATTTTAGAACTAGAAGGTGAAATAATAAAAAAAGCAGAACCACATATAGGTTTATTACATAGAGGTACTGAAAAATTAATAGAAAATAAAACATACTACCAAGCGCTTCCGTATTTTGACAGATTAGATTATGTTTCTATGATGTGCCAAGAACATGTTTTTTCTATGGCCATAGAAAAATTATTAAAATGCAAAATACCTGTTAGAGCACAATATATTCGTATATTATTTTCAGAAATAACTAGAATATTAAACCATCTTTTATCATTAACTACACATGCACTTGATGTAGGAGCATTAACTCCTTTTTTATGGGCTTTTGAAGAACGTGAAAAACTTATGGAATTTTATGAACGAGTATCCGGTGCACGTATGCATGCTAATTATATAAGACCTGGAGGTGTTTCTTATGATATACCAATAGGATTATTAGATGATATATACAATTTTGCAAATCAATTTGCTTCCAGAATAGATGAAATGGAAGAACTACTAACGGAAAACAGAATATGGAAACAAAGATTAGTAGATATTGGTATACTAAATTATAAAGAAGCTATTGATTTAGGAGTTAGTGGTGTATTATTAAGAGGATCTGGTCATCCGTGGGATTTACGAAAAACCCAACCATACGAACTATACAGAAAAATGGAATTTACTATACCATTAGGTGTAAATGGAGATTGCTATGATAGATATTTAATTCGTATATATGAAATGAGACAAAGTTTAAACATAATATACCAATGTTTAAATAATATTCCTAAAGGATTAGTTAAAATTGACGATTATAAGATAACACCACCACCAAGAAATGTAATGAAAACATCAATGGAAGCATTAATACATCACTTTAAATTTTACAGTGAAGGTATTCATGTACCTAAAGGATATACTTATGCCGCAGTGGAAGCACCTAAAGGTGAAACAGGTGTATTTTTAATATCTGATGGAAAAAATAAACCATATAGATGTAAAATAAAAGCACCCGGATTTGCTCATTTACAAGCAATTGATTATATGACTACTGGACATATGATAGCTGATTTAGTAACCATAATAGGTACACTAGATATAGTTTTTGGTGAAGTAGATAGATAAAAATGTTTATTATTTCTTCAAAAAAAAAAGAAATTCCAGCTATTACAATTTATAAAAATATTACGAAATGCATTGGTTATAATGCAATGGGAAAAACTATATTTTTAAAACTTATACTAAATACTATAAGTAAAAATACAAGTAGCTATAATAAAAACAAAAAATATTCAACATCACAAAAAAAAAAAAATGTATTCAGTAATTTAAATAATAAAGTATGGATACTGGATGAACCCTACACTGCATTAGATTACTATAATTATATGTACCTAAAAACCATTATGATAGAACATATAAATAAAAAAGGTACAATAATATACACACAAAATAAAATGAAATATAAAAATAAAATATTTTATTTTTATATTTCATTTTATTGGATTTAATCAGAGGGAATGGGATTCGAACCCATGAGTACAAAAAAGTACGTTGGCTTAGCAAACCAATGCTATAGACCCCTAAGCGACCCCTCTTTTATTTTTTATTTTTTAAAAAATTTAATGGTTGATTTAATTAAAATATTATCTGCCTTAACCATATTATACCAACCTTTACCTAATACAGGATAAATCATATAATTAGTTACAAAATATCTAGCATAAAAAGATGTTTTTTTCAGTTTCTTAGAAATTTGGTATGGTACATAAAAATTTGTATATAAGAATTCAAGACTCCAATTTAAATCTTGAAAATCAGACCAACCATTATATATATAATAATACTTCTCTTTAGTTAAACTAATTACATTAAAAAAGTTAATTAATTTATCTTTTATTATAGAAGGAACATAATTAAATACGTTCATATTTTGATTGTGAATATCCTTACGTAAACAAACTAAGTCAATGGCACTAAATTTGTCACAAATATTAAAAAAATTACCACGTGTTGTGTAAAAGTAATTTTGTTTTGTAGAATCCTCCATAGTTAAATTACTCCAAAAAAAAAAATGAATTTTATTTTTTTTAAAATCTGGTAAATAATAATTAACATAAGCCCCATCACCTTTATATAATAATTCATCTTTAACTTCCTCTATTAAAGAAAGATAATTATTGTAACTTAAATCTAATCTATCTAAATGTATTTGTGATAAGTGAGCATTTCTATCACCTAAAATAAAAAAAGGTTTTATAATAGATTTACTATTTAAATATGTTGGCTTATTCAAATAATTTTTATTTTCACCAAATAATACTGTATTTGATTTATCTGGAGTAATTAACAAATCAACACTTATAGTATTATTATGTAAACCAGCACTAAAAGGTAAATGTTTACTTAAATATTTATGCGGGTATCTAATGGATTGACTTACATATTCCACTGTATGACTATACTCTTCACTTTCCTCTACATTATAAGAACCTTTGTACCAACTATTAGCATCTTTATCAAATTTATTAATACCTAATACATAAGTAACATAATTAATAAATAAAAAAAAAGTTTTAGTTAATTTGCGAATTCCTTTTTGAAAAATAGATGGAGTTTCTTTAAAATTATAATTTTCATTTTGTAGTAAACGCTTACCTTTTTTATAATTATAAAATCTATCATTTGTAACGATTGTTCTAACTGGTACATAAAAAGTATGTAATGGGGGTGGAGAAGGAATTGTCCACTCTAAAGATCTAACTTTGATATTACTAGAACGTACCCTGAAGTTATAATTTACATCTCTAGTATAAAAAAAAGCTTTTGCTAGTTGTTCATTTAACATTTCAGCATCTCTATCTTCAACATATAATAAAACACGTAATACACGAGCTAAAAAATTTCTTTTAAAAATGGATGTTTTTTTTTTTTCTATATTTATTTTAGTTTTTAATATTAATATATTTTTAAATACACTTAAAACCTCGGAATAACGGGCTGTATTTTTTACAGAGTCATTAATTACATGTGGAAATTTGCGAAACATGTTTAATAAAACAACATCACTAGATTTTATTTTTATGTTAAATAAATTATGTCTTAAATCATGTCTCTCATTGTATTCATAATAACGATTAAATAAAGAATCCTCAGAATTGATATTTTTTTTTTTTATTAATATAGAAGAATCTTTTAATTTTAAATTAGCATATAAACTATCTACACATTTATAAGAATAAATACCAAAATCATTAATCCAATTTTCAATAGTAGTATTTAACTCTTGATCTACCTTAAGTTTTAAATTAGTAATAAAAACTGTTTTTTTTTTTTGTAGATCTATTTTTTCTTTTTCTATTTTTAGTTTTTTAGTTTCTTGTTCCTTTTCTAACATTAATTTTTGAGTTTCTAATTTTTTATCAGAATCTAAATCTAATTGTTTTATTACTTTTTGCTTATTTAATCTATCATTATAACTTTTTATATAATTAAAAAAGTTTAAAAAACTAATATAATATTTAATACCATCATAAAACCATTTCATTATTTTTTCTTTCTTAAAAGATGTATTGCTTTTAACACATTCTGTAGAATGTGCTATAAATCCTGTAATTACAAAATTTATAATTTATTATTCATTTTTTAAATCTTTTTTATATTTTTCAGCTAATTCCTTAAACTCTGGATGATCTCTAATAATTTGTTTTACTAAATTATCTACATTACATACAGCAAAGAAATATAAACTATTTTTAATCACTCTTTCTACTAATTCTTGATGTGAACCAAAAAACCAAGGATTACTACCTGCGTATAATTTCTCTTTGAATAATAATCTAATCATATAAATAAAATAAAGAACACTAATAAAAGAAATATAAGCACCATAACTACAAATAACATTTAAATTTTGGTACATTTCAGGATAACATGGAATTCTTCTTGGCATACCTGCTGTACCTAAATAATGCATTGGTAAAAAAGTAATATTTGTTCCAATAAAAGTTAACCAAAAATGAGTTTGACCAACTCTCTCATTATATTGAAATCCAGTTATTTTACTAATCCAGAAATAAAAACCTGCAAAAACAGAAAAACCTGCACCCATTGATAAAACATAATGAAAATGAGCGACAACAAAATAAGTATCATGTAAAGAAACGTCAATACTTGCATTAGCTAAGATAATTCCTGTCATACCACCAAAAGAGAATAATAAAATAAATCCTATTACAAAATACATTGGTGTATACATCCAAATAGAACCATTCCACATAGTAGATAACCAATTAAATACTTTTAATCCTGTTGGAATACCAATTACCATAGTAGCAGTAGTAAAATATACTTTTGTATATGTTTGTAATCCTGATGTATACATATGGTGTGCCCAAACAACAAAACCAATAAATCCAATACAAAACATACACATTACCATTGCTCTATGACCAAAAATAGGTTTATTACAAAAAAAAGGAATAACGTGACTAACCACACCAAATCCAGGAATAACTAGAATATAAACTTCTGGATGTCCAAAAAACCAAAATAAGTGTTGAAATAACACAACATCTCCTCCTCCAGTTGGGTCATAAAATCTAGCACCAAAACGTCTATCTAATAATAATAAAGTAATTGCTATACCTAATACTGGAATAGCAAAAACTAATAACCAAGAAGTAAAAAAAATAGACCATACAAACAATGGTAAATTTCTATGTTTAGGCGCCTCTGCTTTATACATATAAAAAGTTACGATAAAATTAATAGATGCTCCTACAGAAGAAATACCTGATAAGTGCATACTAAAAATTAAAAAATCAACATTAAAGCCAAAATGACATAATTTACTAGATAAAGGAGGATAAATAGTCCAACCAGTACCTGGACCACCTGCAATAAAAGCTGATGCAGTAGCTAGTAATGTAGAAGGAGGTAATACCCAAAAAGAAAAGTTATTTAAACGTGGATAAGCTAAATCTGATGTTCCTATTAAAATAGGAACAAAATAATTACCAAAACCACCAAATAGAATAGGTAAAATAACGACAAATAGCATTAAAATACCATGTAAAGTTACACAAACATTGTAAAATTGATACTGACTAAATAAAATTTGATCACCAGGAAACATTAACTCTATTCGTATAAATAAAGACAAGATTACTGCAAAAAAACCATTAAAAAATCCAAAAAAAAGATACATAATACCAATTCTTTTATGATTTGTAGTATAAACCCAATCTAATTTAAAAAAATGAAATTTATACCAATTCCAAGAAAAAGTAAATACATTTAAATAATAAAAAAAACGAATATCTTCCTTCCACTTGGTAATACCTCTAAATGGTAATAATAAAGTAGAAATAAAAATATCTAAAAAATCAAAAGAAAAATAAATTTGTGACCACTTAAATGTAGTTTTTTTACTATATATCTTTTATACAATCTACCTCGTAAAGTAAATAATTGTAAGAAAGAGAATAAAGGAATTGTGATATATTTAATAAGATAATAATTTATATTTTTATCTAACATTGCTACATAAATAAACTATACTGTATTTCTAAAATTGTATAAATGTTTCCTCTAAACTAATCACGAATATTACATTCTATATACAAACGATACAAATTAAAAAATATTAAAAGTACTAATAATTAAATAAAATTGAAAAAAAAATAAAATACTCATGACATAACAAGAAATAGTATTGTAAGATAAAGAAAATACTATTTTATTATTATAACTAGAAATAGGTGTTTTATGATAAAATAATTCTTTTATTATATATAAATAATAGTAACCACTAATAAGACTACTTAAAACAAAAAAAAAAGACAAAAACCAATTACCATGCATACTTAAATGCTCTAATAAATAAAATTTTTGTAAAAATAGGGGCATTGGCGGCAATCCAAGTAATCCGTATAAACCAATGGAAAATATGTACTTACTATATAAATTACCCTGAATACCACGTAATAAATAAAAATCTTCAATATAATCTATTTTACTAATTTTTTTTAATTTTAAAAGTCTATATTTACCATTGTAAAAAAAAGCAAATAATAAAATTGCATTAACTACGTAAGGAATTAATAAATTAATACTTTCTACGTATGCAAAAACATGACTACTTAAAAAAATAGTTAATAAATAACCTAAAAGATTAATACTACTGTAAGCTAGTAACCTTTTTAAACGTTTTTGAAAAAGTGCACCTATAGAACCTATAAACATAGACATATAACTTCCAATTAAAAAATAATAAAAATAATAATCTAAGTAGCCAGACAAAAATATAAAATATATTTTATATAATGCGTAAAATAAAGAGAACAGCGGAACTGTACTAAAATATAAAGTTGTTGTGGAAGGTGAACCCTCATATACATCTAATATCCACCAATGGAAAGGAGCTATATAAAATTTACCAAAAAGTCCTATAGTTAAAAAAAATATACCTAACTGTAAGGAATATTGATTTGATTCAATTAAATAATCATTATTACTAAATACTTTTAAATCCTCAAATGAAGTACTACCTGTTAAAGAATAAAAAAATATAAAACCTAATATAATAAAAATAGATGAAACACCACCAACAATAAAATATTTAATACCTGACTGTAATGTCCATTTATATTTTTTATTAAAACCTGCTAAAATATAACTACAAATACTTTGCAGCTCTAAAATAAAAAAAAATGATATTATTTCATTAGATTCTAATAATATGGTTAATGCAAAAATAGAACTAAATAATAAAGTATAATACTCCATATTATTTAAATTTTCTTTTTCGTTATATTTGTTCATCGTTAAAATTACAAAGATAGACACAATGCATATGAGCATTGAAAGATAACTAGTTTGTTGTGTTTTTAAAAAATAAGTGTTATATAAAAAATAATTTTCTTGGCTATATAATAAATTTAATTGAAACATTAAAAATAATGTTAATACCATAACAAATAAACTATGTTTTTCTAAATAAGGTAATTTTTTTTTTTTTGACAAAGACATTAAAATTATATATGTTAAGTACAAGAAAATCACGGATAATAAAAAAAAAACTGGTAAACAACTAATACTAAAATTAGTTGTATCAAAGTTTTTTATTTGCTGTTCTAGCAAATTTGACTGATTTGATATTAATAATGAATTAATACTGTTACTCATTTAGTAGAATATAATAAAAATAAAAGATTACATTGTACACTATTCAAACTTTTATATTATTTTCTAACAAGATAATGTTATTACTTTCTGTAAAAATATCGTAATATGTGTGAGGGGGGGGGGGAATAGGGGATGTAGAAAAGGGTTTTCCTTCAAATAAAAAAAAATCCTCATATCAATGTACCACTACACCCCCATAAAAAATTATTGAATTTACTTTTTTAATAATAAATGGAATAATTTTTTTTTATTTAACTTAAATTTATTTGCCTGCTTAATGCATAATTTTTCATTAAGTAAGTTAATTGTTTTTAATACTGCCTTAAATTGAATTCTTTTATTACTAGAATATAATTTTTTTTTTTTTTTTTATTTTCTTATTCTAAAAAATGGTTCTGCCATAAAATTACTAAATCCAATTTAAAAAAATAAATGGATACAATCCTAACAATAAATTAAAAAAAAACAGAATACTACAAACTAATGTTTCTTCTAGAGTTAAATCTATAGTATTAGTAAAAGATTTTTTGTTAGGTAAACCAAAAAAAATTTTATTAAACATGTATAAATTATAAAGAACTCCTAAAAAAATACTAAAAAAACAACAAATGAATGCAGTAATATAATTAGATATAAAAATACCAATTAATATTAAAAATTCTGAAATAAAATCAACTGTCATTGGAAAACTAATATTAGAAAACATAAAAATAAAAAAAAAAAAAAAAAAAAAAAAAAAAAAAAAAAAAAAAAAATAATAAAAAGGCATACTATAACATAATCCAGAATAGTGGTAAATTAATTTAGTATGATAACGTTGATATATCATACCAATTAAAAAAAATAAACATGACGAAATAACACCATGGCCTATCATCATAAAGATGCTACCCTGTAAAGAATAGTAATTAAAAGAAAATAAACCGACTGTACAAAAATTCATGTGACCAACAGAAGAGTATGCTATTATTTTTTTAATATCAACCTGTCTCAATGCCATTAACGAAGTATAAATAACACCAAGACAACATAAAACTAACACGATACTAGAGTAATAAAAACTAGTAGAAGGAAATAAGAAAAATAAAAATCGACACAAACCATAAGTACCTAACTTTAAAAGTATACCTGCTAAAATAACAGAACCTTCAGTAGGTGATTCAACATGTGCTTCAGGTAACCATAAATGGAAAGGAAATACAGGTATTTTAATAGCAAAAGAAATAAAAAAACACCACCATAAGTAATATTTAGAATTTAAATTAGAATTCCACTCAAAAAAATAAAAGTTTTGAAAACTACCTTGTTGTAAATATAAATAAATAATACCAAGCAGCATCAATAAAGAACCAAAAAAAGTATAAAAAAATAAAAGAAATGAAGCATGTACTTTTCTTTTATTATATCCCACTATACCGATTAATAAAAAAAAAGGAATTAATATTGCTTCAAAAAATATATAAAAAATAAGTAAATTAGTAGTACTAAAAATAAAAAATAATATAATTACTACTGCTAAAAGACAATAAAAATACTCAACTTGATAAGTAGTTTGAATATTCCAATTATATAAAAAACAACAATTAATGATAAAAGTAGTTAAGAAAAGAAATAATAAAGATAAAGTATCTAAAAAAAATTCAACTTGGAAATAAAAAAAATTCAATTCAAAAAAATAAAAAGGATTATTTAAATCTAAAGTAAACCAAATGTAAAAGACGTAGAGTTGTAATAAAATACTAAATAAAAAAGGATATAATTTAGCTAAATTAAACATAAAAAAAAAAAAAAAAAAAAAAAAAAAAAAAAAAAAAAAAAAAAAAAAAAAAAAAAAAAAAAAAAAAAAAAAAAAAAAAAAAAAAATAAAAAAAAAAAAAAAAAAAAAAAAAAAAAAAATACAATAACAATAATACAAATAAATACTATACTAAGAAAAATAAAAATAATAAAATGCTAAAAACAAATATAAAACCAATATATAAAGTAGTAAAGTGAGGTGTTTTTTTAAATAAAAAACCAGACACATTAGCTAAACAATTAGATAAAAGATAAGGTCCACTCCACTCAACAAGGCCTTTTTCAATGACTAAAAAACAAAAGTGATATGAAAAAAATAACCCACTTTTTAAAATAGGATTTAAAAATAATTTGCTATAGGAAAGATATTGCTCTGTAAAATGTATAAACAATAAAAAAAAAAAAAAAAAAAAAAAAAAAAAAAAAAAAAAAAAAAAAAAAAA
>Ga0100381_1005192_pt1 | contig 10859 bp, 10 predicted proteins | sample CryGeymeta201505_FD_80416 | JGI IMG/M metagenome (GOLD analysis project Ga0100381, IMG submission 80416) | Groundwater microbial communities from Crystal Geyser aquifers in Utah, USA - Crystal Geyser metaG 2015-05 | ecosystem: Environmental > Aquatic > Deep subsurface > Groundwater | place: USA...
ATTAATCATCCCAAAGTGTTGAGTTATATTGATGTGTTGAAACACAATAAACATGTTGGAAAAAGAGTAGCTGTGATTGGTGCAGGAGGCATTGGTTTTGACGTTTCAGAATATTTATCTCATTCAGGTGAGTCAACTTCTCAAAATATTGATGCTTGGTTAGAAGAATGGGGAATTGACAAAACATTAAAATCTAGAGCTGGAATTGAAGGCATGAAACCTAGTTTTGAGAAATCTCCAAGAGAAATTTTTATGTTCAAAAGAAGTAAGGGAAAGTTTGGAGAAAATCTTGGGAAAACTACAGGTTGGATTCACAGAGCCAATTTAAAAAAGAAAAATGTGCAATTTATAAGCGAAGTTGAGTATCAAAAAATTGATGATCAGGGATTGCATTATATTCATAATCAAGAAAATAAAATTCTAAATGTAGATAATGTTATCATTTGTGCTGGTCAAAATCCACTAAAAGATTTGGTTCAACCTTTATTAGATTCAGGAAAAAATGTGCATGTCATTGGTGGTGCAAGTTTTGCATCAGAATTAGACGCAAAAAGAGCTATCAATCAAGGCGCAAGATTGGCTGCAAAATTGTAGAGAATTTCAAGATTTTTATTGATATTTGCTGTTCAACAAATTTTACGGATTTTATGGGAATGAATAAAAATACTGTCCTTGGTTGGGCTACTTTGATAATGATTATTGTTGGCTTGGCATTGATTGCAATGGGAGCCTTTAAATATGATGATGTTGCAGGTTGGGGTTTTGCCGCAGTTGGCATTGGTTTTTTTGCAATTGCTTGGGTTTTTAATGCCTTAAAAGGTCGTGTGTAGATTTTTTTTCAATTTAATTTTTTAGCAAAATGTCAGACGATAAGAAAGTCATCTTTTCGATGAATAGGGTTTCTAAAACCTATCAATCAACAGGAAAGCAAGTTTTAAAAGATATTTATTTAAGTTTTTTTTATGGAGCTAAAATTGGAATTCTCGGTTTAAATGGTTCAGGAAAATCAACTTTATTAAAAATTATTGCTGGAGTAGAAAAAAATTTCCAAGGTGAAGTTACGTTTTCTCCAGTCTATAAAGTAGGTTATTTAGAACAAGAACCTCAATTAGATCCCGAAAAAACGGTTCTGGAAATTGTAAGAGAAGGTGTTGCAGAAACTGTCGCAATTTTGGATGAATATAACAAAATCAATGACATGTTTGGCTTGGAAGAAGTATATTCTGATGCTGATAAAATGGATAAATTGATGGCGAAACAAGCAGAATTGCAAGATAAAATTGATGCTGCAAATGCTTGGGAATTAGATACAAAACTCGAAATTGCCATGGATGCTTTGCGAACTCCAGATGCTGACAAAAAAATCGGAATTCTTTCTGGAGGAGAAAAAAGACGAGTGGCATTGTGCAGATTGTTGTTGCAAGAACCAGAAATTTTATTGCTAGATGAACCAACAAACCATTTAGATGCAGAATCTGTTCATTGGTTAGAACATCATTTGGCTGAATATAAAGGAACAGTGATTGCAGTAACTCACGATCGATATTTTTTAGATAACGTTGCTGGCTGGATTTTAGAATTGGATAGAGGAGAGGGGATTCCTTGGAAAGGAAATTATTCTTCTTGGTTAGACCAAAAATCGCAGAGAATGGCACAAGAAAGCAAAGTGGCTTCTAAGCGTCAAAAAACATTGGAACGTGAGTTAGAATGGGTTCGTCAAGGAGCGAAAGGTCGTCAATCCAAACAAAAAGCCCGTTTGCAAAATTATGACAAACTTCTTAGTCAAGACCAAAAACAGGTTGATGAAAAGTTGGAAATTTACATTCCAAATGGACCACGTTTAGGAACAAATGTGATTGAAGCGTCAGGAGTATCCAAAGCTTATGGTGATAAATTATTGTATGAAAATTTAGCTTTTACACTTCCACAAGCCGGAATTGTTGGTATTATTGGGCCAAATGGCGCAGGAAAAACTACTATTTTCAAAATGATTATGGGCGAAGAAACTCCAGATCAAGGAAATTTTTTGGTTGGTGAAACTGCAAGAATTGCTTACGTTGACCAAAGTCATTCAAACATTGACAATGAAAAATCGATTTGGGAAAACTTTTCAAATAGCCAAGAATTGGTAATCATGGGAGGAAGACAAGTAAATTCTAGAGCTTATTTGAGTCGTTTCAATTTTTCTGGTAACGAGCAAAATAAAAAAGTATCCACTTTATCTGGAGGAGAAAGAAATCGCTTGCATTTGGCAATGACTTTAAAAGAAGAAGGAAACGTTTTATTGTTAGACGAGCCAACCAATGATTTGGACGTGAATACATTACGTGCTTTAGAAGAAGGTTTGGAAAATTTTGCAGGTTGTGCTGTAGTGATTTCTCACGATAGATGGTTTTTAGACAGAATTTGCACTCACATTTTAGCTTTTGAAGGCGATAGTCAAGTGTATTTTTTTGAAGGTTCTTTTTCGGATTATGAAGAGAACAAGAAAAAGCGTTTGGGCGGAGATTTGATTCCCAAAAGATTGAAATACAAAAAATTAATCCGTTGAAAAAAACTCCTCATTTTTAAACGAGGAGTTTTAGTTTGCATTCTTTAAACTTTAAAAACATTTTGAAGACATCGTTTTATGTTCCAAAACTAGAGGTTTTATTTTTGAAAATTATCAGGAAAAATCCTATTTTTTATAGAGGAAAAACCTGCTTTATTTAGTTTTTGTTTACGATAATTTAATTTTCTCTTCTATTTCTATTGTTTTTTTCTCTCTTAGAATTTTCGTTAATATTTTCTCTTTTTGAATCAGATTTTCTATAATTGTTATCAGAATTTCTTGAATGTGATTCGTGTTTTTTATTTTCTTTAACGTCCCATCTTATTGAATTTTCATTAATATCCTCTCTTTTAGAATCTGATTTTCGATACCTGTTTTCAGAATTATTAGAATTTGATTGGTCTCTATTATTCGCAGAAGCTGGTTTTCTTCTTTTTAAAATCGAGTCATCTTTACGGATTCTTGAATTTGGATTTGCTTTGTAATAATAAAAATCACGATCTTCTCTGAATCTTGTATAGTTTCTATTAAAATCTCCATGATTAAAAAATGCATCGTTATAATTGTAAATTCTTCCAAAGTTTACTGAAAAACGAACACCATTGTCAACATAATAATCTTGCACATTTCCTCTATAAATTGGAGCTCCCCATCTATCATAACTAATTCTCAAATCTCCAACTCTCGTTAATCTTCCACTGTGATATTGCATGAAAATATTGCCAATTCTAGTCACATTTCCAAAGTGATCATAGTTGATAAAAACATTTCCAACGCTTCTAATCATTCCATTATAATCTCTTTTGATTCTGACACCTCTAACATAACTATTTGACGTATCAAAATCGAATTCGCCATTTGTGAAAACAAAAAATTCAATGCCTCTTTCATAAAAATTTATGACATCATTGTAATAAAAATTATTATTGAATGAATTTGTGTTTAAATCTTCATTTTTTGCAGATACAGTAGAAACTATAGCCATAATTCCTACTAAAATGAGTACACTTTTTTTCATAATTTTTGATTTATTTGGTTTTTGCTTACTCTTTATGCTTTTCAGCTTCCGCATTTTCAAAGCAATTTCCAAATAGTGTGCCAAAAATTAAAATCAAAATTTCAATAAATTTAAAAGTATTTTAATCTGTTGAAAATTAGTAGATTGCATTTTTAATCGATTCATTAATTTCTATAGAAAAAAATTAAAAAAAATTAATCTTAAAAATTGATAATAACATCTTCAATAAAAAATTTGTAAACAAATTTAACTTATCCTCGTCAAAGAAATATCAATGAATGATTTGAAATAGTGGAGTTTGTTTAAATTAAAAAATTAAATAATACATTTTTCCCAGTTTTTATTTTTCGCCAAAAAGTGCTTTTTTCAATACAGAAAAAGCTTTGAAAGCATAATAAATTGAAAAAATTATTCCAGAAATTCCGATAAAGACAAGAAGATAACCAACAAAAATAGTTGGAACTTCTGTAAACTTGCTAACACCCTTAAATCCCATGGTGATGATAATTGGCGAAGCAATTAACAACACAACCAATATCCCTAAACGAATGATTCCTTTTCTTAATAAATTGATATCTGTACTCATTTTTTAAAATTTAAGAGGACGTTTCTTACATTCCCATATTTTTGAAGCAATTCACTTGCTGTTTTTTGGTCTATATTTAATTCAGTAATTAACATTTTTTCACCTCTTTCAACCAATTTATGATTAGAAAGTTGCATATCAACCATTTTATTTCCTTTCACTTTTCCTAGTTGAATCATTGTTGCTGTCGAAATGATATTTAGCACCATTTTTTGAGCTGTTCCCGCTTTCATTCTTGAGCTTCCTGTTACAAATTCGGGACCTACCATCACTTCAATCGGAAATTGTGAAACTTCGGCCAACGGACTTTTTTTATTACAAGTGATACAACCTGTCAAAATATTGTTTTCATGGCATTTTTTCAATGTTGAAACTACATAGGGTGTTGTTCCTGAGGCTGCTAAACCAATTACAATATCATTTTTTGAGATGGAAAATTTTTGCAAATCTTCCCAACCTTGAGTAGTAGAATCCTCAGCAAATTCAACTGCTTTTCTAATAGCAAAATCTCCGCCAGCAATCAATCCAACAACCAATTCATGAGGAACTCCAAACGTTGGAGGACATTCAGAAGCATCTAAAATTCCTAATCTCCCTGAAGTTCCTGCACCAATATAAAATAATCTTCCACCATTTTTCAATTTTTCAACAACTTTCGCAGTTAAAGGTTCAATTTGTGGAAGCGATTTTTCAACGGCAAAAGCTACAGTTTTATCTTCATTATTGATGTTGGTCAACAACTCATTCAAGGTCATCTTTTCTAGATGATTGTAGTTGGAATCTTGCTCTGTGATTTTGATGAAAGTCATTTCTTAAAAATACATTTTTTATGTTTTGAAAAGGAATGTTTTTTTAGTTCTTTTCAATCAAATTTATAGAAACTGAATCTGTTTCTGAAATATGAAAATATCCCAAGGGGAATTTAGATTCATCAGTAATATTGATCATATTTCCTAATAATGAAGAAGGAACAGTTTCAAAAGGGCCTCCTGCATTTTGCCCACTCTGACTGATTAAAATTCTATAATATGTAAAAAATTCTTTGGTAATACCAGACATTTTTACATTGACTGTTGTTGGAAGTTTGATGTCATCTTCAGCATAAAAAAACGAAAAATTATAATCAGAACCGTTAAAAAAACGGTCTTCAATGGCTAAAAATAAGTTATTTGAAAAATCATACAAATAATAATTATCTTCGGTTTTATCATCAGTAAAAGCAACTTTTAACTCTGTTTCTTTTCCAGAAAATAGAGTTTTATCTCCTTGAGTTACACTTGTTAATGGCGAAGATTTTACCCTATTTGCAGTTCCCTTATAGGTGTTATTTTCGTGAATAATTGTCAATTCGTAAGTTATATTTTCAGCAGGAATAAAGGAAATTGTTGGTTTGTAATTGCCATCAGCATTTGTATCTGAAAAATTGATGATAGAATTGTCTGATAAATTGGTTAAAAAAACAGTCGCATTTGTAACTGCAGGAATTATTTCTTTAAAATAATCTGCTGATTTACTGAGTTTTACTACAGTATTTGCTCGAACAGGATTTTCATCAAAATAGATTTCAAAAACCGCATCAATAATTAATTTTGGTTCGATTGAAGGTACTTCAATATCGACTACTTTTTCACAACTTGTAAAAATGAATAGCAACAAAATAGGCAATAAAAATATCTTTTTCATCGAATTAAAATTTAAAATTATAAGTAACTGAAGGGACCAATCCAAAAATAGACGTTTGAATCGCCTCATTTCTAAAAGTTTCTCTATTTTCTCTGAAATTAATTGAAGCTGCGTTCATGCGTCCATATAAATTATACAATCCAAAAACCCATTCTGTTTGCCATTTTCGATTGTCATTTTTTCTAGGTGTCAAAGTTGCTGAAATATCCAATCTGTGATATGTTGGCAACCTATCAGCGTTTCTTCTATTGTCATCAAAAATAGGAACATTCAAACCTTGAATTTCATATTGTCCAACAGGATAATTGGTTGGTTGTCCAGTTTGAAAAAGAAAATTGGCGTTAAATTTCCATTTTTTAGTCAATTCATAACTTCCATTGATAGAAATATCGTGGGTTTTATCAAATGGAGTATTGTACCATAAACCTTGATTAATTCCCGGTTCACTTGTATTTCTTCCTTTCGTTTGTTGTTCAGATTTTGAAAGTGTATAAGCAAACCAACCTTTAAAATCTCCTTCATTTTTCTTGAACAAAATTTCCAATCCGTAGGCTCTTGCTTGTCCATTTAAAATCACTGTTTCAATTTCGTTATTGGCAATCAAATTTGCACCATTAATGTAGTCAATTCTATTTAAAATATTTTTGTAAAACACCTCTGTTTCCAAAGAATAAACGCCATTTTTTATTGTTTTAAAATACCCAATTGCAAATTGATCTAACAGTTGAGGTTTGATATATTTTCCACTTGGAGCCCATACATCTAATGGAGTTGGAGAGGAAGTATTGGAAAGCAAGTGCAAATATTGCGCCATTCTGTTATAACTTGCTTTGACGGATTCGTTGTCGTTCAAAACATAAGACAAAGAAAATCTTGGTTCAAAATTATAAAAACTACTAATAATGTCACTTCTTTTAAAATTTTCAACACCTGTAGCCACAGCCGCTTCATATTTTTTAAATTGTTGGTTATAAATAACAGGTTGGTTGTTGGCATAAATATTTAATTCATCTTGCCCTAAACGTGAAAAATTGCTGAAACGAATGCCATATTGTAGGGTTAATTTATTATTAATTTCATGTTCAGCGTCAATATAAGTTGCAAATTCGTTGGCATATTTATCAATTAATTTGTCAGCAACAATTCCTGAATCTTCTCTATTAGGAACGATTTCTCCGGGATTGAATTTGATATAAATATTATTGATTCCATAACTCAATTTGAATTTTTCATTGATGTAATGTTTGAAGTCGTATTTTAAATTGAAATTTGTAATGCCTGAATTCCACTCAAAACCTACAAAATCTAAAATCAATCCATAAAAATAATCAGAATAAATCAAAGATAAATTTGAGAAAATTTTGTCAGAAAACAAGTGATTCCAACGTAAATTCACCACATTATTTCCATACTTATTGACGAAATTATCACTAATTCCAAAAATATCTTTTCCAAAATACGTGGATAAAAATAAATTATTTTGGTCGTTAAAACGATAATTGATTTTACTATTTACATCATAAAAATAGGCTTTGTTATCATTATCAAATAAAGGTAAAAAGAGATGTGCATAAGAAGCTCTACCACCAATTAAGAACGAACTTTTTTCTTTTTCAATAGGTCCTTCTGCTAATAATCTGCTAGAAACCAATCCAATACCGCCAGTTAAATTGAAATCTTTGCTGTTTCCTTCTTTTTGATAAATGTCTAAAACTGACGACAATCTTCCTCCAAATCGAGCAGGAATCCCTCCTTTGTACAATCTCACATCTTTGATTACATCAGGATTAAAAACCGAGAAAAACCCGAATAAATGCGAAGAATTAAAAACAATTGCTTCGTCTAAAAGAATCAAATTTTGGTCTACTGCACCACCTCTCACATTAAATCCTGAGGCGCCTTCTCCAGCACTTGTTACTCCAGGTAATAAAATCAAAGATTTAATAATATCAGCTTCACCCAAAACAACAGGAATTTGTTTTATAGTAGCAGCTGTAAGTTTATTAACGCTCATTTGTGGTGTTTTTACATTGATTTTTTCAATATCTGCCTCAATAATAATTTCATCTAAACTTTCAGAAATTTCTTTTAATTTGAAATCTTTTGTTGTTTTTACTGATAAAATAATTGTTTCTGAAATAGTTGTAAAACCTAATGAGCTAACTTGAATTTTATAATTTCCCTTTGGGATTGTGATAGAATAAAAACCATATTCGTTGGTGGATGTTCCAGCATTTATTTCAGGAAAAAAAATAGAGACTCCAATTAATGTTTCGTTATTTGAATTGTCATAAACAGTTCCACTTAAAGTGATTTTTTCTTGACTAAAAGCAACAAAAGGGATTAGAAAAAGAAGTAGAATTATCTTTTTAGGTTGTAGCATTTTTTGTTTATTAAATTTTATAAATAGTGGAACAAAATTAAAGTTTAATATTGATAAGGATACGTTAAAAATATCATTTTGTTTAAGAAATTTAATTCTCATCGAAATTTCATTTTGTGAAGTAAAAAAAAGAACGATAACTTACATTGAATATTTTGCAGATATTTATTTTTTTTATCCAAAAAAAGCCCCTTTAACGGGGCTTTTGAATCAATTTTTTCAAAAAGAAATTATGCTAAAATTGCATTAAAAATAGTACTTGGTCTCATTGCACGATTTACCAAATCTTCATTGGGTTTATAATATCCACCAATGTTTACAGGTTTTCCTTGAATATTTTTTAATTCTAAAATGATTTGTTTTTCATTTTCTCTCATCAATTTTGCAATTGTCGAAAATTCAGCTTTCAATTCAGCGTCTTTTGTTTGTCTTGCCAAAGCATCCGCCCAATACAAAGCCAAATAAAAATGAGAACCTCTCACGTCTAATTCACCAGCTATTCTTGAAGGAGATTTGTCATTATCCAAAAACACATCTGTGGCTTCGTCTAAAGTTTCAGCTAAAATAAGAGCTTTTGGATTGTTATTTGAAATACTTAAATGTTCCAAAGAGACAGCTAATGCCATAAATTCTCCCAAAGAATCCCATCGTAAATGATTTTCTTGAAGAAATTGCTCAACATGTTTAGGAGCTGAACCACCAGCTCCAGTTTCAAACAAACCACCACCATTCATCAAAGGAACAATTGACAACATTTTTGCAGAAGTGCCAACTTCTAAAATTGGGAATAAATCTGTTAAATAATCACGTAGAATGTTTCCGGTCACTGATATGGTATCTTCACCTTTTACAATTCTTTTTAAAGTAAATTCAGTTGCATCGCTTGGCGATAAAATTCTGATATCCAATCCTGAAGTATCGTGATTTGGTAAATATTTATTTATTTTTTTTATGATTTCAGCATCATGTGCTCTTTTTTGATCTAATCAAAAAACAGCAGGCATTCCAGAGGCTTTTGTTCTTGTTACAGCCAATTTAATCCAATCTTGAACTGGTAAATCTTTCGTTTGGCACATTCTCCAAATATCACCAGCTTCAACAATATTTTCGAATAAAACAGTTCCGTTTGCATCGATAACGAGTACTTTACCATCATCAGCGATTTCAAATGTTTTATCATGAGAACCATATTCTTCAGCTTTTTGAGCCATTAAACCAACATTGGGAACAGTTCCCATGGTAGTTGGATCAAAAGCACCATTTTTTTTACAAAAATCGATCGTTGTTGAATAAATTCCTGCGTAAGAACTGTCAGGAATTATTGCTTTGGTGTCTTGTAATTTTCCTTCCTTATTATACATTTTTCCAGAAGTTCGAATCATTGCTGGCATCGAAGCATCAATAATCACATCTGAAGGAACGTTTAAATTGGTAATTCCTTTTTCAGAATTTACCATGGCAACCTCAGCTTTAATTGTAAAAATTTTTTCGATGTCAGCCTCAATTGCAGCTTTTTCTTCAGTAGGAAGTTCGTTTAAATTACTTAATAAATTTCCAAAACCGTTGTTCACATCAACACCAATTTTGTGAAAAGTATCTCCATATTTTTCAAACAATTCCTTGAAATAAATTTTCACAATATGACCAAAAATTACAGGATCTGAAATTTTCATCATGGTTGCTTTTAGGTGAAAAGAAAGCAAAACGTCTTGTTTTTTAGCATCTGCAATTTCAGTTTCTAAAAATGAAATCAATGTTTTTTTACTCATCAATGTAGCATCAATAATTTCTCCATCGAGCAAAGAAAGTTTTTCTTTTAAAACAGTTTCATTGCCATTTTTTGAAATATGTACAATTTTTATATCTGTTGCCTTTTCAATAGTTAATGATTTTTCATTGTTAAAAAAATCACCTTCTTTCATGGTTGCAACGTGAGTTTTAGAATCAGAACTCCATTTTCCCATTGAATGAGGATTTTTACGAGCATAGTTTTTAATGGCTTTTGGAGCTCTTCTGTCAGAATTTCCCTCACGCAAAATTGGATTTACAGCAGAACCTTTCACTTTGTTATAAAGTGCCATCACTGTCTTGTCTTCAGCTGTTTTTAATTCTTCAGGATAATTAGGAATTGCAAAACCCAATTTTTGAAGTTCAGTAATTGCCTCTTTTAATTGAGGAACAGAGGCACTAATATTAGGAAGTTTGATAATATTTGCCTCTGGTTTTGTTGCCAATTTACTCAAAAAAGCCAAGTCATCTTCAACTTTTTGATTTTCTGGTAAATAATTATTAAAAACTGCTAAAATTCTTCAAGCCAAAGAAATATCTTTTGTGTCAATGGTGATTCCTGACGATTTTGTAAATGCTTTTACAATTGGTAAAAATGAGCGTGTTGCTAATGCAGGAGCTTCGTCCGTTTTTGTATAAATTATTTTAGTCATTATTTTGGATTTAAAAAATCTAAATAGTTAGATCTTTGAATGATTGAAATTTGCTTAAAAAGATAGCGTTGCAAAATTAACAATTTGATTGAGATTATGAATATCAAATGGCTTTTTATTTCAAGAAATCAGACTTAAAATTTAGAAAAAAATTAATCAAATATAAGATTAAAAAAAATAGAAGCCATATCATTACA
>Ga0100381_1005210_pt1 | contig 10839 bp, 7 predicted proteins | sample CryGeymeta201505_FD_80416 | JGI IMG/M metagenome (GOLD analysis project Ga0100381, IMG submission 80416) | Groundwater microbial communities from Crystal Geyser aquifers in Utah, USA - Crystal Geyser metaG 2015-05 | ecosystem: Environmental > Aquatic > Deep subsurface > Groundwater | place: USA...
CGCACCCATCTCCGCCACCTCTCGACTTCGTCGCCGCAGCTTCGTGCTCGCGTCGTGCGTGATCTTCGCCGCCTGCTCCGGCCGTGGCGCCGACGCGACACCGCCCGCATCCGCATCCGCGCCTGACACGCAGACCTCGGCCGGCGAGGCCGCTTTCGAACACCTGGCGGGCAACGCCTCCGCCGAGCAGGTCGCGGCCGCGGAGCAGGCCCTGGCCTCGGAGCTCGATCGCGACTGGCCACTGCACGGGCTGGTCACTGGCGTCCGTGTGGTCGTCCACAAGGAGCCGGACGGCGACTCGCCTCCCGTCGGCTGGCTGCGCGCGGGCTCACGCGTGCGCCTGGCCGCCGAGCCAACCCGCGCCGAGGGCTGCGCTTCGGGCTTCTATCGCGTGCATCCGCGTGGCTACGCCTGCGCGGGTCAGGGCATCACCGTGGGCGACACCGCGCCCGAGGCGCCCTTCGAGGTGCCGCCGCCTCCTCGCGACGCCGCCCTGCCCTTCACCTACTACTACGTGAAGGATCCGATGGTGCCGCTCTACCACCGGCTGCCTTCACGCGACGACCAGCGCGCGGCAGCGGCCTACTCCGCCCGCTACCTCGAGCTGCTCGGGGACAACGAGCGGCGCGCCGAGCGCTTCTTGGCGGGTGACCTCGGGAACGAACCGCACAAGCCCGACGTCGTCGCGCACTTCCTCGACCGTGGCTTCTTCCTGGCGAGCACGGGCGTCGAGGTGCGCGCCTTTCGTCGCTTCGTCCGCACCATGACCGGCGGCTACGTGAAGGAAGCGCAGCTCGAGCAACGCACGGGCTCCGACTGGCACGGCATGGACGTCGACGCGGATCATCCCTTGCCCATGGCCTTCATCTTGCGCGCCGCGCGCCTCTTGACGCGACAGGAGCGCGCCGACGGCAGCACGCGCTGGGTGAACGATCCCGATGCGGAGGTGATCCCGCGGCGCACCGTCCTCGAGCACTACCTGGGCAGACACCGGGTCGGCGACGACATCATGCACGAGGTCGAGGGAGAGCGTTTCCTCCAGCCTTGGACCGTGGGCGTCGCCGAAGCCGTCGACCCGCCCTTCGAAGTCGAGGACGACGAGCCGTGGGTGCACGTCGACCTCTCGGAGCAGACGCTGGTCGTCTACCGCGGTCACACGCCCGTCTACGTCACGCTCATCTCCAGCGGCCGTGATGGCCACGACACCCCCACGGGTGTGTTCGAGATCCAGAAGAAGTTCATCTCCGACACCATGGGCAACCTCGGTGAGGACGCGGGCGACGATCGCTACCGCATCGAGGACGTGCCCTGGACGCAGTACTTCGACAGCTCCGTCGCTCTGCACGGCGCCTTCTGGCATAACGGCTTCGGCCTGCAGCGCTCCCACGGCTGCGTGAACCTCTCGCCCACGGACGCCCACCGCGTCTGGAACGAGACCTGGCCCGTGATCCCCCAGGGCTGGCAGGGCGTCGCCACGGATCACACAGGCTTCCGCGCCAGCCGCGTGGTCGTCACGGATTGACGAGAGGCTGATGCGGTGGCTGGCGCCAGGGCAACTTCCAAGCGACCGCAGAGGAATCACCGACTCCCGCGAGAGTCCTCTCCGACTGCTGCGAGGATGCGCTCGACGAGCTGCGGTCCGAAATAGATCCCGTTCGATATCCTCTCCTCCATCAAGGGGCCGATCGCAGTCAGCAAGTCTTGCCGTTTCGCCTCCACGAGAACACCGAGTGTGCCTACGACGCGGAGCCCCAGCTCTTTCGCTGCCTTCCGGGCTCGCCTCTCATCGATGAGCAAGGTGGCGCGCGGAAGGTGACCCACAGCCAGCGCCAGGACGGCTCGCTCCCCTGGATCGAGCGCCTCGGCTTCGGCAGGAACGAGGAAGTCGGGTGGGGCAAATTCGAGATACGAAAGCGCCGCAACCTGAGGTGGCTCGAATGCGTCTGGACGATGCGCCAGCTCGCCCCACACCTCGAACGGCACCACCACGCGGTCGAAGAGGTGGTTCAGAAGTCCCACGCGATGGATCCACGAAAGCGCGAGTAGTGGTCCGGTGTCGGCGATGACTATTCGTTGGCCGGCCACTGCGCGAACTCGTCAACGAGGTCCTCCTCTTCCCATTCTTCCCAGGCGCGTCGGGCTCGCTCCCGGACGAACTCACCCCTGAGCCGCGTGCGGTCTGCGGTATTCAGCAACGACTCCACCTTGATCCCGGTGCGGTAAGCGCGCCGACTGAAGAAGGCAAGCTCGGTCGGGTCGGCTCCGCCAAGCAGCTCGAGGGCGACGAAGAAGTCGAGTTCGAAGCTGACCACTCGCCGGCTATCTGAGTCCATTGTCGTCGGCGCGGCGGACGCAATGTCCACGATCACGCGCGAGAGCACGTCGGGACCGCCGCGCATGGCCTGCTCCGCCACGGCCAGCAGGCGCTCCATGGTCTCGAAGGCGCGCCACAACCAGCGGACCGCGAGTTGTCGTTCCGTGCTCGTCGTGGAATCGAGCTGCGCCGCCGTAAGGTCCCTCGCCCAGCCAGACAAACCTCGTTCAAAGAGGGGACCGACGACGACAGGAGCAAGCTCCGACGCGGTCACCAGCCAGCGCTGGATCAACTCAGCCTCGCCCCGTGAGCCCTCGGTGGGTCGGGTACTTCGCCAGTCCTCGATCAGGGCTGCCATTTCTTCGCCGAGCCGCTGCCGATCCAGGTCCGACACGCCCTCGAGGGGCGTTGCCCTTATTTCGGCGGGTAATCCCATGCAGATCATGTAGCACGGCCGCAGTTCGCCGTGAAGTCGACGCAGGTGATCACCCGCCCTCGCACGGCCCACGACGCGCCAAACGATGCGCTCGACCGACGCGGGCTGGCGAGTGGCCCGACATGTTCGAGCGCGCTATGTGCGGCGCGTGAGCTTCCCCAAGCCGTTCTACCGTTGGCGACCTCATCCCTGGCACGGCCTCGACGCCGGACCCGAGCCGCCCGCGCGGGTCACGGCCTACATCGAGATCACGCCCTTCGATCTGGTGAAATACGAGGTCGACAAGACCACGGGCTATCTGCGCATCGATCGTCCGCAGCGCAGCAGCTCACAGCACCCGACGTTGTACGGCTTCATCCCGCGCACCTATTGTGGCGCGCGCATGGCCAAGCTCAGCCCCAAGGCCGAAAAGGGTGACGGCGATCCCCTGGACATCTGCGTGATCAGCGAGCGCCCCATCAACCGCTCGGACATCGTGCTCACGGCGCAGGTCGTCGGCGGCCTGCAGATGGTCGACCACGGTGAGGCGGACGACAAGATCATCGCCGTGCTCGAGAACGACAACATCTGGGGCAAGGCGCAGGACATCGCCGACCTGCCGTCGGTGCTGATCGAGCGCATGCGTCACTACTTCAGCACCTACAAGCTGGTGCCGGGGCAGGAGAACAGGACCTCCATCGAGAGCGTCTACGGTCGTGAGCACGCGCTGGCGGTGGTGCAGGCTTCACTGGACGATTACCAAGAAGCCTTCGGCGAGTAGACTCGCGCCATGGCCCGTGGTGTTCCTCCGATTCGCGTCTGCTTCGTCTGCCTCGGCAACATCTGTCGATCGCCGACGGCGGAGGGCGTGTTCCTGAACTTGCTCGATTCGGAGCAGCTCGAGGATCGCGTGGTCGCCGACAGCGCGGGCACGGCCGGCTACCACGTAGGCGAGCGCCCGGACACGCGGTCCCTGGCGGCGGCGCGCGCGCGAGGCTTCACGTTGCCGGGCGTCGGGCGACAGTTCCAGGCCTCGGACTTCGAGCGCTTCGACTACGTGCTGGCGATGGATCGCAGCAACCTGAGCCTGCTCGAGCGCATGGCGAGCACGGACGCCCATCGCGCGAAGCTCTACCTGTTTCGCAACTTCGACCCGGCGTCGACGCCCGGCAGCGAGGTGCCCGATCCGTACTACGGCGGCGAAGACGGATTCGAGCGCGTGCTGGACATCTGCGCCGCGGCCGCGCGCGGGCTGCTGGCGCATCTGCGCAAGACCCACGACCTGGGCTGACCCGGCCGCGTCGGCAACCGAGTCAGCCCCGGTCGCTGGCGCGCGCGACCGGGGCGGCTATCGTCACCGCATGCGGGAACGCCCAAACGACGCACTGACCACCGCGATCGCGTCGGCACTGGGCGCGGAGGTGCGCTCGAGTCGCACGGTGTCGGGCGGGGACATCAACCGAGCGCTCTGTCTGCAGCTGGTCGACGGGCGGCGGGTGTTCGTGAAGTACAACGCGCGCTCGGCGGTGGGGATGTTCGAGGCGGAGGCGCGTGGGCTCGCTTGGTTGGGCGAGGCTTCCGCGTTGCCCGTGCCCAAGGTGCTGGCGGTGGGCTCGGGGTCGCCGCCCTTTCTGGCGCTGGAGTGGATCGAGAGCGGGCGACGGGGCGCGGACTTCGACGAGCTGCTCGGGCGCGGGCTCGCGGCGCTCCATCGCGCGACACCGAAGGGCTTCGGGCTCGACCACGACAACTTCATCGGCAGCCTGGCGCAGGACAACACGCCGCTGGGCGATTGGCCGCGCTTCTACGCCGAGCGCCGCATCGCTCCTCTGATGCGTGACGCGGTGGACGCGCACCTGTTGCCGAGCGCGACGCAGCGCCTGCTGGAGGATGTGATGGCACGCATGGCCGAGCTGGTGGGCTCATCGGAGCCGCCGTCACGCCTCCACGGCGATCTCTGGGGCGGCAACTCGATGTCCGGCCCGGACGGCGGACCGATGCTGATCGATCCCGCGGTCTATGGCGGCCATCGCGAGGTGGATCTGGCGATGATGCGCCTCTTTGGAGGCTTCGGCGCGCGGGTGTTCGCGGCCTACGAAGAAGCACATCCGCTGAGCCCGGGGCATGAGGGGCGCGTCCCGCTGTATCAGCTCTATCCGCTGCTGGTGCACGTGCTGCTCTTCGGGGGTGGCTATGTAGGGCAGCTCGCACACGCGGCGCGAGGTGCCCTCGAGGCGTGAACGTCGTTGACAGCGGGGTCGAGCCCGGCCGATCATGGCGCGCTCGTTGGGGGGCTAGCCCTCGATGAGGACCCAACCCATCGTGGGGGGGCGTCTGCGTGCCGTGCGCAGGAGCTGTCGGCCCGCGGCAATCAAAGCGATGAGCGCGCTCACTTCACTCCTCGTCCGAGACCGGATCGTACCGCTCGAGAAGATCGAGGAGGGGATCCAGAAGCAGGTGATCTCCGGCGGTGAGCTGGACACCGCGTTGCTCGAGCTCGGTCTCGTGGACGAGAACGTGATCGCGGCCTACTGCGCGGCGACCTACGGCGTGCTGCCCGCGACCCGCGACGAGATCATGATGGTCGGTCGCGACACCATCCGCGTGGTGCCCAAGGAGGTCGCCGAGAAGCGGCGCGTGGTGCCTCTGCGGGCGCAGGAGGGTTCGCTCACGGTGGCCGTCAGCCGCCCCCTGCCCGCCGACGTGGAGCAGCAGCTCGCGTTCCTGCTGGGCGCCGAGCTGGTGCAGCGCGTGGTCACGGAGGTCCGCATCGCGGCGGCCTTGCACCACCACTACGGCCTCGAGATGTCGCCGCGCCACCGGCGCCTGGTCGAGAAGCTGCGACCGCAGAACCCGGGCGCCGTGCCCTACGTCGAGCCCACCAGCGGCGGGCGCCTCGATCCCGCGCGACTCGCCGGGGCGATGGAGGCGGAGGAGGTGCTGGAGGCGACCGCGGATCCGGAGACGCTGTCGGCGCCGGTGGAAGCCACGCCAAACGAGAGCGAAGAGAAGGCGGAAGCGCCTGCGGAAGCGACGCCGAGCGGCGCCTTCACGCGTGGACCCCACGGGCCTGTCACGGCGCGCTTCGGCATCCCGCGCGCGAGCGTCGAGGCGTCGACGGCGGAGGCGCCGCTGCGCGTGACGGATCCGGGGCGCATGCTGAGGCGCGGACCGATGACCACGGACGCCGCAGCGCGGCGCCTGAAGGAGGCCAAGAGTCGCGACGAGATCCTCGAGACTCTGCTCGCCTTCGCGGAGCAGTTCTTCGACTGCACCGTGCTCTTCACCGTGCGTGGGCAGCAGGCCCGAGGCCGCCTGGCTTCGGCGGCCGCGCTCACTCCGGAGGAGCTGCGCGAGCTGCGCCTGCCCCTCGACATGCCGGGCACCTTCCGGGACGCCTTCGCCGTGTGCGCGCCGAGGCTGTCGCGCTTCGAGGGCGAGGAGGCCGATCGTCTGGCGCTCGCCAAGCTGAAGCGCGTGGACTGCGCGCCCGCCGTGGTGCTGCCCCTGGCCATCCGCGAACGCGTCGTGATCCTGCTGTACGCGGATCGCAGCGGCGACGACTTCAACCTCTCGGACATCCCCGAGGTGCTGGCGATCGTGCCGCACGCCACGCGCGCCTTCAGCGCGGTGCTGATGGCGCGCAAGCTGGGCGGCTTCACGGCCGTCGAGCCGAGCAAGAACTCCGAGCTCGAGGTGGCGCCCGCGTCGCTGCCGCCGCCGCCCGCGAAGTTCGTGGCCACACCCGAGGCCGAGGCGAAGGCCGAGCCGAAGCAGGCGAAGCACGCGCCGGTCGCAGCCAAGCCCGCGACGAGCAAGGTCGACGGGGCCGAGGCCGGCGCAGCGCCAATCAAGGATGCGGCCGCCAAACCCGCGCGCCCGGCGGCCTTCGATCTGCTGGGCGTGCCGCGCAGCGCGCCGCCGCCGCCCATGCCCCAATCCCAGCCCGCCGTCGCGGGCGGTGAGCCCGAGACCAAGCCGAGTTCGGAGTCCGACACCGACTCCGAGGACGAACCCGAGCCAGGACCCCCGAGCGCGGGCGGAGCCACCGACGAGCCGGACGACGAGCCGGAGCTCGAGGTCGCGGACGACGACGACGACGACGACTGGGGCGACGAGGACTTCGACGGCGAAGACGACGACGAGCCCGTGGACGAGATGGATCGCGCGGTGCCGCGGCCGCGAACACCCAGCTCCTCCCCGGCGTCGAGCATGTACATGCTGAGCGGCACGACGCCGGAGCAGATCGGTCAGCCCCCGACGCACCACGAAGACGTGCGACGCGAGTCCGGTGGCTCGCCGCCGCACGAAGAGGTGATCCGCGTCGGCGACGTCACGGCGGTGACGCCCCCGGAGTCGCCGCGCGCGGGCCGGCAGCCCGTGCCGCCACCGGGCCAGGCCAAGGTCATCGTCAACATGGGTGCGTCCGTGGAGGAGGCCGTGGTCGAGCTGATGGGCTGCGGGCCGGGCGATGAAGGGCCCGCCGTCGACCGCATCCTGCGCGTCGGAGACGCGGCCCTGCCCGTGCTCGTGCGCGAGTTCCCGGGACCGCTCTGGTTCGACCGTCACGAGCCGCACCGCAAGCTGCCTCGCGGGCGCGACGTCTCCGCCATCGGCCGGGCCCTGCTCGCGCTGGGCGAGCGCTCCATCTCGTATCTGCCCACTCTGATCGACGCGCGCGACACGGACCGACGCTTCTACGCCACGCTGCTCGCGTCCGAGACACCCCATCCCGAGTTGATCCCGGCCCTGGGTCGCCGGCTCTTCGACGACGACGCGGGGGTGCGCGCGCTGGCCACCGATGTGCTGCGTCTGCACGCCGTCTTCCCCAAGTCGATGCGGACGCTGCTCGAGGGTGTGCGCGCCATGGCCAAGGTGCCTCGCGCCGACGAAGAGCGCCGCGTACGTGCCGTGGACGCGCTCGGCACGCTGCGCGACGCGCGCTCCCTGAACACGCTGGTCGATCTGCTCTCGAGCGATTCGCGTCCGCTGCGCACGGCCGCGCGCTGGGCGCTGGTGACGCTGACACGGCAGGACTTCGGCAAGAGCCACAGCCAGTGGGCGAGCTGGGCCAAGAGCCACGACGAAGAGCATCGCGTGGAGTGGTTGATGGACGCGCTGATGCACGAGGAGGAGGCCACGCGTGAGGCCGCCTCGTCCGAGCTGAAGCAGATCACGCAGCAGTATCACGGCTACCACCCGCAGCAGAATCGCCACGACCGCGCCATCGCGCAGCGTCGCTATCGCGCCTGGTGGGACGCCGAGGGCAAGGCGCTCTTCACCAGCGAACCCGACGACATCTGAGAGCGCCGGGATCGGAGGCGCTAGAGCGCCGATCGGCTTGGAGAACCCAGAAAGCCGGGAGCGCGACGGCCGTCAGGCGCCGCCTCCCACGACAGGCGATGCTGAAGCATCGTCGAGGAGCGGCCGGCCGTGCCTGGCGGCTGTCCCGCCGCGGAATTCGGGTGGTTTCAAGCCGTTCGGTGCGCTAGGCCAACCAGGTGATGTCGTAGAGGTTCTTGGGATCGCCCAGCGCGACGCAGCTGAGCAGGTTCACCTCGACCTCGGCCGCGCCGAAGCGATCGAGGCTGCGATCGAGGTAGCCCACGAGCGCGACGCAGCTGACCAAGGAGGCCACACCCGACTCCTGCACCTCGACGCGCCCGTAGCCGCGACCGATGCGCCCCACCCTGAGATCGACCCCGCGGATCAGCTGCCGGGTCAACGAGGGAAGCTCCGCCAACAAGAGCTCGGGCGAGGGCGTGTCGGGCAACACGGCGCGCATCAACTCGAAGGCGCCCTCCGCAGCCGCGCGACCACAGGTGACGACGGCGTGCAGATCGTCTCGACCGAGCTCGCGGTCGACGGTCGTGAGCAGCTCGAGCACCGCGTCGTAGGGGACCCACTGGTCCGCCTCCACGCCCGCGCGGAAGACGTCCCCCGCCGCCGTGGGCATGGCGTCGAGCACATACCGCAGCGCGCGCTCGCCATAGCGCCGCGCCACGAAGCGCAGGACGGAGATGGCGACTCGACCCGAGAAGGCGCGATCCGATTCCGACGTCCCCGTGGTGGTGGCCTGCTGCTCGAGGTGCAGCGGCACGGCCAGCGCGGGCGGGATGAAGTGCGGATCGGGGGCGTGCTCGCTGGGGAAGGACTGGGTCTCCATGCGCAGCGTGTCGCGAGAGGGCGGCATTGCATCGAAGGGCCTCAGGTCGTCCAGCGAGGGCGCGGGCGGCAGTGCCCGAGGCGGCGTGTTGACGCGGCGCGGCGGTGGCGGCGTGCTGCGCGGTGGCGGTGGCGGCGCGCTGCGCGGTGGCGGCGGCGGGGCGCTGCACGGCGCTGGGGAGCGGCGCATCAGGGCCGTCGCGCCGACGTCCGTGGAGCTCGGACTGGGCGCCGAGGGTGGCGGCTCCGACTCGACGGGGAAGCTCACGGCCGGCATGCGGTCGGTGGCGCTGGGCGCGTGTCCGTGCTCCGAACCCGAGCTCCGGGCCGCGTCGCTGGAGCTGGCGGCGAGCACGGCGGCGGCGTGCTCCCCGGTCAACGCCTTGCGACGCTGGGTCTCGCGCGCCTTGATGCGCAGCAGGTCCATGGTGAAGGAGTCGCTCGGCTCGTCGTCGTCGTAGCCCACGATGCGACCACCGAAGGGCACGAGGGCCGCGGCCAGCTCCTCCGCGGACTGCCAGCGCGATCTCGGATCCTTGGCCAGCGCCTTGGCCACGACCTTGACCAGGCCCGGCGGCGCGTCCGATCGGAACTGCCTCAAGGACGGCGCCGGATCATCACGTACGCTGCGCGCGAGCTCGAGGAAGCTGGGCGCCTCGAAGGGGCGACGACCCGCGAGCATCTCGAAGAGCACGACGCCCACGGCGTAGACGTCGATGCGGCGGTCGCGCTGCCCTTCGCCTCGCAGCCGCTCGGGCGCGGCGTAGGCGGGAGTGCCGACCAGCGTGCGCTTGGGCGTGAGCGTCTTCTTGTCGTCGATGCGCTCCTTCGGGGTGACCAGCGCGGCGAAGCCGAAGTCGCAGATCTTCACGAAGTCGCGATCGCCGAACTGGGCGATCAGCATCAGGTTCGCGGGCTTGAGGTCGCGATGGAGGATGCCCTTTTCGTGGGCACCGACCAGACCGGCGAGGGTGTGGGTCGCGATCGAGCACGCACGCTCTACGGAGAACTCGCCATCGGTGGCGAGGGCACGCGAGAGGGAGCGCCCGCGCAGGTACTCCATCACGAGGTAGGGCCGCTCGCCCTCCATGCCGAAGTCGAGGATATCGATGATGTTCGGATGCCCGATGGCCGCGGCGGAGCGCGCCTCGCGCACGAAGCGATCCACCGCCGAGGGGTTCTGCGCCGTGGCCGGATGCAGCAGCTTGACCGCCACGAAACGTCGCAGGACGCGATCCGCCGCCTTGAAGACGGCGCCCATGCCACCGTCGCCGAGCAGACGGACGAGGTGATAGCGATTGGCGATCAGCGTGCCGATAAGCCCAGGATCACCACCGATCGGCAGGCCCGTCGCCGTGCAGCGGAGCGTCGAATGGGGATGCGTCGCCCCACAATGTGGACACTTCTGCGGCATGGAAAGTCAGATACTGACCAATGCGGCGGTCCGCTTCAAGCACGCTCGAAAAGCACGTTCTCGACCGTCCGGCGCAGACGCCCCCGGCGAAACCCTTGGACTTGCCACAGGCGGTCCTTCCGTGAGATCGTTCGGGCATGCTCCGCGCGCATCGATTGGGTCTGCTCCTGCTCCTCGGCGTGTCATCGCTAGGCCTCGAGGCATGCACCAAGGATCGCGACAACGGCCCGGGCGGCTACTGCCGCGCCGACGACTGGTGCCACGCAGGCCTGATCTGCGTCGCGCGCGAATGCCGCCAACTCCCCGGTGTGCCGCCCGCCACGGACGCGAGCGTCGACTCCGGCCGCGCGGACACGAGCGTGAACGACTCGGGAACGGTCGACACCGGGCCCGAAGATTCCGGTGCTGTCGACTCTGGCGTGATGGACTCGGGCCCCGAAGATTCGGGACCGGCCGATTCGGGACCGGCCGATTCGGGACCGGCCGATTCGGGACCGGCCGATTCGGGACCGGCCGATTCGGGACCGGCCG
>Ga0100381_1005224_pt1 | contig 10817 bp, 8 predicted proteins | sample CryGeymeta201505_FD_80416 | JGI IMG/M metagenome (GOLD analysis project Ga0100381, IMG submission 80416) | Groundwater microbial communities from Crystal Geyser aquifers in Utah, USA - Crystal Geyser metaG 2015-05 | ecosystem: Environmental > Aquatic > Deep subsurface > Groundwater | place: USA...
CAGAAAAAGTAATTGAGGTTCACAAAGAATATATCAATGCTGGAGCGGATATTATAACAACAAATACATTTAGAACAAATCCCATTGTGTTTAAACAAGCTAAACTTAAAATTACAAATTTTGAATTTGTTCAAAAAAGCATTGCCCTTGCTTTGCAAGCTGTTGGTGAAAACAAAAATGTTTTAATAGCCGGCTCTAATCCCCCCGCTGAAGATTCGTATCAAAAATTTAGGAACTTTTCTAAAATTGAAATAATTGAAAATCACAAAAATCATATTGATATGCTTTGGGAAAGTAAAGTTGATTTTATTTTGAATGAAACACAAAGTCATTTTGATGAAATAAAAATAATTTGTGAGCATTGCAGTGCAAATAATATTCCGTTTGTAATCAGCTTTTTTGTAACAAATGAGGGTAAAATATTAAGTGGCGAGCCAATTAAACCTATTTTGGATTTTGTGGAAAGTTTTAATCCAATTGCAGTTGGAATAAATTGTGTTTCAAATAATACTTTTTCAAAAATTGTTTCCGAAATTAATTTTAATAAAAGATGGGGTTTTTATTTAAATTGTGGAAGTGGAAAATATACTGATAAAAAAATATTAGAAGGTGTAACTCCATTTGGTTACGTTAATATTGTAAAAAAGTACTCCAACAAAAATCCATTTTTTATTGGAACTTGTTGTGGTTCATCACCAAAACATACAGAAGCAATTAAGGAATTTATTCTTGGACAAATTTGAAAGTAAAGCCCCAGCAAAGATAAATGTTGGATTAAATATAATATCAAAAAGAAATGATGGATTTCACAATCTCGAAACAATATTTTACCAAATTCATGATTTATTTGATGACCTAACGTTTGAAAAATCGGATAGATTGGAATTGATTTTATCGGTTGATAATCAAGATTTAGTAAGGAATAATATTATAATTAAAGCCGTAAAATTTTTGGAAGAAAAAACATATACAAAATTAACTCCAAAAATTACACTTAAAAAAAATATTCCAATTGGTGCTGGTCTCGGAGGCGGAAGCTCTGATGCAGCCTCTACTTTGAAAGCGATTAATGAACTTTATACATTAAATTTAACATTGGATGAATTAAAATCAATTGCACTAAAACTTGGCTCTGACGTTCCTTTGTTTTTATATAATTATCCAACCATTGGAAAATCGCTGGGTGAGTTATTAGAAAAAATTGATTTTAAAATAGATTATCCAATTTTATTAGTAAATCCCCAAATACATATTTCTACAAGGGAAGCATTTTCAATGATTGTGCCAAAACAAAATTCTTTCAACTATGCAAATCTCCAAAATGAAAAAATAACTGACTGGAACAAAATAGTGAAAAATGATTTTGAAAAATCCGTATTTAATCTTTATCCAGAAATTAGGGAAATTAAAAATAGATTAATTAAAATCGGAGCTTTATTTTCGTTAATGAGTGGAAGTGGTTCAACTGTTTATGGAATTTTTGAATCAATTGAAAAAGCTAAATCAGTTATAAAACTATTTCCAAATTCATATTTCTTTTTTATTGGGAATAAATAAATGAGCTTTAATTTGAAAAATGAGAAACTAAATAAACGAGCTGCAAAAATTTCACTATTTGCAGGAATTATAATCTTTTTAATTAAATTTGTTGCTTACGTTGTTACTGATTCTGCCGCCATTTTTTCAGATGCTGCAGAATCTATTATTAACATTGTTGCTGCGGGGGTTGCTTTATATAGTATAATAATTAGCTCAAAACCAGCTGACGAGGACCATCCTTATGGGCACGGAAAAGTTGAATATTTTTCTGCGGGTTTTGAGGGATTTTTAATTGCACTTGCTGGAATTGTAATTATTTATTCCAGTATTCAAAAAATTATTACCGGTGCAGGTTTCTCACAACTTGGTGTAGGAATTATATTGCTCGTTGCATCTTCAGCAGCAAATTTAGTTTTATCACTTTATCTAAATAAAGTTGGTAAAAAGACAAACTCACTTACACTAATTGCCGACTCAAAACATATTTTAACAGACGTCTATACTAGTGTTGGAATTATTGTTGGATTGGGCGTTGTTATAGTTACAGATGTTCCAGAATTTGACCCAATAATAGCTATTATTGTTGCATTAAATATTTTATTTACCGGATATAAATTAGTTCGCGAATCAATTGGTGGACTAATGAACGAAGTTGATTTAAAAACCATGAATATTATTACAGAAAGAATTATTTCTATTAGACAGCCAGAATGGATTGATATTCACGAACTTCGTTTTTGGAAATCTGCAAATTATGTTTTTATTGATTTCCATTTAATTTTACCGTTTTATTTTACAATTGTTGATGCTCATAAATCGGACGATTTAGTTGGTGCCGAATTAGAGAAATTTCTGCCTGGCACTCAAGTTAAAATACACATGGATTATTGCGATTTTGAACTGTGTAAATTTTGCGAATATAAAAATTGTAAAGAACGTAAAGAAGTTTTTAGTAAAAGTTTCAACTGGAATTCAGAAAGGATTACTGGAATTGGACTAAGAAAATTAAATGGTTTGGAAGAACCTTAATATTTTGAGTGAAAGCATTTTTAGATCAAATATAAAGTTGAAAATACTTTTTAAAAATTAATATTTTAATTCCTCATTTTTCTTAATTGAAGCTAAAGCCATATCATTTTTAAATTTAATATACTTTTCAGATAAATTAGAATCAGAAACAGCTAATATTTGAATTGCAAGAAGAGCAGCATTTTTTGCACTATCAATTGCAACTGTGGCAACTGGAATTCCAGGAGGCATTTGAACAATTGCTAAAAGTGCATCAATTCCATTCAGATTTTTACTACTAATTGGAACGCCGATAACTGGTAAATATGTATGCCCGGCAGTAACACCGGGTAAATGCGCAGCCATTCCAGCTGCAGCAATTATAACTTTTATTCCACGCTTTGCAGCAGTTTTAGAATATTCTGCATGCACATCGGGTGTTCTATGAGCCGAAATAATTTTTACTTCAAATGGAACATTAAATTCTTTGCAAACGGCAAATGCTTTTTCCATAATTGGTAAGTCAGAATCACTTCCCATTATAATACCTATAAGTGGCTTTCTTTTCATTGTTTTCCTTATCAGTAAATATTTTTACTAAATAATTTACTAAAGTAATAATCAAGTTTTTAAATTATATTTTTCAGTTAACAGAAAATAATTTATAAAAAATTAAGTGTTTACAATAAATACTAACATCCAATTTCTCGAGAAATTACTAGCCTAAGTATTTCGGATGTTCCCTCTCCTATTTGCAAAAGTCTTTGATCACGATAAAACCTTTCAACATCATATTCCTTTATTAATCCGTAACCACCATGCAATTGAACGGCTTCATCAGCTACTTGTTTTGCAATTTCAGAACAATATAATTTTGACATTGCAGCTTCTTTTCTAAATGGTTTTCCATTATCTTTTAACCAACAAGTTTTATAAAGCAAATTACGTGCAAGCTCAATTTTCATTGCCATATCAGCCAATTTAAATGCATTTACTTGGAATTTTGAAATAGGTTTACCAAATTGTTTTCTATGTTTAGAATAATTTAAAGCCATTTCATAAGCTCCTTGAGCTAAACCTAACCCCATTGCAGCAATTGAAAGCCTTCCATTATCAAGAGTACTTAACATTATTTTTGAACCATAACCACGTTGTCCAAGTAAATTACTTTCGGGAACTTTACAATCATCAAAAAATATTTCTGAGGTATCTGAAGAACGCCACATCAATTTTTTTTTCATTTTTTTTGAAATAAATCCTGGCGTTTTTGCCTCTACTAATATTGTAGAAAATTCCTTTTTGCCATCTGTATTATTAGTAACCAATTGAACAGTAGTTCCTAAACTTAAAGGGTTTGATGCGTTTGTGATAAATACTTTTGAGCCATTAATAATCCATTGACCATCAATTAATTTAGCTTTAGTTTTAGAACCTCTCGAATCTGAACCAGCTTCAGGTTCAGTTAATCCAAAACTCCATAATGATTTGCCCGTGCATAGTTGAGGAATATATTTTATTTTTTGTTCCTCAGTTCCAAAATAAAGTAATGGACCAATACCTAAAGAATTGTGTGCAGCAATAGTGGCTGCTTGCGATGAATCTACTCGAGCTAATTCTTCAACACATATAATATAGGATAAATAGTCCAAACCCAATCCGCCATATTGTTCAGGAACTACAACTCCTAAAAGTCCAAGCTCACCCATTTTTTTTGTTAAATCTACAGAAAATTCCTCTTTCTCATCTAACTCTTGAGCAATTGGTTTTATCTCTTTTTCTGCAAATTCCCTTATTGTTTTTCGTAAAGCTTCGTGTTCATTTGTAACATACATTTTAATCTCTCTAAATGTTTTTTAAGCTTTCTAATAATTCTTGCGGGACAGAAAATTCTTGGTTTAACAAAGCAGATGCAAATGTTTTGCCTTGTGCATCAATCATTAAAGACTTTGTACCTCCACCATCAAGTGCTTTTTCAAGCAAAAAATTAAACGCAAGTAAATTATCCAGTTCATATCTAATTACATTTCCTTTACAAAAATCAACAAAAAGGTTTTTAATATATTCTTTTGTTAAAATATCTTTGAGATAATTGTAAATGCTCTCAGACCTAGCAATTACACCAATGTTAGATACATCTCCTTTGTCACCAGAGCGTGCTAAACAGATATCTCTTAATTTAACTTTAACCGTTTGTTCCTTATAAACAATGGTTTCTGTGAAATTTTTGATTTCATGGTTGCTTTCCAATTTTACAGGGTTTAGTTCGTAACCAGTTAATGATTTAATCATTTCCGATTTTTCTATTTCACCATTGCTATCAAGCAGAACAACTCTCGAATTAATAAATCTTTTAGAGATAAGAGTTGGCCAATAAGACATTACGTTCTGAATTCTTGGTCTTCCACTTGTAACGGCAACTCCAGGAGGTCCACACAATATTAATGGAGCAATTCCTTTAGCAAATTTTGATAACTTATTTTTATTGTTGTCATAAACACTTAATTTTAACAATACTTCATTTGGCTCAATTGAATTAACCATATTTTTTTGACACGAATTAAAACCAATAAATTCAGTATTAGTTTTTTGAAAACTTTCATTAATTCGAGTCCAGAAAATATCGGCAAAAATTTTAGCTTTTTTAAGTGCATCATCTCCGCTTATAATAATTGTTCCACTAGCAGAATAACCATCTTCAAAAGCCATTGATACTTTAAAAGAATCTGTAGCAGGCAAACCTTTAATGCCCCAAACTTTCACTCTGTTTTCGCCATCTGCAGCTAATTGAATAGTAAGAAAATTAGCAATTACATCGGGGCTAATATAAAAAGAAGGATTTCCCATTTCATAAACAAGTTGTTCCCTAACAGTGTTAATGCTAACAAGACCACCAGTATTTTCGTGCTTAGTAACAACAAAAGTAGAATCAGGAAATACTTCAACAATAGGATATCCAAAATTATCCCACTTATTAATTAATTCCCAATCAGTAAAATTTCCACCAGTACTTTGAGCACCACATTCAATAATATGACCGGCTATTAAGCCAGAAGCAATTTTATCCCAATCGTTTAATTGCCATCCAAACTCATAAATCATAGGAGCAATAGTAATTGAGGTATCGGTAACACGTCCACAAATAATAATATCAGCTCCTAAATTAAGAGCTTTCAATATCGGAGGAATTCCAAGATAAATATTTGCACTTTGGACTCTACTATCAATTTGCTGATACTTTTCCTGTGTTTCAAGATTATCAAACGTTTCTTTCGTGGGAAAATAATTTGATAAGTCATCAATTATATTATCTCCATCCACAATTGCCACTTTTAATTTCAGATTTTTTCTCTTAAGAATTTCAACAATTACTTTACCGCATTTAAGTGGATTTATTCCACCGGCATTAGTAATTATTTTGACACTTTTTTCTGAAATTAATACGGCGTTTTCCTCAATTTGATCAACAAAATCAGTTACATATCCTAATTCTTTATTTAGTAATTGTTGCTTTCGCAAAATGCTCATAGTTATTTCAGCCAGGAAATCCATTGTTATATAATCTAAATCGCCACCTTCTAATTGTCTTCTAAAAACAGAAAGATCGTCGCCCCAAAATCCACCCGCATTTGCAATTTTTATTTTACTTTTCATATTATTTTTTTATTCCTTAAATATTATTAATTCAGTATCAGATGTAATATTGTCATTAATTTTAACATTAATTTTATCAATTATTGCATCTCCTTTTGCAAAATAGCTATTTTCCATTTTCATAGATTCAATTATTATTAGCTCGTCATCTTTCATAATTTTTTCACCTTCGGCAACAAATATTTTAATAACCTTACCTGGCATAGATGATTTTAATACTTTATCAGAATTAGTGTTAGAATTAGAAGATATTTTATAATTATCCTTCAACAAATCCATACGTTCAAATTCAAAAACCTCTCCATTGTAGCTTATAAAAAATTTACTATCTATATTTTTAGAAATTACAAATTCGTAAATGGTTTTATTATAAGAAAATAGGATTAAATTATTCTCAATGTTTTTAACCTGAACATTAAATGAATTATTAGAAATACTTATACTAAATTGATTTAAGTTGCTTTGAATAATGGCAATTGTGTATTTGGAATTATTTAGGTAAACAGGAATTCTTGAAACAGCTCTCCAATAACCGATAGTTTCCCAAATATTTTTTGACTTTTTATTTTCGGATAAGGAATAAATTAAACCCGCTATTAATATTAAATCTGATTGGTTAGCTGTGTTAGAATCAATTTTAAATTTAGGGAGAAATATATTTTCACAATATTTTGTGGAAATATTATTTTGTCTAAAAGTGCTATCAGCCAAAATTGATTTTAAAAATTTAATATTGGTTTTAATTCCATGTATGTGATAATTGTTAAGGGAAAGCATCATATTATCAATAGCTTCTTGCCTGTTTTTTCCAAATGTAATAATTTTTGAAATCATTGGATCGAAAGAACTTTTAATTTCATTAGCTTCAGTAAGTGACGAGTCTATTCGGGTAAATTCGTTTTGGGGTTCCTTATAAAAATGTATTTTACCTGGTGAAGGCAAAAATGAATTTTCTGAATCTTCAGCATATATTCTGCATTCAATAGCTGATTTTTTTTGCGTTATGTCTTCCTGCCTAAATTCTAGTTCTTGGCCATCGGCAACTTTAATTTGCGCTTTAACAATATCAATTCCAGTAACCGTTTCAGTAACAGGGTGTTCAACCTGAATTCGTGTGTTCATCTCAAGAAAATAATATTGTCCATTTTCATCTAACAAAAATTCAATAGTTCCAACGGAATCATAATTAGAAGCTTTTGCAATTTTAATTGCATCATTACAAATCTTTATTCTTGTAGCTTGGTTTAAAACAATAGCAGGAGATTCTTCAATTATTTTTTGATAACGTCTTTGAATTGAACATTCTCTTTCAAAGAGGTGAATATTATTTCCAAATTTATCACCTAATATTTGGACTTCAATGTGGCGTGGATTTACTAAATATTTTTCAACAAATACAGTTCCATCACCAAAATAATTTTTTGCTTCTCTACTACAAGCAAGCAGAGCATTTCCTAAATCGTCTTTTTTGTAAACAATTCGCATCCCTTTACCACCGCCACCTGCAGCAGCTTTTACAAGTAATGGAAATTCTGGTATGGTCTTGTTTTTTAATATTTCGTTTACGCTTCCTTCTATGCCAGCTATTATATTAACACCAAGTTTTTTTACAAAATCTCTTGCAATTATTTTATTTCCCATTCGTTTAATTATATTGCCAGAGGGACCAATAAAAGTTATATTTTCTTTGTTACATTTTTTTACAAACTCGTGGTTTTCTGCTAAAAATCCATAACCAGGATGTATTGCTTGGCAGTTCGATAATTTTGCAATATTTATTATTGATGAAATATTTAGATATGTTTCTTCAAGTGAGCCTTTGCCAAGCGAATAATTTTCATCTGCAATAAATTTATGAGCAGAATTACAATCTTCATCTGAATAAATAGCTACACTTTTAATATTAAGCGATTTTGCTGCTTTCATAATTCTAATAGCAATTTCGCCTCTATTTGCAATTAATATTTTTTTGATTTTATTCATTTATCCAATTTGGCTTTCTTTTTTCTAAAAATGCATTCATGCCTTCTTGTCCTTCATCGGACTGCCTAACTTCGGCTATCATTTTTGCTGTGTACTTAATAGATTCATTTATATCACTTATATTTATCACAGTATTAATTAGTTCTTTTCCTTTTCTTATAGCATTCGGTCCACTTGATAGAATTAAATGAATAACACTTTCAATTTCTTTTTCCAGCTCAGTTTCATTAAAAGAACGGTTAATTAAATTATATTTTTCGGCTTCATTGCCATTAAATTTTTTGCCGGTTATCATTAATTCTTTTGTTTTAAATTCGCCAACACGCTTTAGAATGTATGGAGAGATTACGGCAGGAATTATTCCAATATTTACTTCACTCAATGAAAATATGGTGTTTTCAGTAGCATAAGCAAAATCGCAAGCGGCAAGAATTCCGTTTGAACCACCTATTGAAGCACCATGAACTATTGACATAGTTGGAATTGGACAATTATAAATTGCATTTAAACATTTTGATAACTTTAATCCTTCTTCATAGTTTTTATCGAAGTTATAATCTAAAACTGATTTTAACCATTTAATATCAGCTCCAGCACAAAAAGATTTTCCCCGTCCACGCAGTATAATTAAACGCGTTTGTTTATCATTAACAGTATTTTTAAAATAATCATTAAGTTCATAAATCATTTCTTCATTAAATGCATTATGAATCTTTGGTCTATTAAGCCAAATAGTTACTAAATTATTTTCCGTTTTTATTTTAATTGTATTATATTCTTTCATTGTTCTATTGGTTACATTCTAAACACACCATATTTCGAATTAGGATACTTTTTATTTAACGAAGCGGCAATTCCCATTCCTATTATTTTGCGGGTATCAACAGGATCAATTATTCCATCATCCCATAACCTTGATGTACTATAATAAGCACTTCCTTCGTATTCATATTTTTCTATAATTTCATTTTCCATTGCTTTTTTTTCTTCTGGGTTTAGCACTTTATTTGCTTTATTCAGTTGCTCTTCTTTAATTTGAACTAAAACACCAGCTGCTTGTTCTCCACCCATAACCGAAATTTTTGCGTTTGGCCACATGAATAAAAGTCGTGGATTATAAGCTCTTCCAGCCATTGCATAATTACCGGCACCAAACGAGCCACCAAATATTACGGTAAATTTTGGAACATTAGTATTTGCAACAGCATTAACCATTTTAGCACCATCACGTGCAATACCAGCTCGTTCATATTGTTTTCCTACAATAAAACCGGTAATATTTTGTAGAAACAATAAAGGAATTTTTCGCTCTGAGCATATCTCAACAAAATGAGCACCTTTTAGCGAAGTTTCAGAAAATAGAACACCGTTATTTGCAATAATGCCAATAGGAAATCCCATAATGTGAGCAAACCCAGTTACTAATGTAATACCATAATTTTTTTTAAATTCATGGAATTTACTACCATCAACAATTCTCATTATTATTTCTCTAGAATCAATTGGTTTTCGTAGGTTCATTGGGGCTAAATAATATAATTCTTCAGGATTATAAAGGGGTTCTTCTATTTCTTTACATTCCAAAACTTGCTTTTTTTGAGAAGAAATAGTTTCAAAAATATTTCGACATATTTGAATTGCATGATAATCATTTTCTGCAAGATGATCTGCAACTCCTGATTCTGAAGTATGGACAACAGCACCACCCAATTCTTCAGCACTAACAATTTCACCAGTAGCCGATTTTACTAATGGAGGCCCACCAATAAAAATCGTTCCTTGATTCTTTACAATAATTACTTCATCACTCATCGCGGGCACATAAGCCCCACCAGCTGTGCAAGAGCCCATTACTATTGATATTTGAGGAATTCCTTCGGATGATAAACGAGCTTGATTATAAAAAAACCGTCCAAAATCATTCTTATCTGCAAAAACTTTTGATTGCTCAGGAAGAAAAACGCCCCCCGAATCAACCATATATATACAAGGTAAATTATTTTCCATTGCTATTTCTTGAGCTCGTAAATGTTTTTTTATGCTTTCATTTATATATGTGCCACCTTTAACAGTTGCATCATTGGCAATAATTACAACTTCTTTTCCTTGAACAATTCCAATGCCTGTAACAATTCCGGCAGAGGGGAAATTATTGTCATATTGATTGTAGGCTGCTAATGCTGATAATTCTAAGAAAGGTGTATTGGGATCTAAAAGTAAATCTATTCTTTCACGAGCCAATAGCTTGCCTCGTTTTATATGAATATCTCTTGCTTTATTTGAACCACCATTTGTTGTTTTATTAAGAATGGTTTTGTATTCTTTTAGAAGTGCTTTAAATTCGGAATAATTGTTTTTATATACTTCTTTATTAAAATCTAATTTGGTTTCAAGTTTAAACAAGAATGTGCTTCCTTAATTATTTAAAAATCGCTTTTAATTTTGTCCTTTTTCCATATTATCATTTCAATTTATTATGAGCCTAAAAGACTTTAATAAAGCTAATGAATACTATTTTATTAAGCAATTATACATTTTTGAGTTACATACATAAAAGCATTAACTTTATTTATCAAATAAAGAAAAAACAAAGGATTACATATGTTTCGAGGGACCAATCTGCTGAGTTTCACAAA
>Ga0100381_1005225_pt1 | contig 10817 bp, 9 predicted proteins | sample CryGeymeta201505_FD_80416 | JGI IMG/M metagenome (GOLD analysis project Ga0100381, IMG submission 80416) | Groundwater microbial communities from Crystal Geyser aquifers in Utah, USA - Crystal Geyser metaG 2015-05 | ecosystem: Environmental > Aquatic > Deep subsurface > Groundwater | place: USA...
AACGCATCATTCACATACACTTCGCCGTACGAAGCAATCAACTCCGCGAAGTCGTCGGTATTCTGCGTCTCCCGCACATCTTGTCGAAGATTTTCTGCCAAAAGCACCTCGCCTGGTTGCATCTTGCTATGCGCGACAGAAAAAGATTCACTCCCTAGTACACCGCCCCACGTGAGTGGAAAAAACGTCTCGAGAGCATCAAAAACTGGCTGTAGTGTATCCTGCTCATCCCGCCCAATATGGGCAATGAGGACCACCTTTGCACCCTGTTCGCGAAGGAACGCAATCGTCGGAAGTGCACGTTTCAATCGAAACATGTTCCCTACTTTCCCGTCTACTAATGGTACATTACATGACGTGCGCACAACCACGTACGTATCATGCAGATCAGTTCGTTCGGTAATGAGTTTCATACAGATCACTATCAATTCGTTACACTTTTAATAATCATCCCAAAGTCAACTGGATCTAAGCTCGCACCGCCCACTAAGAAACCTTGCATCCCTCCGCCCTGATAGAGCTCCATAGCATTATTTGGCTTTACCGATCCCCCATACAGTATCGTCACCTTACTCGCCACTGCGCGATCATAGGCTTTGGTTAAAACCGAATGAATAAAGAGTTGCATTTCTTTGACATCATCGACGGTCGCCGTCTTTCCAGTACCGATAGCCCAGATCGGCTCATACGCCAATACAACTTTTTTCATCTCTGCGCCTGATAATGCACTCGTGAGTGTGCGAATTTGTTGCCCCACGACTGAATAAAATTGACCGTCATTATCTCGCGTCAATTCACCAATACACACGACTGCTGTGAGCTTACGCTTAAGCGCAGTTTGTACTTTTGCTAGCACATCTGCGTCGGTCTCACCCATCGCTCGGCGCTCGGAATGACCAATAATCACATACGTCACATCATACGACTCCAGTTGACGAGCCGATACCTCTCCCGTGAAGGCGCCGCCATCTGCACTCGAAAGCGTCTGGGCTCCAAGTGCAAGGTGCGCAGGTCGTACCCCACCACACTCCCCTAAAAATGGGAACGGGGGTGCCACCACCACCTGGACCCCGGTCTGTTTAGAAACGGTCTTCTTAACCGCCTGATACAATGTCTTTGCTTCAACCTTGGTAGCTGGATTCATTTTCCAATTACCGATGACTAATGGAATATGTTTATGCATACCGTGTCAGTGTAGCATGACACCCCCAGGCATAAACTGTCATATCGCCCGACACCGTGCACCCTACTCAACTTCACGCCACCGCACAAAATCGTACACTTCTGAGGTGCTCGGTAAAAGTGGTGGTGGGTCGTCAACCAGATTACGATCAAAACTATTCGTCCGATTGCGAAAGCCCGAAATAAAACTACCTGAAGAAACCCATTGAGTACCCACCCGTCCGTTGGATACGACTGTACCAATCATCGTCAGGGAATTACGATCATAATAGGGCTTATAATTTGTTGGCCCAGGGGGATTTGGTAATCTACTATACGTGTAATGATTTCTACCGTACCGACCACCTTGAGCAACGAAAATGCCGTTTACGGTCATATCATTCGGCACTTCAACTCCAAGCAAAACATCATGTTCGGCCAGCACCAACAGCCCGTCTGTTTCTGGATTGTTATAGGTAATATTACCCTCAAGAATAATTGATTGATCAATACCGTCTGTTGTACTTGCGGCTGCAATAGTCACTTTTGCTCCCACTACTCCTTCAAGCCAAACCTTATCCTCCACGAATATTAGTGGGCAACTTGGATTAATCGGATACGTACCGACCGTACTATAGCTTTGAATAATATTTCGTTCGGTAAATGTGCCGGTGGAGTTTTCTGCAGTATAAGAATACGTATTTGTCACTTCTCGTATCGTCACTGTTCCATTGGCATTAAAGATTACCCAATAGCCATCCTCATTGGTACCAGGAATATGAATTCCGCCACCATTGATGGCACGATCGCGCATCAAATCAATATCACCATCAATATTTGCAAACTGGATCAAACTGGCTGGAAAAGAAAATAACGCGGTATTGGCATTACTACTCGGTGAAGCCCATACGCCATCAACCGTTTGCGTCGGGCTGCAGCCAAAAGAATTAGTGCACGTCCACGACGTTTGCACACTAGAAACCACTGAGTCATTGCGACCATCCATCCGAATGCCATTGTTATTATGATATGGGCCCGTAATGATTCGGTCAGCTCCCGCCCACACATCAGCATTTAAAATAAACGCATACTCCGCGATCGTCGGTTGTGTATACCGCGCACTTACGGTGCGTTGCACTGATGGATCACTATACACCACGCCCGTTGCAGTGACGTCAATTGAAGACACGGCTCCACAATACGTCGTACTTGCAATCGCTAGAGAAAATTCACCAATGACGCCAAGCTCCGGGTCTTCATACGGAAATACGTATGGACCCGGGGTGCCCGTCCCGGCAGTGACATCGCTTGGGTTGTGAGCAAGATACCAACGATAATAATTTAACCCTGCCTCAGCCACCTCTCCCGCTTGTTCTAAGGCTAACCGCTGATTAACCACCTGACTTTGGGTCACGACAAATCCAATAAAGCCACTAATAATCACCATAAAAATCCCACCAAAAACCAATACCAGGACTACCAGATAACCCGCCTGTTGGTGTGTGGTGGACGGATGAAACAAATTCACTCGCATACACTTATAGGTTATCCTTTAAATTACGGGGCGCAACACTATTGCGGAGGACAAACTCACCGGGGTTTTGAATCGGATCAACGTTTACAATAAACTGTGCCGCAATGTAGGAAATATCGGTTAATTGGGCAGTACCGTCTGGGATGAGCGTCCCGGTGTTGTCAAAGTAAAAAAATGTACTCGTGCCAAATGTCATATTTTGAACAAACTCCGATGATATCTCCACCGTATCTGGTGTCACCAGATCATAACTTGCCGGAAAGCCAGTCGGGTGGTGAATTCGCCGTTCCAGTGTGGTCGAACTAACGAGTTCATACGCAACCAGTTCAGCCTCACCATTATTATCAGTGTCACTAAAAAACGCGAGGTGGTTTGGATCAGCAATCAGGATCGGAAAAAAACCATTTTCAGCAAACGTCATCTCTCGTGCATCCCGTGCCCACCGAATGATCGCGCGTCGACCATTATCTACTTCGCTTGATTGGGCAATCGCGTACGCGTTATTTTGATATAAGCTCTGAATCGTGGTAAATAAGACGCCCGAAAGTAGAGTATAGAGCGCAATGACAATCACTGTCTCCACTAACGTCAATCCGCTCTGAAAAGCTGGCAGCATGGCTCGACTCATAGCGTATTCAACGTTATCGTTTCAGTCACATCACCCGTAATACTGTACGATGGGATCGTCTCAGTCACAAAGCCAGGCGCTGAAATTTGTAGTTCAAAATCACTCTCCTCAAGCGCTGGTAAAAATGCTTGACCGCACAAATCAGTGGTATCACTGCCAGAAAAACCAGTGCGCGTGAGTGTCACCATGGCACCCGGTAATGGCACACCACCAGACGTTAGCACCTTCGTACGGAGTGAATGATCTACATTTGCCGTCAATTCAAGTTCGAGTGTCGTATCACTGCCAGGTGATACATAGATTGGGTGAGCAGGGCACGCTCGCGCTATCTCACTCCCCCCATTAACGAGCAGCGTATACGTGTCATATTCAATATCTGTGTAGCGTATACTGCCTGTACTATCTGTGGTTGTCGCATCGGTAAATTTTGGAATCGGCACCGCAGTATCTGTCGCTCCAATCGGCCTTGAACCAACGACCGATACCGGCACACCAGCTGCCCCAACACTTGATGTCCGATAATAAACTGTCACACCGTGAATCACCGGGGTCTCAGCAGCGTTGCTCGTTTCGAGAGTGAATCCAAGGACGATTGCTGGATAGGCGCTTGGGCTTAAGCCCCCCAGCGGAATAACTGGTCCAGCAAACCCACTACTATTGCCCGGCAAGTCGCTGTCCGGCACTGGTACATAGCCACTTGTCGTACTTGAAAACACCTGCACGGAGTAGGTCGTATCAAATGTTGTGCTCGCTTGCACGACGGCACTACCCCACATTTCTAGTGGCGCTGGTATGACGGGAGCCAGGTAAGCCATCCCCGTTGGCACATAATTACCCGATGATGTGGCCAACCTGAGCACACTGTCATAACCGACTGTATTTACCAACGTTTCAACATCACCCACGCCTGAAAAATTGATGGCTGTTGCCGCTTCGGTGATACTCGTATACACCGCTGCGGTAAAGTCGCTTAGGGCACCGATTGTAAACGTCAGAGATTCAGTATTCGCCTCAATGACTGGGAACAGTGGCGTTATGGGATTACTGTTTGGTGGTGTGGCGGCGTACGTTTGATCATAGGAATACCCGGGGGCAGTCACATACACTTCATAGTTGGTTCCCGAAGGCGCGCCAGAAAAGAGTGCTTCTCCGGCTGCTGTCGCAAATCGGGTCACATCAACTGGCGTACTAAGCGTCGTATTAAAGAGCCGTACTGATGCACCAGGCACCATTCCACCCGCGCCATCTCGAACACTAATTCTAACCGAACCTCCTCCTTCCGTCGTCTCAATTGATGACGGGACAATATTACTTACCATCGCAATCGTGCTCGTACCAGTACGTTCGAGCCAGGATATTTCTACTTTTAATCGCTTATAGTCAGATGGTATATCATTAATGTCTGGGTTAGTCGTGGAACCCAGTATGCCATCGGCAGGGTCATCAACATACTCCACGAGCACACGCTCATAAAATACAATGTCATTGAGTGTTGTCGAGCTGTTTTGAGGAATCACTCCAGGTGGAATACCTGCGACCGTTCCAACACTCGCATAGGGAAGTGAACGAAAGTACTCCATCCGATCATTCGCGAGTGATAATGCAGAGAGTTTCGCTCGAGAATTCGCGACGAGTTCAAGTGAATACCGAAATGACATCAAAAGACCTGTAAACACAACCGCGATCAAGCCAGATACAATAACAACTTCAACTAATGAAAATCCTCGTTTCGTACGATTCTTTATCATACTAGCTAAGTCCATCCGAAATCGAATAAATTGGTGCGATTAAGGCAAGTGCAAAAAAACCAACACCGCCACCAATCACGACCATCAGGAGTGGTTCAATGATCGTTGAAAGGTCTTTCGTTTTTCGCTCAACCTCTGTTTCGTAAAAGATAGCGAGCTCGCCAAGCATCCCTGCGATCTGTCCCGTTTCTTCACCAACCAAAATCATTTCTCCAACAAGAATTGGATATAAGTCTTTCCGTTCAATGAATGTTTCTGATAGTGGGGTACCTTTTTCAACCCGATTTCGTGCATCACGTAGGATTTTTTTATAAAATACGTTCTGCAACACCTCCTCAGTAATCTCAACAGATTGAATGACATCAACGCCGGAGTTAAGTAAGGACGACAATGTGCGAGCAGTTCGTGCCGCATTGGTCTCTTTAGCGAGCGTACCAATGACCGGCAGGCGCACAATCAACCAAGAACTTGCGTACTTCCCTGGCTTCGTCCGTAGGGCATAGATAAACGCCGCAATGCTCGCAATAAGTCCCCCGATCGCAACGAGGGTGTGTGCGACGAGGAAATCGCTCGTCGCAATCAGTACCTGCGTCGTTACTGGCAGATCTTTATCCATATTCTTAAAAACTCCAGTGATCTGTGGCATCACATAGATCATCATCAAAATTCCGATCACCACCATCACTACAATCACTATCGATGGGTAGATCATTGCGCCTTTGATTTTCTTCTTTAAATTACTTGCTCGTTCCATCTGGACCGCCAGTGTTTGGAGTGACTCAGCTAAATTTCCACTTTCCTCGCCGGCCTTCACCATCGCGACAAAGAGGTCATTAAATACTTCTGGAAACTCTCGCAGTGATTCATAGAATTGATCACCTTTATTTATTCGGGCAATGATTTTTTTAATGACTCCCTTGAGTCTTGGGTTAGAGCTTTGCCGTTCAATCACAGACAACGCACGGGAGAGCGTCAACCCAGCCGTCAGCATTGATCCTAGATTACGAGTCGTCATCACGAGCTCATCGCTACCCACCCGACTTAGAAAATAGTTAATTTTTTCAATATCAAGATACTGCTTGATTTGAAAACTTGTCACTTCAGACACGCTTGATACGGTGTGTCCTTGCGTACGAGCAAGTCCATACACGGCAAAGCGATCTCTGGCCTCGACGGTTTCAGTCACTTTTTTTCCTGCACTGTCCTCACCGATGTACGTAAAACGAGGCATGGCTATTCATTAATAACTCGAAGCACTTCCTCAATACTCGTCTGCCCGCGGGCGGCCTTAAAAATACCGTCTTCAAGCATCGTGAGCATACCTTCTTTCCGTGCCTGCGCCTCAATATCATCACCGGTTTTTTGTTGCATGACTAAATCTTTAATCGTGGGTGAAATTTCCAATACCTCATGGATTCCCATGCGACCTTTATAGCCATCTTCGGTCTGACCTTTTTCTTTCGGGTGGTAAAACGGGATATCATTCCAAGTAGCATCGTCTTTGACAATCTTTTCTTCTTTGAGCGTTCGAAGCACTAAGTCTAAATCAACCTTTTGGCCCAATTCATCACGTTCAGCCTTTGTGAGGATGTACGGCAACTTATCATCGGCCAACTTCCGCACTAGCCGCTGACCAATCGCCACTCGCAAAGTTGAGATCAGCAAAAACGTCTCAGCTCCCATATCGACCAAACGAGCAATCGTACCGGCGGCGGAATTCGTGTGGATCGTCGCAAGCACGAGGTGTCCGGTAAGTGATGCGTTGATTGCGAGACTGGAAGTTTCCTGGTCACGGATCTCCCCCACCATAATGATATCGGGGTCCTGGCGCATGAGTGATCGCAGGCCAGCGGCAAACGTAAATCCGATCTCCGGCTTCACTTGCGATTGGTTCACTCGTGGCATCTGGTACTCAATCGGATCTTCGATGGTGGAAATATTTACCTCAGGCGAATTCAATAGGTCCAGCACCGTATAGAGGGTAGTGGACTTACCCGATCCAGTCGGGCCTGTCACGAGAATAATGCCAGTAGTCGCCCGGGTCGCTCGGTGGATCCGCTCTAGTGTACTACCATGAAAGCCGATACCCTCAAGTGAGAATCCGCTTCGATTCTCCCGCAACAGTCGCATCACCACTTTTTCGCCATAGAAAACCGGCAACATCGAGACTCGAAACGCCACCTTCTGTCCATCCATCTCCATCTTGAAACGACCATCTTGGGGTAAGCGTTTCTGGTCTAGTTTTAGATTTGATAACACCTTCAGTCGGGCCACCAAACTACCCGCTGCGATTTTTGGGAGTTTCATGGCATCATGCAAAATACCGTCTACTCGGTACCGTACAATCACCTCTTCTTCAGCTGGTTCAAGGTGGATATCTGACGCTCCTTGAATAATGGCATGTCGGAGCAACGTATCAACAATCCGAACAACCGGTAAATCTTCAGCCATTTGCTTGAGATCTTTTTCAGACACCTCTTCGCCATTTTCTTCAGCTAGCACCTTGAGTGACGAAGCGTCCTTCATGATTAGGTCACCAAACTCGTCTTTGAGCGTTTTCTGATATTGCCGCAGGGCTGCCCGCATAGACTCTGTATCAGTAAGTCTGGCTTGAATCTTCAGTCCGACCTTTTTCTTCACAAAGTCTATTGCTGGTAAATCTGCAGTGTCGAGCATGGCAACCTCGAGCGCGTCTTCACTTCGTTTATACGCAATTATATTGTGTGCCCGAGCCACTGGCTCAGGAATGAGTGTCAAGATATCAAATTCGACCTTCATGTCTTTCAGTGACACAAACGGGATGCCGAGAACATATGATTCGACTCGCCTGAGGTCGTCTTCAGTGACATGTCCATGCGCCACAAGCGCATCGGCGAGAGTACGATTTTCTTCAATAGCAATTTTCTCTGCCGACGCAATATCCGCCTTGCTTAAAAGCCCGGCATCAATAATGAAACGCTTGAGTTGTTCATCAGATGTACGCACAAAGACCTAAGAATGAACTAGTAACACCACTATGCTAACAGTATAGCATTGGCACTGTTGTATATTGATAGATTTCTCTACAGTTACCACTACTCTGTAGACATTTTGACAGACTCAAAAAAAAGCGTATGCTACCCGTATCTGACTTTGACTGCTCGGCCATTCTGGCCGGGCAGTCTTTGTACCAAGATACCCACATGTCACTAATTACCAATAACCAACCTTCACTTTATGTTTGATCTAAAAGTTATTAACGCGGTCCTAACTGAAATGGAAGAGGAGCGGGGTATCCCCCGAGAAAAGATTCTCGATGCGATTTCACAGTCTCTCGCTACTGCCTACAAAAAAGAATTCGGGAAGCGGGGCCAAATTATCACTGCTTCGTTTGATTTAAACTCTGGTACGACCACGTTCGAACAGCGTAAAATTGTCGTTGACGAAAGCATGTTAAAACCAGTGAGTGATGACGAATTACCACTACCGGAAGACGCACCCGAACCGGTGGTTGACGAAGATGATCCACGTGTCCGTTTTGACGAAGAAAAACACATCATGATCGGGACTGCCCGGATGATAAAAAAGGATGTACAACTTGGTGAAGAGTTGGTATTTCCACTAGAACCGAAAGATGATTTTGGACGCATTGCCGCACAGACTGCTAAGCAAGTGATCATGCAAAAAATACGCGAGGCCGAAAAAGAATCTGCCCTCGCTGAATTTGGCCAAAAAGCTGGTGATATTGTTATTGGACAAGCTCAACGATTTGAACGCGGCAACCTCTATGTTGACCTTGGTCGGGTGACGGCCATTATGCCCTACGACGAACAAATTCCTGGTGAACGTTTCAAACCAGGTGAGCGGATTCGGGCGATTCTACTTGCGGTTGAAGAGACAAGTCGGGGTGTCTTTATCCGCCTGTCGCGCTCACACCCGGATTTTTTGGTTGGATTATTTGCAATTGAGGTACCTGAATTGCAGGCTGAGGCAATTGAAGTGAAATCAGTCGCCCGTGAAGCTGGTGCTCGCACGAAGATTGCAGTCCACGCCGTTGACCGCCACATCGATCCTGTCGGATCACTCGTCGGCCAGCGGGGCGTACGTGTCTCAACCGTGATGAGCGAACTGGGCGGTGAAAAAATTGATATTATTGAGTGGTCACCTGAACCAATTGAATTTATTGAAGATGCACTCTCACCCGCTCAAGTCATGAATGTCAGTATCGTGACTGAACCAAACGAGGCAGAGGGTATCCGTGGCCACGCTACAGTAGAAGTCTCGCCTGATCAACAATCACTCGCTATCGGTCGCGGTGGACAAAACGTCCGACTCGCAGCTAAGCTAACCGGCTGGAAAATTGACATTGTATCAGCCCAGACGGGAGCAGAATTGGCAGAGGCTGACGCCGATGGCGAAGTTAATCTTGAAGCAGATGAAACTGAACCGATTGGAGCTGACGAAGCAATCCTCGAGGGTGAGGACGCCATGACGACTGCCCCCGAACTGGTTGAAGATGAGCCGACGGGCGACCGTGATCGTAGCAAAGGGGACGAAGAGTTTGACGAAATCGATACTCCAGAAGAAGCTGAAGCACTCATTGAAGAAGAAAGTCAGGCAGACAAAGCGTCAAAGGAAGAATCTGACGAACAAAAATAGAGCCATATACGCGATAACACCCCAGGCACGAGAGTGCCTGGGGTGTTATTTTGACATCACCATAATCCATACGTTACTATGCTGACACCTTACTTAATTTACGTATAACTACTATGAATCTACTACATGATGTACCAGCAGGAACGGCCGAGGAGATGAATGTGATCGTTGAAATTCCAAAATTTTCCAAAAATAAGTATGAGATCGATAAGGAAACTGGCATGATCGCCCTCGACCGGGTGATGCATACGGCTCAAGATTACCCATTTGATTATGGCTTTGTCCCCCAAACCTTGTTTGATGATGGTGACGCGCTCGATGTGGTACTCCTGACCACCTACCCACTGGCTCCTGGTATCCTCGTCAAAGCTCGGCCAGTGGCAATCATGGAAATGGTGGACGGCGGCGAACGTGATGATAAAGTGGTTGCAGTACCCGTCGATGACCCACGCTTTGCTGAGATACAAGACCTCGGCGATATCAATAAACACTTCATAAAAGAAATGACTCATTTCTTTGAGACCTACAAAAAAGTCCAGAATAAAGAAGTTCAGGTTGGTGAGTGGCACGGTGTAGCCGAGGCCAAAACCGCTTTTCAGAAGAGTCGGGCAGCCTATGAAGCTGGCCAGGCATCATAGAGACAAACATACGTGCTGTGTATAGTGCCGTCGGGGTAAAACTCTGGCGGCGCTATACTATACCCACAGATTAGTCAGCCAACATTTCACTATGCCAACCCTCCAAATTGTTCTCGTGCCCATCTCACTTATTGCGATCAGTTGTATTTGGGTCAGTATTGCGAATGCTGAAATGATTGATGTTCCAACTGTATCTATTGATCCAGTTGCAGCCGCGACCACCGTGCCGTCGGGTAATAACCCCACATCATCAAATCCAACCAGTACCCGTCCTAGTTCGCCGAGCACCAGACGTGAGGCTATTGCAGCCACCGCAGCTGAACGACGGATCCAACTATCGTCCAGAAACCAGGAACGGATTATAAATCTTGCCGCCAACGTAAGTAATCGTTTTGATGCAGCAATTACTCGACTACAAAATATCTCCGATCGTATGGCTACACGTGCCGCTAAGATGGAGGCTGTGGGCT
>Ga0100381_1005227_pt1 | contig 10813 bp, 11 predicted proteins | sample CryGeymeta201505_FD_80416 | JGI IMG/M metagenome (GOLD analysis project Ga0100381, IMG submission 80416) | Groundwater microbial communities from Crystal Geyser aquifers in Utah, USA - Crystal Geyser metaG 2015-05 | ecosystem: Environmental > Aquatic > Deep subsurface > Groundwater | place: USA...
AAACTCTGCCAACAAATTTCGGGATTTTATCTACTCGACAAATAAAGGCTGTCAGTTTATCACTTCAACATAAAAGAACTCCTCAACAGAGCCTTCATCAACACCATGAAAATTCAATTCCAATAATTACAATCAGAAAACGAACAAGTCCACTAAAATGTAATAAAGACACTCAACTTCAGAGTAAAGAAGCTCAAAGCTCTGTAACAGTATATAACCGAAGGCATCAGAACATTCTCCTTCGGAAATAGCTATCGATTCCTGCAAAAGTACAAATAACTTTATATAGTGAGCAAAATGTTTTCGTGCTGAATGATGGGATCTACCTCCTCTTCAGTGCTGTGCAGAATAATGAGGAAAGGATCAAGAAGGACAAAAGTATGCTTCTGGAGATAGAAAAATAATTGATTAAACTGTGCACGAAGTTAATAAACTAATCCAAATACGAAGATCACATTGCCAAGGGCCTAAGTATTGCCTACAGCCTTTATAATGACTACAGGAACAAGAACTCCATTTTGGAGAAAAAATAAAATTTTGAAGTTTATGTAGGACTATTGGAAACAAGGAGGGTTGGGAAGTTGCTGAGACAAAGCAAAAATAAGCAACTGTTTTAGTTATCGTATCAGCTGGCGGTCGGGATCAAAGGATATGAGTATTTGTAGGCTTTGGAGAAGAAATGATGACATATGTATATTGCAAATATGAGATGAGATTGATAATCAGTTCTACTGGAGCAAGTGCTTGTTTATTGTTTCGTCATCCTCCTCCTCTTCCCTTTCATCAATCTGACCCAAGCCCTCTTCCCTTTTCTATCCATTCTAGGCTTACTCTCCGAAACGTTCTAGTCTTTCTCTCTGAAGCTCAAGGGAAGCTGCATCTCTCTTGTAGTCTGTCTCTCCATCCCAATAATCGCACTATATTTATCTCCCTTACATAATTTTCCCATTCATACTGTATACACATGTTTCGGCATCTTTCTCTTTATCGAACTTGACCTATACAACACCATCAGGATGGCTTTCAAAGAACCTTATCCTTTTGATTTATCCGATCTGAGACAACTACCTCCCAAGTTATTCCTTTCTAGATTCAAGATATTCGTCGCTGTTGGCCCTCCGAACGTCTATCACGTGCTTCAGGATTACTATTTTCAGTCCTTAGCCTTCGTCCTCAATGTTCTCATCCCATGATAGTCGTTTCTTTTCCATCATTTTTGCCTGAATCTTTTTGGCCAAACTTTGCCTCTTTGCTTCTCGACGTTTGTAGTCGTCTTAATTCTGAGAAAATTGTGCTTTTTCTACATTAACTCGAAATCCACTTCTAATTTATTTGTCATTAAGGTTGTCGATGGCTAACTGAACGCTTTACTCCTTCGCATAAGAAACTGCTGCATCGCCTTTGGGAAATCCATTCTCATCTTTATATATTTTCAGTTTCTCTTTGCCTGTATTGAGATCGATTCGCAGAACTCCAGCCTTGACAACAAACTACTTCAACTATTATTCAGTTAAATCGAATGGCAAGCCAGAAATGTAGACGAAGGTATTTATCTTGGCCTGATACCATTTCTACTTTCGCTTTTCAGCTTGTCTCTTTGCCTTTTTTCTGTTCTTCTAGCGTTTTTGTAATTGCTATTCAGTCAACTCCTCTTCGGGCTCTTTTTTTTCTTCTTTGTGGTCTGGCTTTTTGTTCCTTTTGGTGTTCTTGTTGTCAAAAAATAACTCATTCTTGAGTTTATTGAACAGAGTTTGCTTCATTTTTTATATTTTTTCAGTTGGCTCTTCTTCTTGCTGCACCCACTCACCCTTCTCGTCATCGTAAAGGTTCCATTTGCCATCAGTTGACTGATGAAAGGACTTGTTGATCAAATTTTCAACAGTAGCCTCCAAAATAGTTAATGGATTTTAGTCTTTATTTTATATCTGTTGGTCATTTGCATCTTCCTCCTCTTAAGGTTTCTCTTACTACTTGTTCTCTTTCTGAGTCTGCTCGAGCAAGCTCTATCTTTTCTTTTCAATCTCCAGCATCTATTTGGATGACTAGAGAATATTTTCCTTTATCTACTCGATTTCATTGAGAGGTTTCCATTCTTTCATCCCGACCTTCCAGGCAAGATTCAATGAGTTCAGCTCATTAGTCCTAAGAAATACATCTAAATCTCTCATTGAAAAAGGGCCTTTTGTTTCATTGTTTACATACACGTACCAAACTTCCTCATTCGCCACCTCGTTTTTGTCCTTGTTCATAGATCTATTATAAATTGCTCGAGGACCAAACAAACTGTAAACTTGCGCAAAAAATAAAAAGCACACTTTTTATATTTTTTAGAATGTTTAAACGGGGAAGTAGATGTTTCATATAAATTGGCTGCTCATAAGTTGAAATTCTGGTAGGATTATAGATTGATATATTTGTATCTTAATGGAAAGAATCGAGAGAATCATTCCTCCCAACGTACCCAAAGCCATTGGCCCTTACTACCCTGTTACCGCTATTGGCGATCTCATTTTTATTTCTGGACAAATCCCAGTGAATCCTGAAACCAACATCGTGGAGTTCGATGACATCTAAAGACAGACCCACCAAGTCATGAAGAACTTGAAAGCTGCTGCTGAAGGGGCTGACTCATCTCTGAGCAACATTGTAAAGTGTACCATCCTTTTGACCGACATGAACAATTTCAATGCTGTCAATGAGGTGTATGGCTCCTACTTCGAAGGAGGAAAGTATCCTGCTCGGGCTTGCTTCTCTGTTGTTGGGCTTCCCAAGAATGTCAAGATTGAGATCTAGGCAGTTGCTGTCCGCAGTGCCATCTCCGACCATCTGAAGAAAAAAGTCAAATCCGAGTGATAGTCTATACCGCTTAAAATTCTAAAATCCAGTAGTTGCACATCTATTAATTTAAATTTAAGAAGGAGGAAACTCATTTGAATTTCCTAAGCCTGAACAAATGGACTAATCATCCTATGAACTTTTTGATTTTATCAAGACCAGAGCCAAATTTCTATGGAAAAATCTACTCGATGGCAAGAGGTCAGCTATCAAGAGATTATGAGTAGAGTCGTTGAAATTTCATTGTTTGTTACCTCAAAAATGAGTTACAACATCATATTTTAAGAAAACTGCTGAAATGTGGCTGAGGCGGTTTTTTGTTACTGATTTCACAAAAAATCATCTTAAAACAATCCCAAGAGCTGCTGTAACAGTGACTTAGCTGCAAAACTTATTTGATAACATAATAAATTTAAAATCGCACCAGAAAGACCCCAAATGAGTGATGTAAAAATGGCGAAAGCCTTGAATTATCAGAGTCATGTGCAGGCAGTAGATGCTCGGGGCGTCAAGATCCAGAGAGTTGGCAACCTTTAAACGTTTTTGAAACAAAATATCAACTTCGGGAACTTGAGGCAGGCCGTCATGATTAATGAAATTTTGTTGGTTGGGGGCAAAATCCCTCAAGCTGCTCGAGTTACCGCCCCCAGACAATGATTTTTCATCGTTCAATGGGTTATTAATTCAAACGGTCGATTTATGGGTTTTGTTCGGCGTAAAGAATGTTATCACTTTATTTGAGTGGACCTAAGCTACATAATATTTTTTATCAATAAAATGAGCGCAAAAGCTGTCGGATCCATCAAGACACGATCCCACAAGAGTGTTGGCAAACTATATAGTACTTCAAGGTCGCAATCACGCGATACCTTGTTACCTGCCCACCAACCTTCTCGAGATTCCAGAAATACATCTAACCATAATTCTTCAGGAAAGAAACGCATCAATTCAGTCGGTAAAATATACAAGCCCTATCAGTTCGATTCTTCATAATTTTAGAAGAAAAATAGCATCTCTAGGAAGGGATTTCACAACATCATTGACTACGATGAGATGGAGAATAAATTGTCAAACTATCTAGCATGTACCATAAGAACCAACGGACGACAAAAATACAATTACCTTTCTTAGCATTATCAAGATCCTAGAATCAATCTCTAGTATGAAAGGCACTTCAGATTTTTTAATGCTAATGATGACTCCAATAAGCACAGCACCCGCTAAACAGCCCTCCAAGCTCTAGATCTCAACTAAAGAAGAGAGGACCTTGCCACAAAGATTGATAAGCATTTGAAGAACAATAACAAAGAGTTAAAGAGACCTGAGGTTTATCTCAAATAATAATCATCTAAAAAGTTCTTTAGCAACAAGTAAAATGATCACTGGCTGGGATAACAGAGCAGAAAGACTGAGGCTAAGCCGAAAAAAGAAATAGCTACAAATATTTTTACCATGAACCACCAATAAAATAAAAATTAACTCTCAAACAAGCTGATGAAGATTATCGACAATTACGAAAGCAAAAATCGTCAGCTGAATGAAGAGATGGAGAAACTCCAAAAGCAATAAAGGAAAACTGCAAGTTAATCAAATGTCAAAGTGCTAAATTGCAAAAATCAAAAACTTGAGGAATCAAAAGTATAAACAGAAGGTAAAATTCAATAAAAAAATCAAGCAGATGAATTTATATAGAAATTTCTTCTTGATTTATTCAATAAGCTGAAGTAATTCAATCTCAAAGGAATAGGCATGGCTACTGAGAGTGATTCTAAGCTTGCTCCTCTATGGAAATCGATCCATCAACAAATTATTTTAGACTAAAATGTCAGAATTATCAAGGCTCTGATCAAATAAAGTAATATCGATCTTATTCTTTCTCAAATAAATTCAGTCCGGGTGAAGAAAATAAATATTAACGCACTGAAAACTGATGAAGAATAATATGACCCTTTTTTGGTTGAAAAAGCTACATCACACATGAAAAATGACAAATCAGAGCTTTAGCAGCAAAAGGCAATTAAATGGCTATCATAGACATTTGTTACATTTTATGAATCAGCCGAACATCACTGGCTCAAGTATTTGAGTCAATAAAAGATGGACTGCGCAATAAAGTCTATGATTCTCTAGAAGTAAGTCACAGGTCTTCGACAAAATTAGGGCCAAGGCAAAAGCCTAAACTTGAGAGATTTCACAAGATGGCTTAGCACACTTTTCAAGGCCAATCTCCGCAACAGAAACGTCTATCAGATATTCAGTAAACTAAAAAATATGTCCTACGTGGGAAGGTTTATTGAGCTACTCGAAGACAAGGCCGCTAAGGGGCAAGACCAAAAGAGGGTCACAAGCAAATGATAATATTTTCATGATTAGTGATATTAATTAAGATAATGATAAGACTGCTTGCAAAAGGCTCCCGGCTAGGCTATGGAGTCAAATACTCTCGTTTTTACCTAGAAGATTTGGCAAGGGATCGAGTAGCTGAGCAGAGATAGGCTGACGAGATCAAAGAAAGACAGAGACTGCAAATGATCAAAAAGTAAGCAAAGCGTTATAAAGCCTTCCTGCTAACGATTCCAACCCCAACAACTTTGTATCGGTGAGAATAAATCATGGAGCTTTCAAAGTAGACCCAAAAAAACAGTACTTGAAGTAAAGTTGTTGGATATTGGAACCAAAGCCTGTTGTAATTCGCCCGCCTAGAATCATTTCAGCGACCAGGAAGTACATCATCACCTCAATAAAGAAGTAAAGCTGCCAATACTTAGAGCAAAAGTCGCCATGCTTTGTGTAAAGAAGAAGCATGTTTTAGATGCCATCGCTCAACTTGAGCATAGTCAAAAGAAAGTGGCTAAATTGATGATTAGAACTTTCTATAACCTCATTGACCACGCCAAAAACAGAGGATACAATCCCATGAGGCTTTGGGTTCATGGCATTCTCATTGGAAAAACTCAAAGGTACAAAGGAGTCAGATATCATGCCAAAGGAAGAGGATACAGAGAAAAAAGAGATTTCTGCCAGGTTAAAGTTCTTCTTTATGAAAAACCTGAGAAAGAGTTCTACGAAGAGATAGGAACAGGTAAATGTGCTCCAGCTGTTGCAAATATTGTGAGAGCAACTCTTAAGGATGACTGGGACTACAAAAAAACAGCCGAGTTCACAGGTGTTACCACTGCCCGAGGCCGCCAACAAGCTCGAATGATCCTTAGAAGAAGAGTCCAAAAAATAATGATTGAGAATGAGGAAAAAGGAACTTATGAGCCTCGAAAGATCATTGAAGAAAGGTTGAAGGTTTAGGAGGGTGAAAAAATGAAAGGTATGATTAAGGAGTTAGTCAAGGAGGAGTACAGTTCTCTGCGCCTGAGAGAAAGACAATTCAAGAAGAACATGTAGAAATGATATATTCAAACGATTAAGTCAATGAAATCAGCTCAGCAGTAATTGATGTTATAGTTTGTGATCCTCGAATTTTTGGTCCTCCTCGATGTACTTAAAGTAGGGAAAGGCGCACTTGAGAATGTTTATGTTAGGATCCAAGCTACGACCAATACCTTCTAGAACGATGATGTTGGTGAGGAGAGTAGCAAACTATCCATCCAATTTCATCTTGTTTTATCTGATGATTCTCATCATGTCCCACAACAGAACCATTCCTTCCAGCTGACTATAGGTCGAGTTATTTAATCTGCTAAAGCAAGTAGTTAGCTCTCCGTGATAGTTCTCAAATCGATCGTTTCTTTTGACCTTTTGTCCCTCATAGTTCGAAAGGTTAAATATCATCTATGCACAGTCATTGCCTCTACATTCAATCACAGCTTTTATGAATTTGGAAAAGTTTTTTTTATCTTGTTTGTCTAGTTCGACCACCATACCAGCGTCAATGAGGTTGATTTTGATCTTCTATTTCTATGTTCTTATCAGCTTTCTCATTTGAAGCTCCTCTTTGCAGTACTCCAGATACACCTGCTTTATTCGTTCCTCGGTCAGTGTCTCGGCCTTGATTCTGTATTGAGCCACATATAAGACGTCCCGAAGAAAATCCCAAACTTCTGTGAAGAAATTATATGGCTTTTCTTCTGTCGATATGAATATGTTGCCACCATGACAGTCAGCGTGGATGAAGTTATTTTTCATGATCATTTCGAACAGAACTTCCGAGCCAAGCTTGGCTATTACCGGATTTAATTTGTGCCTGTTGTTTTAGAAATATGTGATTGGCAAACCTTCTATAAATGATTCAACCAGAACTGAGTCCTTGGTGTTTTATGCAAAAGGAGAAGGGAAGTTGACATCTTTCCTGGACTTGAACATTTGTCTGAATTTATGTAAATTTCTCATTTCGAATGTAAAATCGATCTGCTCAGTGAGGGTCTTCTTGAGTGAATGCTAGCTAACTGGTATCTCCAAAGCTGGTGAGACGAAGGAAGCTACATAGCTTAAGAAGAAGAGGAGATTGACATCTCTCTCTATGTGCTTATCGACATTGGGATGCCTTACTTTGATTGCCACTTTTCTTCCCTTATATTTGGCTTGATAGACCTGACTCACTGATCCAGAAGCTATGGGAACAGGGTCAAACTCTTCGAATATATCATCTATATTTTTCCCGTAGTTCTTTTTGAAATAATTCCTTGTGGTCTCGAATGAATGGGTTGGCGCATTTTATCTTAGGTACTAGAATTTGTGAGCAAGTTCAGGTCCGATAATATCTCTCCGATGGCTCAGATATTGAAAGGCCTTGATAAAGACGACTCCAGATCTTTCAACCGCCTTGACAAAGAGGTTAAGCCAGTAGTCTTGAGTTCTATTAAAAAATAGTAATGGTGAAAGTAATATAGTTGGCGTGAAAATTACCAAAAGTTGCATGAACCTCAGCACATGAATAAAAGCTGAATAAAGACGGGTTAGTATCGTTGGTTTTGTGGGTTCTACTTTAACAGGAGGTATTTCCTCGAGCAGCTGCTGCTACCAGGTATTTTATTACTTGTAGTTGAGTGTGGGCATAAACGCATAGTATGCCATTCCAGCTGTTGGAATGGCTAGACGTTTGATCCATAAAAGACGGGAGTTGATTGGTGGAGGGATATGTCTGACTTTCGCCTGGTTCCGGAAGAAGATGCTGAATCTATTGGCGGCTCTCTGAAACATGCCAATTGTTCGTCGATTTCAATATTGTTATATATTCCAGAATGTTAAGCATAGTTTTAATAAAATTTGTGACCGAAGAAAGGCAAATTAATAAATAGTTAAGTTGGAGTACTGGCAATGTGTTGGTACGAACTTTTAGTTTTTCTGATGATTGGAAATACGTCATACCTCCCATCAGAAAGTAGCATAATAATAAAAGTAAATATTCTGAAGCAATCATTTAGCAAAAAGGTCGATACTGTCCACATACTTGAAATAGGGAAAGGCGCACTTGAGAATCTTGATGTCGGGATCTAAAGCCTTAGCGATGGACTACAGCACTATCATGTTGGTAAGAAGAGTTGCAAATTACCCGTCTAGTTTCATCCGGTTCTACCTTATAATTGTCAGCATTTCCACAAAGATGTTGATGCCCTCAACATCTTCGAGGTTCTGCTCATCCATCAAGCGGAAACACTTGACTAGTTGATCATAGTAACTCTGAAATTTTCCCTCCATGATTTTTTTACCCTCGAAATTGGACAACTTGTATATCATCTTTGCACACATCTACCCCTTCCCTTCTATCAGAGATTTGATGAAGTTCACGAAGTTCTTCTTGTCAGTTTCATTTAGCTGGATGACCATTCCAGCATCTATCAAGTTCACTGTGATTTTTTCTTTGTACTTTCTTAGAATTTTTTTCACGTTGAGCTCCTCCTAGCGACTCTCAATATACAGCTGCTTCAGTCTTTCTGTGTCGAAGTGCCAGCTCTTGATCTTGGTCTCCAGATTAAAGAACACTTCCTTTACATAAGACACCACCTCAGTGAACCAGTTGTAATATTGTTCCTGTATATCCACAAAAATGTTGCCTCCATGACAGTCGGCATGAATGAAGTTATTCTTCATCAGCATTTAGAAGAAGGTAGTTGACCCCAGCCGCGCCATCACCTTATTCAGATGGTGAGGCTTTTTCTCATAGTAGTTGACAGCTACTCCCTCCACATATGTTTCGACCAAAACAGAGTCGACAGTTGTTTCTTCAAAAGGGCTGGGAAATTTGATATCCTTGTGGGATTTAAACATTTCGTTGAATTTATTGAGGTTTCTCATTTCAAAGGTAAAATCAATTTGTTCAGTGAGTGTTCTCTTTAATGAGTGTTGACTCACCGGCAGTTCCATGGCAGGAGAAAAGAAAGAGGCCAAGTAGCTCATGAAAAACATCAGATTGACATCTCTTTCAATATACTTATCCACATTTGGGTGCCTCACCTTCACTGCAACCTTTTTCCCCTTGTACTTGGCTCTATAAACCTGACTTACTGATCCAGAAGCAATAGGAACAGGGTCAAACTCCTCAAAAATATCCTCTATATTCTTTCCATAAGCTTTCTTGAAATTTTCTTTTGTATTTTTGAAGGAGTGAGTGGGTGCATTCTCTCTTAGGTACTCAAATTTATCGGCGAGCTCAGGGCCGATCATATCTCTTCGATGGCTGAGATATTGAAAGGCCTTTATGAATACTACACCTGCACGCTCGACTGCTCGGACGAAGCTGTCCATGCAGATGTGCTTGGTGGTATCGAAGAGAAGGAGAGGCGTTAAAAGCATGGGCGGAGTGAATATTATGCAGAGGTGAAAAAATCTAATGATATGAATGATGGCGTTCCAGACATTCTACCAGAATGACCTCACATTTGCTATTTTTTTTCTAAAACGATTGGCTGTAGACTTTTAAATGGTCTCTTACTATTTCTTATCGCTGTCTTGGAGGTTGATGATTGCAGGAAAACAGAGAGCATAGCCAGTGACCAACATCGAGGGAACCACTGCTCTTCTGAAGAAGCCTCGATTTTGACCCCACTGGAACTACCTTTTGAGAGTATTGAAGGGGATATTTCTGGGCCTGAAGAGGAGAGAGAATCTTCCCATCATCCTTTGCATCATAAAGGCAAATTTAATATTATGCTCAACTATCAACTCACATATTATTTGATATATATTGAGACAGAATTATGATCACCTATAGATGCCCACTAGCCTTTAGTGCAGGCTATGGCTATTGAGTGCCTCCTATCTCCAGAGCCAATTCCTTGTCTTTTTTGTTTGATATAAAAGGTGTCTCTCGGTATATTGCCAAGCTAACGCTTATTTTTTGATCTGCTTCTGCTGTCTATCTTTATTGCTTTTATTCGCTTGGGATAGTTTTATTATGACCGCTCACAAGTGCTTATACACTTTTAATTTGAATGGGAAAAGAGCTATAGTTGGAGGAAAAGCTCCGCAGATCAGAAGCATTGACGGAAGAAGACGTTTATAAGGATTTCATGGAATATGCAAAATAAGTCAGTGACGAACTTGACATTTACGCCTACATGGAGTAGAATTAGATTGGAACCGATGTCACTGAGTACTGGATCGAGAGGTTCAAAGCCATGCGGAATCATTGCTAATTTGTCTCCCTCGTCTAGCTCATCTACAAAGCTCTCAAATACCCCGAGGTCTCAGAGTAACCCTCAATTTATCCAGATGCAGAATCAATTAGTACACAAGAAAACTCAAGCATGACCTTTTTCAAATCATATCTGGGAATTGCGCAGGTAAAAAACGAAAAGTCAGTGATTTCGAACTGCATAGTCAATGCAAGATAAACCCTCCCACCCGCATGATCGGCAATATTGAAGTGTACGTGGACTCCCCTGAAAGGAGTAACTATGACCTTTAGGACTTTGCAGCATACATTGAACGATAGATGAAGGATTACTGTGAAGTTGAAAGAGGAGCCTATCAGCGGAAGCAGGCAGTAAAGCCTCCTTCTTTCCTGGCTAAAAAATAGTAACACTTG
>Ga0100381_1005238_pt1 | contig 10795 bp, 7 predicted proteins | sample CryGeymeta201505_FD_80416 | JGI IMG/M metagenome (GOLD analysis project Ga0100381, IMG submission 80416) | Groundwater microbial communities from Crystal Geyser aquifers in Utah, USA - Crystal Geyser metaG 2015-05 | ecosystem: Environmental > Aquatic > Deep subsurface > Groundwater | place: USA...
GCTGGAGGGGGAGGTCCTGGACGGCGCGTTGAGCGCGTTGAGCGCCGAGCCGACGGGGGTCTTGGCCAGCAACGATGCGTTCCTGCATTTGCGCGCGGCCGAGGACGCGGAGCCTGCTCAAGCCGAAGCGCATCTCGAGGCCTCGGTGTCGGCTTTGGAGCAGCTGACGGATTTACAGAGCGCCGAGCTGTGCTCGACGCTGGCCGAGCAGAGCCGGCGGCGGTCTCTCGATGGCGCGGTCTTGGGCCGTGTGTTTGGCGGTTGCCTGAAGCGCCTCAGGGCCGCGACCGAGCTCGACTTGGCGGGGCGAATCGCGGTGATGGACGCCATCGACGGTCTGCGACCTGACGTCTTCGAGTCCGAAGATCATGCGCGCTACGGGTTGACGCTCTTGGCCGATGGTCAGGGGACGTTGGCCGTGGGCCATCTCGATCAGGTCGACATCGCCTTGCTCCCAGAGGCACTGCGTAACGAATTCGTGGTCGCCGCGGTGCGATTTCGCCACCAGTACAACTTGGACACCCATGTGGACAAGCTCTCGTGCTCGGGCCTGACAAAGAAGAGCCTGGTCGGGCTGGAGGGTCGCCTCGAAGAGTGGCTGAAGGTCGCCTTGGAGGTGACCAGCGGCGCCGAGCTCTACGAGATGCGGCGGATCGAGCTCGCGTTGTTGATGATGAAAGAGTCCTACGACGAAGCGGCCGAGCGGATGGTCCCCTTCATCACGCTGGTGGACTCGCTCGACGACGACGGGATGCGCGACGAGCTCGTCATGGGACTGAGCGACCTGCTGGACTGCTTCGACCGCAGCGAGCGTTGGGACCTGTTGTCGCAGCTGACCCCTCTCCTGCGTGGGGAGCTCGACGAGGAGCTGCGGACGGCGCTCTTCGACATCGTCGGAAACCTCTTGATGGAGGCCAACCTGCGCTGGGTTGCGACGCTGACCTTGGTGGGGCGCGATGAGGAGGCGTTGGCGGTGCTGGTGACTCTGCAGCAGCAGTGGCGCCAGAATCCTGGAATGGCTCGGGCGGCCTTCTGGACGGCAGAGCTGATGTTCAAGGCCGGGCGCAACGAGGAAGCGGCGCACTACTACCAACACGTCTTCGAGGAGTCCCCGGAGAGCGAGCTGGCGGACGACGCGTTGTTCGCGCTGGCCTCGATCTTCCTCGAGAGTGGCGATGTGAAATCCGCCGAGGAAGCGCTCGACCAAATCCTGTCGAACTACCCGGGTGGGAACTTTCCACAGCGTGCTTCTGTCTTGCTCGAGGGGCTCGAGGAAGCGGCGCCTTGAGGCACAAAAAAACCCGAGTCGAAGTCTCGACTCGGGTTTTAAGCCAGCGACCGGAGTTGAACCGGTGACCTGCGCATTACGAATGCGCTGCTCTACCAACTGAGCTACGCTGGCACCCCAAAAGGCAGGACCGTCTAACATGAGTTTTCGGACGGGGTCAATACTTTCTCGTCTGTGCCTTCTGCGCGAAGCCTCCCTTTTTCGCAGGCGGGACAGACCCCTGCTCGGAGCAATGTTCAGGTCTCTCAATAATTTCGGAGAGCTGGACCGCAAGCTGCGAACCGCATCGACGTTTCTAGAGCGGATTCTAGACCGGAAGCGATACGGGTCACGTTGAAATGAGCGTTCAGCTTGCTCGCATGTGACGCGAGCTTCTCCTTCGAGTTCGTCATGGCTCAAGCCGAGCCGCTCGGCGAATGCTGCGCAACAAAAAGGCCAGCCGGGAAGGAGTATGAGGTCAGTAGAGGTTAATGCTCTCGTCGTTCGCACGAGAGCGCTTCACCACGAGGCGTCCACCCTGCGGACGTCCTGATGCAGTCGACCACGAGCGGATCACACTGGCGCGCAGAGCCTTCTGTGTACGCTGGCGGGCGGTCGCGTGAGCGGTCGCTGGAGAGTCGCGCCATGCACGAGCCACAAACCATCGAGTCGATATTTGACGTCGTCAGCTCGCTCCTAGACGAAGACGAGGTCTCACGCCTTTCTCATCTGCGCGAGCGATGCATCGAGCGCTTTGGACGGGTGGTGGGGAGGCTGCGAGTCGCCGAACAATTCGACCACTTCTTTTGGGGGAGTCGGGAGACGGTTGAGCAGTGGCGAGAGCTCGACGAGCCTGGCCGGACACGTCGCATCCGTCAGTTTCGCAAGGCAATGGAATATCAGAGCCAAAGGATCAATCGAAGGGTCGAAATGGAGGCGCGACTGCAAGGTCTAGACGCCGTCAACGATGACGTGGCGCGGCTCCAGAAGGTGCAACGCGAGGCGGACGAGGGAGACAAGTTCTCGGTGGAGGGCTTCGTGATCCGCAAGCAACGCCCCATCAGCCGCGCTCAGTGTCCAGAGTATCGGCCCTGCCCTTACGTAAGTTGTCGCTACCATCTCTACCTCGATGTCACCCGAAGAGGCCGGCTACGCATCAACTTTCCAAACCAGAACGTGACTGACCTCGAGTCCACCTGCTCCCTCGACCTCGCCGCCCATGGGCCCAAGACCCTGGAACAGATCGGTGAGATCATGGGCGGGATCAGCCGGGAACGGGTGCGCCAAATCGAACAAGCCGCGCTGACGGCCCTCAAAGAGCAAGGAGAGGTGGAGCTGGCCGATTTCCTCTCCTCGTCATTCGAGGGCGAAGGCGACTGAGGCGGTTGAGCCCGACGATGGGGTGTGCTATCGCTTCTGCCCCAGCAGGGACCTGCGCTCGCGTTTCATCGATCGGATTTCGCGCGCGACTCGGCACCGCAGCGGTCTCGAAGCGAGCCAGCTGCGGACCTACGCGCGATTGGAATCGGATGGGCGCATTGGGCGTCTGAGCCCAACCTGGAAGGCCTACCCCGAAGCTCGCGCAACCCCTTTGGGTTACGCGACCGAGCGCAGAACGAAACACCCCAAGGAGCAGGACGACGATGGAAGCGGTGCCTATTGGAATCATTGGTGGCAGTGGCTTGTACGACTTCGAAGGCTTGGAGGTCCTCGACGAGGTGTTCGTGGACACGCCTTATGGTCAGCCAAGTGACGCCATCCTCATCGCCAAATACGAAGGCCGCCGCGTCGCGTTTCTGCCCAGGCATGGCCGGGGACACCGCTACAACCCGACCAACGTTCCCTATCGCGCCAATCTGTGGGCCCTCAAAACGCTTGGTGTGTTCTGGTGCGTGACGGTGAGCGCGACAGGGAGCCTGCGGGAAGAGATCGTCCCCGGACACTTCGTGATTCCGGACCAGATCATCGATCGCACCTTCAAGCGCGCCAATACGTTTTTCGATGACATCGCTGTGCATGCAGGCTTCTCCTACCCCTTCGACCCAGTATTGCGTGCGGTGCTGATCAACGCCTGCAAGAGCACCCAAGACGTCGTCTTTCATGACGGCGGCACCTACGTCTGCATGGAGGGACCGCTCTTCTCGACCAAGGCCGAGAGCGCGCTGCATCGCTCGTGGGGCGCGTCGTTGATCGGCATGACCGCGGTGCCCGAAGCGAAGCTGGCCCGTGAGGCCGAGATGGCGTATGGGACCATCGCGCTCGCGACCGATTATGACGTGTGGAACGAAGACGATCACGTCAGCGTCGAGAGGGTCACCGAGACGCTGCAGCGCAGCATCAAGCGAGTGCAGGACGTGCTCAAGACCGTGATCGCGACCGTCCCTTTGGGCGCGGAGGCGGAGAGCACCGCGAGCAAAGCCCTCGAGAACGCCATTATGACCGCTCCGAAGTATATCGATGACGAGATGTGGACGCGTTTGGAGTTGCTTATTTCCAAGTACGTCACTCGTTGATCGGGGTCTTTGCGGCGACTTGTGTGGCCCGAGTTCATCTGGTAGTCTCGCCGGCCACCGATGATGATACTCTTGTATTTTCAGCGGCTTGCGGACGGCAGTAGCACAACCTGGGTTGGCAACGGTCTTGAGAGTCCCTATCCAAAGCGCTCCGCGCCACGGGCGTCAGCTTCCGCCATCGTTGTGGGTGTTGCTGCTCATCGGTTTGGTTTGGCAGGCACACGCTACAGCTCAGGAGGGTGCAGATGCGCCGCCGCTGTCCGAGCTGCTCTGGCTCGACCACTCAGCCTCCCTGCTCGGCACTGGGGTCAACGCCGTGGTCGTGGCCCCGGATGATCCCTTGCGACTCTACGCGGCCGGTCGTGGGTATGTCGCCGGAAGTAAAGACGGCGGCGCCACCTGGGGACCGCTGCTGTTGCTCGCCGGAAACGAGTTTCAGGACGAAGACCAGACCCTCATCGAGATCCATGAAGACGACCTCCAGACCTTTGAGGACACTGACGCGGAGGCCCAGTTCGAGTCGTTGAGGGAAGAGTATTTCGACGAATTCACACAGCGATACGGCGAGACTCTCGCCACTGAGCTCATGCTCGACATCGAGGACGACCTCAGAGATGAAGCGTACGCCGACTTGATTGACCAAGCCTCCGAGGCGGGCAACGAGCGCGACTATTTGGACCGGCTCAATCGCTTGCTGACCGCCGGGTTTTCCGAAGAGGAGGCGACCCGCTTGGCCTCGGATCCGCTGGCCGTCTGGTCGTTGGTGATCGAGGTCGACGCCCCCAAGATCGTGTACGCTGCGACTGGTCGCGGGCTCTATCGCTCGATCGACCGAGGGACGAGGTGGGAACGTCTGATCTCCGGGCTCGGACCAGATGGCGATGGGGTCTTGTCCGTGCGCGCCGCCGACCAAGGCAAAACCATCCTCGCCGGCACAACCCGTGGGCTCCTCGTCAGCACCGACGCGGGACGCACCTGGAGCCGTTCTCTGGGAGCTGTCTCGAGCGAGCCCATTCGGGAGGTCATTCGAGTCGACGCCCGTGGCCGCTTCTTCGCCATGGGCTCACGCGGGATATTCAGGACCGACGACACGGGGACGACCTGGACAACGCTGGTTCCGACGGGCTTCGATGTGGCGGATGCCACAGCAATGCTGTCGCCAGCGGGCTGGGGTGACTCACTCTTTGTCACGACCCCCAAAGGCGTCCACCGCAGCGATGATGGCGGAGGGACTTGGGCAAAGCTCAGCGGGTCTGGGCTGGCCTCTTCGGGATTGCTGCAGGTGCTGCCAGTCGATGGCGTGGACAAGCTCATCGCCATCACCGAAGGCGACGTCTACGCCAGCACGGACGGTGGCGACAACTGGTTCACCGCGAGCGCCGGCTTAGTGGGCCAGGACCTGCGCTGGATCGCCGTTGGCCCGACCGGCGAGCTGTGGCTCGGCTCTTCTTCCGGCCTGCTCAAGGGTCTTGCGGGTGAGGCTGCGGCGATTCAAGCAGAGAGTATCCGTCGCCTGAGAGAGATCTGGGCCGAAGAGCCCAGCATCGCACAGGTTGTTGGAGCCGGGTTGATCTATCACGGGCTCGAGGACACCCCTGTGGACGGTTGGCACGAGGCATTGTTCTTCTCGAAATTTGCCCCACAAGGCTGGGTCACGTTGGACTATCGACAACGACGCTACGACAACGAATACGTCACCTGGGTTTTTCCGAATCGGGACTCTGACCGGACCCTGGACACGATCTCGCGTCAACAGCGGCGAACGAACTACCAGAATCCGCAGACCAACGACGAGTTGCTGGGCCCACCCTCCAATCTGGAGTGGCAAGTGTTCGCGACCTGGGATCTCGGCCGAATGCTTTACGATCCGGCGTCGACCACCATCGAGAATGTCGGAGCCCAGCTCCGCAAGACCCGTCAAAAACTGGTCGGACGCATCGTTCGCCTGCTCATCAAGCGACGGGCACTGCAGCTGCGCGTCGTTTCGACGGGCGAGCTGGCCGTCGAACGACACATCGAGTTTCAACTCGAGCTCGAGGAGATGACCGCTCTGTTGGATGGCCTCACGGGGGGCTATTACTCGAAGGCGGCGTCGAGCTACCGTGCCGAGGATCTACTTTTTAACGACGACGTGGAAGAGACCGCCAGGGAGAGCCTGGCGAGCATCGACACCGAAGGAGAGAACGAATGAGAAACCAACGAGGACGTTGGGTCTGGATGGCAATGGCCGCCCTTGCGCTCCTGTTCCCGAGTGTTGCGTTTGCCCAGAGCGCGGATCAGATCCTGGCGAGCTTCGATGACGAACCGACCGTTCTCGAAGTTCAGGCTGCGGCATTGACGTATTCGGGGCTTGATCCGGATCGCGTCGAGGGCTGGAACACCCGAGCGAACCTCGCCAATCTCCTTCCGGAGCGCGCCTCGTATACGATCCGCTACCAGGACCAAGATCGGACCATGGAGCAGCTCACGGATGACTACAACGAGGCCGGCACCACGCTGGGAGCGCAGGATCGTCGGGAGCTGCGTACGCAGACCGAGACCCGCCACGAAGGCCGCGTGGAGTGGGACTTCTCGAAGCTGATCTTCAACCCCGAGGTGCTCCGTGTCGCCCGTGAAGTCGGCAGCCAAACCAAGCTGCGTGAGGACGTGCTGACGACCGTCACGAAGATCTTTTACGAGCGTCGTCGCGCTCAGATCGACATCATCATGAATCCGCCGTCGGACGCGGCGGACAAGCTGCGCAAAGAACTGCGGGTCCAGGAGCTGACCGCCGACATCGACGCGATGACGGGATCGTGGTTCAGCAGCGAGCTGAAGGCTGCTGGAAAGAACCCGTACTGATTTTCGTATGCAGAAAAAAGAAAGCGCCAACCCCTCGTAAGTGGTTGGCGCTTTCTTTTTCTTGGTGACGGCAACTCCCTTGGGCCTAGAAGAAGAGGCTTCTAAGACCAAGGGAGCCGTCGCTCCCCCGGTGGGTCCCTCCCTGAGGAGTTGACTCTTACATGTGCAACGAGCGAGCCAAACGCCAGACCGCTTGTGAACACCGGCATTGCTAATCATAGCAACGCCTTGCCGCTCTGGGCTGGAAAAGGCAGCGAGTCGCAGCTAAGCCTGTTGCGGCGAGTCGACTATCGTGATACGCCAAGCACATATCCGAACAGGAGACCCCACACTTCGGTGAACTTTAGACGCCATGCCCACTGAACAGAAAGACGCCGAGCTTGTCTCTCACCTGCGACACGACCTGATCAAGCATTTGGACATCCCCAAAGCACACTCGCGCATGACACGATCGGGGTGGGATGTCCTGCTGCGTAGGCTGTACGCGGGAGAGACCGGCGTCGTTGCATTGGGAGCCCAATGGACAAGGCGCCTAGAGGACGCCTGGGGCGGGCGGCCTCTGCTCGACGCGGCGGTCAAGGACCTCAGCCACGCGGTCGCTCAGCTCAACGCCATTCGCGAAGACAACGAGCGGCGAGCGCGCGAAGTGAGCCCGGCAGGTGCCGAGCTCGTCGAGATGCTCAACTTGTTGGTCGCCACGGTACGCTCCATCGAGACGGTGACTGAGGGCGTGGAGGAGGTCGACGCGCTGGATTGGCTCCTTGGAGACAACCTACCTGCCCCTGAAGCACACGAGTTCGCTGCCGTCACAGAGTCGCCTCTGCGCCCCGAGGGGGGGCGCTACCGAGTCCTTGTGGTCGATGACCGCCTCCAGTCCATAGAGCGCTTCCACTCATTGGAGCATCTGAGGGATCGCTTCGAGTGGGTGACCCTGTGCGAGCTCGACGGCCCTTGTTGGACCTGCGAGCACCAATCCGAATGCCCCATGAAGAGGGCAAGAACTTTCCGCGAATTCGAGGGCGCGCTGCGCAGGGCACAGTCCAGAGGGACGCCCATCGACGTCATTCTGATGGACGTGCGCTTCGATGACATCGCTGCTGGCGAGCTGCTGCCTACGCCGCCAGGCTTCGAGCCCGACACGGAGAGCACGGCGCGCGGTCTGCAAGGACCGTTGATGGTCCGTGAACTCAACGAGCGAAATGACCTGCCACAACCGCCTGTGGTGCTGATGACCGGCCGCGACACGCTGCCGCCAGGCGCCGAGAGGCTGCTCGAAGGCCTCGACGGTCTCCACTTCGTCGACGATGAGGCGAGCATCGAGGCGCTCACTGCGCGCCTCGACATCGTCGCCCGCCGGGGCAGCCGCCCAATCAGCGAAGGCGCTTTCTTCTGGGGGCGTAGCCCGGTGATGCTCTCGGTTCGTGAGCAGATTGAACTCTTGGCCATGGGACCCCGTCCGGTCCTGCTGACTGGACCTTCAGGCTCTGGAAAGAGCTTCTTGGTCGAAGAGGTCTTGCTCCCCGTGAGCAAGCGAACGCACCTCGTCACTATGGACCTCAGCGCCATGCCGGAGACGCTCGTCGAGAGCGAGCTCTTTGGCCATGTGCGCGGCGCGTTCTCAGGGGCTGTAGCTGAACGCAAGGGACTCGCCGAGGAGGCCGACGGCGGCATCCTGTTCATCGACGAAATCGGGCACTTGTCCGCCGAGAATCAGCGCAAACTCCTGCTCTTCCTCCAAGACAAGCAGGTGCGACGAGTGGGCGCGAGCCATCACACGCGCCATGCAGTCGACGTCAAAGTGGTCGTAGCGACGCACCTCGATCTCCAGGAGGAGGTTGAGGCTGGGAGGTTCCGCTTCGATTTGTTCATGCGGCTGCGACCGGCGACACAGGTGCGCCTCCCATCGCTGGCTGAGCGGCCGGAGGACCTCGACGGCATGATGTCCCATATCGTGCGTCGTCTCGTCGACGGTCCTGAGCTGCGTCCGTATGTGCTCGACGTCTCGAGAGCCCGCCGCATGGAGCCCAAGGTCGAGCTCATTATCGGCAGCCAACGCTCCACCTCGAAAGGCCTCTCGGTCAGGCTCCCCACCGCGACCGCGGTGGCCTTGAAAAACCACTCGTGGCCAGGCAATACCCGCGAGCTCGAGAGTGTGCTGGACACGTTGCTGTTGAGGGCGTTCGCGGACTCGCGCCGAGTCGAGGCCCGCAGTCACATCATCGAAGTGGATCACTACTTGACCTTGAAGCTGCTGGGGGTCGGGCGTCACAAGAGCACGGCGGGACAACCCATGCTCAACCTGGCGGTCGAACCCTCTGGAGATCTCAAGCGCATGCGCAATCGCCTCGAGCGGGCCTACCTAATCGAGGCCTTCCGAGCCGCCGATGGGGACATGGAGAGAATGACGGAGATGGTGTTGGGTTCACCGACCGTCGATGACCGACACCGGCTAACGGTCCGTATGAATCAACTCGGCCTAAAGGTCACTGAGCTGAAGCACACCACGCCTTGACGATGAACGAGATTGTCACTCCTCCATACCTCGCCGACAGGTATCGATTCGAACGAAAGCTCGGCGCTGGCGGCCAAGGCACGACCTACTTGGCAGAGCGCCTAAAGGACGGGGTAAAGGTCGCGGTCAAAACGTTGCATGTGGCGGCGCTCGAGAACTGGAAAGCACTGGAGCTCTTCGAGCGAGAAGCCAAGCTGCTCTCCGCCGTATCTCTGGCAGGTGTCCCCAAAGTCTTCGAGTACGGCTCCGAGGACGATGCGGGGAGCCCCCGCTTCTATCTGGTTCAGGAGTACCTCGAGGGCGAGAGTGCGGGGGAGCTGCTCGCACGTGGGTATCGCTTCACCGAGGGTGAAGCCATCAACTTGGCTTGGCAGGTCCTGGGCATCTTGAGTGAGCTGCACGCCCTTTCGCCACCCGTCATCCATCGCGACGTGAAGCCCTCGAACATCATCGTCAAACCCGACCACGTCTGCGCTCTGGTCGACTTTGGCTCGATCACCGGAGTGTTGAAGCAGTCGGGCGGCTCAACGGTCTCGGGGACCTTTGGATACATGGCACCCGAACAGCTCTCAGGCCGAGCGACCGCGGCCAGCGACGTCTATTCCGTCGGCGCAACGATGGCGCATTTGCTCTCTGGCATCCCGCCGACGGAGATGGAGAGCCACCTGTTCCGCCTCGAATTCGCTCCCCACTGCAACATCAGTGGGACCCTCGAGCGCCTCTTGGAGCGGATGTTGGATCCGGAGGAAGAACACCGGTTCGCCTCGGCGCGAGACGCGCAGTTGGCGCTCGCCGCGCTGGAGAACGACATCTCGCGTGCGAGCGAGGTCCTCGCGCCAGCGAAAGACCTCAAAGAGCTCACGGTCGTCGGGCAGTCTGGCTCGCTGACGATTTTTCACGCGTTGGGCCGGGCGCCTAGAAAAGTGCCGAAAGAGTATGCGAGGCTGTTGACGCGCCGGCTCTTGCTCTATGGGCTCGGTGGGGGGCTCGCCGCCTTCGTTGCCTTGGTTGGCATGAGCCTGTTCATCTCCTTGGGCCTGGGTCCGGTCGAGTTGGTCTCGATCGTGGCGCTGCCATTTATCCTTAGCTATGGGCTGATGCGCAGCCGACGGCGACTGAAACGGGTCATTGGAGGCGGAAGGAAAGCGCTTGGCCACGTCAGTGAGGTCCGCCAGACCCACGAGGGGCCCCGCCTCGCCTACGAATTCAAGGTTGCGGGTAAGACCATCACCGGCAGTGTGAGGCTCGGAGAGGCCGATGTTTGTTTGGCCCATGGGGACGAGCTCGGGGTCCTCTACGATGAGGAGAAGCCCGAAGACAATCTGCCCTATCCCCTTCCCCCCTTAGCTTTGGTCAAAGCCCTCGAGGAGGAGTGAGACCGTGCCTTCACTCGAGTGAAAGGTAGACCCACACAGCGCCTTCCCGTTCTTCCATCTCAACGATCGGGGTGGAGAAGCCGAACGGCACCGGAACCGCAAGGTGAATCAGGCGCTGAACGACCGCGGTGACAAGGTCTTCGACCAGCGTGTCGCCTTGAATCGCCGTGCCGACCTTCTCGAGCACCCCGTAATTGGCGCTCTCCACGTCCACATTGGCTTTGGCCACCTCGAAGCTCAGGAGACCGTCTCGAACGGAGGGCAGTGTGCCGATGTCGAGGCCCGA
>Ga0100381_1005244_pt1 | contig 10785 bp, 9 predicted proteins | sample CryGeymeta201505_FD_80416 | JGI IMG/M metagenome (GOLD analysis project Ga0100381, IMG submission 80416) | Groundwater microbial communities from Crystal Geyser aquifers in Utah, USA - Crystal Geyser metaG 2015-05 | ecosystem: Environmental > Aquatic > Deep subsurface > Groundwater | place: USA...
AATAAGCTCCTTAAATTAAATATTAGAACAAACATCCAACAAGTGGTGTATGATGCGATTAATAAGCAGAAAAAGTTAGTGGATTAGGTGTGGGAGTACTTAGGAATACTTAAAATACTTAGGAGTACTTATAAATGTGAGGGAGATTAAGGTTTCTTGTCAACTTATCCACAAATTTTGTTCTTTGATAAGTTTCCATTTACCCTTTTCTTTTCTAAAAAGTATAATATCTCCACTTCCCAAAAGCCAACCACCTTGTCCGCTATGTTCAATTATTACCATATTTTTTTCTTTATTAAAAATAGGTTTAGAATAGTGGTGGTGTCCATAATTCCCATAAAGTTTTCTAAAATTTTCCCAATAGTCTAATATGTCATCTTCTTGAACCTCATAAAGGTCTTTAGGTATCAAGCACCATACATTTATTAATTGGTCTTGATCCCATAAAAATATTTGATTTTTAATTTGTGATTTCATATATTTTTTGTCCTGAATGGTAAGAACCGTCTCGGGTTGTGAGTTTATAAACTTCTTTAATTCCGAACTATGCTTTAATGAAAAACAGTTTAATTTCATAAACTCTCGTCTGTCGTTAATAACACTATCTGCTTCAAAGATAGTATAATTCATAAAATCATAAATTTCTTGTTCGGAAATTACTGTGTTTTTACTTTTTAAATCTTCATAAGAATAACTTATTTTATTTTTTCTATAATTTCCATAGCCGTTAACAAATAACCCTATGAGAATAATGATTAAAAACCCTGCCCCCATTATGTAAAGGGTTGGAACTCCTAATTGCCTGATTTTTTTATTTCTCATTTTATCTCTAAACAACTTGTTGCCGATTTTGTGTTCTTGTTTTGAAATATCGTTTTAAACTAACAATGTTTTTTTAGTTTGCCATAAGCGATTATTGTCAATTATATTACCCAAATATACATTTTTTTATATTGCATCAAAAAAATTTGTGCTTTCCTTTTAAGTGAGCCTTATCAGCGAATGGTAGTTTATTCCATTATTAAACAAGGTTCTTCCTGAATGACAATAAGAATTCAATATAAAAAACCAAAAAGCCATATTGGTATAATGTTGTTACTACCAATTTCAATGGTATCTCTAACAACGTAAGCATTAACCATATTTTTAATTTGTTTTATTGATTTGTGAGAACACAAACAAATGCTAAGAAAATGGCATTAAATGTTTGTGCAAAAGAAATTGTTGATTGTTAAGAATTAGTTACAAGTGCATCAGAATTACACGCACATCAAATTTAATCAAAACAAATAAAATCACGAAAATTATCTTTATTAATCGCTGTAAAGGAAGCGTCATAAGCTGCAATAAAGTTTTTAGGCAATTTTACTTTCGCTTTTGGATTCCATTTAAACTCAAAACCATTTATTTTACCACCTTTCTCTTCCACATAATCTACCTCTTGTTGTTGTATGGTTCTCCAGAAAAAACTATTGGCATATTTTAAATGATAATGATTTCTTTTCAATCGTTCTCCAATTAGAAAATTCTCCCATAAAGCACCAATATCATTTCTAAACTCAATTGGGTTAAAATTCTGAATTAGTGCATTTCTAATCCCATTATCATAGAAATAATATTTTTTATTGGTTTTTATCTCGTTTCTCAAATTTCTACTAAACGAAGGAAGAGCATAAACCACATAACCCAACTCCAATAAGCGTACGTAAGTGCCTACCGTATTTTTATCTACTCCAACCAATTGTGCAATTTCATTAAAACTCACTTCATTTCCCACCTGAAAAGCCAGTGCTTGAAGTATTTTTTCAAGCACGTCTGGTTTTTTTATGTTTGCATAAGATAAAATATCTTTATACAAATAACTTTCTGTTAGTTGATTTAGCAACTCAACTTCACTACCTCTATTGTTAATAATATCAGGATAAAATCCATATATTAATCTGGTTTCTAAATCACTTTGAGCAGCAATATATCCAAATTGTTTTTCGTATTCTTCGTAAGAAATTGGATACAGGTTATATTCCCATTTTCTACCTGTAAGTGGTTCGTTCATCTCATTTTTTAATTCAAATGCCGATGAGCCACTAACCAATAATTGAATATCTTTAAATTGGTCGTGAATAATTTTTAACGTAATTCCAATATTTTCAATTCGTTGAGCCTCATCAATAAACACAATTTTTGCATTGCCTAATATACTTTTAAGTTTCTGAATGGATGGATTAGTTAAATTACTTCTGATTATTGGTTCATCTCCATTTAAAAAAAGGTAATCTTTATGCTTTAACAACGCTTTAATTAAAGTTGTTTTCCCTACTTGTCTTGGTCCAATCAAGATTATGGCTTTGCCCTTAAAAAGTTTATCATCAACAATTTTTGTTAAAGTTCTTGTTATCATTTTATACGTTATTTTATACGTTATTTTATACAAAAATAGTAATATTTAGTGAATCAATTCACTAAATATTACTATTTTTAGTGAATTGATACATTTAAGTAACTTGTTGCCGATTTTGTGTTCTTGTTTTGAAACATAAAAAAAAATATATAAATTATATCCAACAAGTGGTGCATGATGCGATTAATAAGCGGAAACCATTGGTGGATTAATTACCTAAAGTATTTAGGAGTAATTATAAGTTTAAAGAATGAAAAATTAATCGAAAAGATTTAAAAAAACAGCTTCTGACCTCTGAAGATACATAAATTCAGCTAGACTAAATTTTATTACCTTTGGTAAAATAAAAAACAACTGCTATTTAGCAAGTAGTATCACTATTACTAACCACTTTAAATTCCAAACAATTATGCTATTAACCGAAAATGAAATAAAATCTGCTCTCCCTCAATTGAACAACTGGAAACTATTGGATAATTGTATTGAAAAAAAGTTTGTTTTCACTGACTTTTTAGAAGCCATGAAGTTTATTAATGCTGTTGCAGCTAGTGCCGAGGCAATGCAACACCATCCTGAATGGAGTAATGTTTATAATAAAGTAACGGTAGCATTAACCACACACGATGCTGGAGGTATAACTCAAAAAGACATCACTTTAGCTAAAAAAATAGATGAAATTGAAAATTCGATTTGATTTTTTATTGAAAGGATAGTGGAATGATGGGGGTAATAAAAAATTACTGAAAATGAATATTAGAACAGATATTCAACAAGTAATTTATGATGCCATAAATAAGCAGAAACAGTTCGTGGATTAGTTTTTTTTAAGCATTTGAATATTAAAAGCGTAGAAAATTATACGCTTAGCTAGGTAATATGATGATAAAGTTATTTCCAATTGACTAAAAGTATTTTACTTTTAAAATTAAATGTTATTATGTTATTTAAAAAAAGTGTATTTCCAATAAGACCGTCAATTTCAATTAATGATAAATCAGTTAGAGGTGAATAAATTTTGTTACAATAAATATTTTTACCTTTCATTTCCTTATTAAAAAGTGAAAAAGAAATAACAACCTTATCTTTTAGAAGAACATGAGTACTTCCATAAGCACCTGACAATGAAACTGTCTCAATATTTTTGTTAGTAGTTCTTTGACCTGATAATAATTCCCAAAAATCATTAGTTCCATATAAATCAATAAATGAAGCACCTGAATCCCACATTAGAAAATAAAATTTATTTTTTATAAATGCTTCAAAACTTATGAAACCACCTTTTATCTCAAATGGATAAGATGAATAAAAGTTATCCTCTAATAATAAAGAATTACTAAAAGAGATATTTTGATTCAAAAAATCAATCGACAAAAGGGGTTGAGTTAAAATAAAATCAAGACCTAACAAACCTATTATAGGAATATTGTTGAAAACTTCACAAGTAGTTTCATTGTCAATTTTAAAAGTTAAATGATGAATTTTGTATTCACAAACAAAATTCAAGTGTAAATTATCTCTTTTATACTTATCAATATTTAAAAAAATAAGTGCATTTCTATAAATGATACTTGATTTAGTTCCTGTATCTAGCTGAATGAAAAAATTATTATTTTCAATTTTAATCGGTATTAATATTGCCGAATTAGAAATTAATTCATCATTTATAGTATCTTCAACCCAATGAAATTTCATTTATAATTTAGTATTTAAAAATAAATACTAACAGAATAAATTAAATTTTTCAATAATATCATATGTTAACCCCTGTTTGTCAGAGCAATAACTCGCACTAATAGGAAGAAAATTAAGGGTTTGAGGAAATTTTAAAGGAGATGAATTTTGATAATTCCATTCAGCAAAAACCAACCCTTCAATTATAGAATCGTTTATCATAAATCGTTGCTTACCAAAAGATAAAACAGAAGTGTCATCTTTTTTAGAAAAAAAGTGTTCTGATTCTAAGGGTTGTGTTTTGTCAGTTATATTTATTTTAGGTAGTGTTCCATCATACTTAATATCAATTTCAATATCATTCTCATCGATTACTTTTGAAGTAGAAATTGTTTTAAAAAAACTTCCGTCAGGAAATTGTAGAGTTAAGGTACGCTTAAAATTACCACCAGATAATGTTCTTAAATTAACTGCACCGTTTATTTGTTGTGCCACTTGAATACAAATTACAGTTACATTAAAATTTGTTCCCATAGCTAATGAAGCACCTATTTCTTTAGGTACTGGAGAAATACTAATTTGAGTCCTTCCAGTTATAGTATCTCCAGTTGCACTATATTTTGTATTGAGTTTTACATTATTGACATTGCCTGTTACTTTTCCTTTTGCAGATATTATTTTGGATAAATTTTTCATATATTTTATATTTAAGATATTAGAATACAACAAAATAAGCAATATTTAGATAGATTTACAAATAAAGTTATTAACAGGGCAGATATACAAAAGATATTAAAAAAATTGAATTTCTAGCAATTTAAAAGATGTTGTCAGAATGTGGCATTATTACCACTACTCAAAGTTCTTCCTGAATGAACACGAATTGGCTTGGTGCGATGGAAAAGTCCCCCTTCGGGGGATTAGGGGGCTTTTGTTAAGGGGCTTTTACTCTCCTTCAAAACCGCCTTCAAAATTTTTATTTTTAAAATTTTCAGGTTTCTTTTTCTGATTGATACGATAAGTAAAACTTAACCGAACATAACGTGCTCTCCATTGATGTTCACTATCTGAAACAAAATTATCGCCAAAGGAAACAAATCTTCTTTTTCTGGAATTGAATATATCACTAGCATTGAATGTAACCGTTCCGTTTCCTTTCAACACATCGAAAGAAAAGCCTGCATCTAAAGAATAAATAGATTTCTCATCTCCCTGAACAGAATTTTGTGGAGCTCGGTAATTAAATGAAGCTTGAAGATTTAATTTCTTTTTCATTGTCCATTTTGAGTTTAAACGTGTAGACCAAGCATACGTATCTGAATTAAAATTTTGATTGTTTAATTCTCCGTCTTGTATTTCTCTAAAAAAATTAAAACTTCCTTGTAGATTCCACCATTTATAAGCTTCATAAGAGCCAGAAAATTCTATTCCAAAAGCATCTTGTGTTCCTAAATTAAAAGGTTTTCTTTCTGTATTCCCTTCTAAATCTGAAACAATAATACGAGTAATCACATCTGTAGTGTGTCGATAATAAACACTACTAAGCAATGAACCTTTTTTCCAATACTTTAAATGTCCAAATTCATACGCATCTGTCAATTCAGGATCAAGGTTTGGATTTCCTGCAAAAAAATTTCTTGAATCTGTAAAACTAAAAAAAGGCAGTAACCACCAATGTCGAGGGCGATTAATTCTTTTACTATAACTCAACTGCAAGGTGTTTTCTTTAGTTAATTCATACGAAAAATGTGTACTAGGAAATAAATTAAAATAATTCCTCCTGTTTAACTCCTTAGTTATTTTCAACTGCGTTTCAACATCCGAAAGTTCACCTCTAACGCCCAATTGATAGGAAAATTTTTTTATTTTGTTTCCAAACATCATGTAGGCGGCATAAATATTTTCATTGTATTCCATATCATTATGAAACTGAGGAAGTGCTTCATAACGCATGGTTACATCATTGTATTCTCCAACGGCAAAAGGATTAGTTACCTTTTTAAGTGTTGATTTTAAACCTGTTTCAAATTTCCCTTGTTTTATAGGGTGCACATAATCGGCTTGAAAAAGCCAGTTTTGTGATTTTTCATTATTATAAACACGTTGATTTAAATTTTCTGATAAAACAGTTGAATTTGTTTGCTCAATGATAGACTTTTCAAAATCTTTCGCTTCAGAGCGTTGAGCGTCAACAGTAAAAAGCCTGTCTTTTTGCTTGAATGTTTTTCTATAATTGAGAGAAATATCATGCGATGATAAATCTTTATCTTCAATTTCTAATCTGTTTACGGTTTGAGTAGCAACATCTAACTGATTAAAATCGGCATAAGACAACGTCATTTTGTTGTCTGCATCTCCCACATTAAAACTACCCGAAACCGTAAGCGTATTATTGTCATTGATATCATAAGAACCGCCTAATCGAAAATTGTTGTTCAACGTGTTTCTATCTGTTTGCGAATTGCTTTTGTAACTAAAACTGGTATCTGGATAGGTAAATTTCTGCAACGAACGATTTGTTCCAGGAGATTCTCTGTAATTTATTCCATAGCCCAAAAATACATTCATTTTTTTTCTTTTCATGTTCAAATTAAAGCCACCTCCATAATTACTTGGATAGCCTACATCCAAATTAACCGACCCGTTTATTCCATCTCTTTTATCATTTTTTAGAACTATATTAATAATTCCCACTTCGCCTTCTGCATCATACCTCGAAGAGGGATTGGTAATTACTTCAATTTTTTCTATTTGATTTCCTTGGAGTTGTTTTAGTGCTTGAGCTGTACTCATTCCTGTTAAACCAGAAGGTTTTCCATTTATTAAAATACGAACATTTTCACTTCCTCTAAGGCTTACATTACCATCAATATCTACATTAACAGAAGGAACATTTCCTAATATTTCTGTTGCATCCTTTCCTTGATTGGTAATATCTTTATCAACATTGAAAACCCTTTTATCCAAATCAATTTCCATCAATTTCTTTTCCTCAACTACCTGAAATTCATCCAACGAAAGTGCTGAAGGTATTAGACTTATTTTTTTTAATGCCAAATTTTTATTGTCAATGATAATAGGAGATATGATTTTATTTTCAAAACTCAAAAAAGAGAGTTTTGCGTAATAATTGCCCTTTTCCAATTCAACCTTAAAATCCCCATCCATATCAGTTGCAATTCCTTTTACATAAGAAGAATCATTAGATTTGAATAATGCAACAGCAACATAAGGTAAACTAAGACCTCTCTCATCCACAACTTTACCACTGAGTTGATAAGTTTTGCTTTTTGTTTGCCCAATTACAGATGAAGTAATTAAACAAATAAAAAAAAATAGAAATATCTTTAGTTGAAACATTTTGCCAAAATTAAAGATAGTTGTTTTACTACCTAACTATTTATTGTATTTTAACAGTCAAATAACTTGAATATTCTTTGTTTGCTAGTAATTTTGAAAATTCGTAAATCGTAAATCGTAAATCGTAATTTAAAAGTATGTATCTTCAGTTTATCATTTTTGCTTCCTTATTTATTTTGGTACTCGATTGGTATTATTACCGTTCTGTAAAAAATTTTACGATAAATTATTCTCCCAAGATAAAGAACACAATACGTGTTGCTTACTGGTTATTCACTTTTTTGGTGATAGGTTTTTTAATTTTTATGACCACCTATTTTATCAACAAAACAGCCCTCCCAAAATTTGCTCGAACCTACATGATGGGATTTATTTTTATGGTGGTTGTTTCAAAAATTATTGGGATTGTGTTTCTTATGCTTTATGATGTTCAATCACTCACCTTATTCATAAAAAAAAATATAATCAAAAAATTTTATCCTAAAAAAATAGAAAAATCAATTGGTCGAAGGAGTTTTTTAAAGAAATCGGTTATCATTGCGTCTGCCATCCCATTTGGAACACTATTATTTGGTATAGTTAATTCAGCTTTTGATTTTACAATTAGAAGACAAAAATTAAAACTAAAGAATCTGCCAAGTGCTTTTAAAGGACTTAAAATCATACAAATTTCTGATATTCATACAGGTAGTTTTATGACAAATACCCCGCTGGAAGAAGCTGTTCAATTAATAAATAAGGAACAACCTGATGTAGTTTTTTTTACGGGCGATTTAGTGAATGACATCAGTGAGGAAGCATTGCCTTTTATTGACACGCTGAAAAAAATAAATGCTCCTTTAGGTGTGTTTTCAATATTAGGTAATCATGATTATGGTGATTATTTCTACCAACCAGATGATGTTGAAGGAAAACAACACAATCTCCATTTAATGAAAGAAATTCATGAAAAATTAGGTTGGAAACTGCTCAACAACAAACATCATATTCTTGAAATAGACAATCAACGCTTAGCAATTCTTGGTGTTGAAAATTGGGGAGATGGACACCGATTTCCAAAATATGGTAATCTAGAAAAAGCAAAGCAAGGTTGTTTAGCGGAAGATATAAAATTGCTACTTAGCCATGACCCTTCACACTGGGATGCTCAAATATTAAAAGAACATAAAGATATTGCCGTTACCTTTTCGGGACATACCCACGGAATGCAATTTGGCATTGAAATTCCAGGCTTTAAATGGAGTCCTTCCGAATATCTTTATCCACAATGGGCTGGGTTATACAAAAAAAATGAGCAACAAATTTATGTCAACAGAGGATTAGGCTTTTTAGGTTATCCTGGAAGAGTGGGAATATTGCCCGAAATTACTGTTTTTGAATTGGGGTAAATTTGTAGTATAAATATGAATTAATTATATTAAATCAATTTACTAAGTTATATCTTTGCAACATTATTAATTTAATTTCTCTATCATGAAAAAGACATTACTTCCTATTTTATTTATTTTCTTATTCTCATTCGTTTCCAATGCTCAACATGTTTTTGATAAAGGTGATATTGGTATTAATGCTGGTATTGGTGTTGGTGGAACTGGTGGTTTATTTCCTTCTTTGGAGTTTTCTGCCGAATATGGAGCAATCCCAACGGGTACTATTGGACTTGTTTCCTTTGGCGGAAAAGCAGCTTATAAGTACTCTAGATATAGTTATTTCTACCCAAATAACAACAATTTAAATAAAGATTATAATTATAATCAATTTGAATTTGGCGTAAGAGCTGCATGGCATTTGCTTTATTTTGAAAATAATAAATGGGATAGTTATGCTGGTTTTGGAACAGGAATTCGTTTGTACAATGATTACAATTACAATAATTCAAAAAATAATGTAGTGAATAATGGAAGAACAGGAGGCTATGTGGAAGGTTTTGTTGGTGGAAGAATGATAATGAGCGAAGGTTTTGGTTTTTATGCTGAAGTAGGTTATAGTTATACATCTAATGCTCGTATAGGTTTTACTTTTCTTTTTTAATTAGAAGCTGTCTGTAACAGCCGATTTATTCAGAGTATTTATTGTTTTTTTAAAGTTTTACTCATTGTTTCCTATTTTTTTTCAAGGTATTCGTGAGTTCGCTTCGCTCAGTTCATGAGCTCACTTCGCTCGGTTATTTGTTACTCTCGTTTTGACAAGGGATTATGACCTCTTGTTGGATTCCAACTTTTTTTCTATTTTTGGCTTCAAATCATCCAGATGAAACAATTTTCAATTTTATTCATTGCTTTCTTTAGTTGTTCTATCTCCTTTTCGCAAGAATATATTGATTTACTTAAATTTCACTACACTGCTACTCCAAAAAATAATTTCATAGATACCTCAGGAAAAGCCCCGCTATCGGAAATTGGCTTAGATTTAACACTACCTCTAAAAATTAATGATTCGCTGGCTATTGTTACTGGTGTATTTTGGGAGAATATCAATACTCAATTGGCTCCTGAGACAGATAACACAATTATTTCTACATTTAACCTCAGAGTAGGAATTAACAAAAAACATAGTGCAAAATGGTCGGGTACGTATTTACTTTTGCCTAAAATCAGCTCCGACCTTAAAGACATTAATAAAAATCATTTTCAACTTGGTTTTTTAGGTTTACTTAAACGAACGCATTCAGCAACTAAAAATTACAGTGTTGGTTTGTATTATAACCAAGAGTTGTTTGGTCCTTTTTTCGTCCCCTTATTAGGTTTGTACCGAAAAACAGAAAAGTGGGAATTCAACATCACCTTACCCATTTGGGCAGATATTAATTATAGTATTAGCAATAAAATTAGTGCGGGAGCAACTTTCAGTGCTTTTGTAAGAAGTTATTATTTAGGAGAATACGACAATTATGTAGTAAAGAAAAACAACGAACTTTTTGGATATCTGCAATATAAACTAACAAAAACAATCTTGATTCAAGCAAAAGTAGGTTATTCTATTGGGAGAAGTTTTAGGGCTTTTCCAAAAGACGAAAAAGTTGATGTTGGAGTTTCTGCTTTCCGATTTGGTGACAACCGTGAACAACTCAATTCGGATTTTGAAAACGGCTTAGTAGTTAATGTTCGATTCATTTATCGGTTTTCGTTATCCAATTAAAAAAGGGTGTACGACAAATATCCCTTTTAATAAATGAAAGTATTGGAACATTACAAGAATTAAGTAAGGAAGCGACCTTTGATAAATTTCGCTAGTTTTTTTAACTGTTAAAATTAGCGAAGGTAATAGAAAGCAACCCTTGAATGCCGTAAAAAAAAGAGTTTTTAATTCTTTATTTTTACGAGCATCCTCGAAATATTAGTTTTTCAGAGAAAAAC
>Ga0100381_1005262_pt1 | contig 10768 bp, 8 predicted proteins | sample CryGeymeta201505_FD_80416 | JGI IMG/M metagenome (GOLD analysis project Ga0100381, IMG submission 80416) | Groundwater microbial communities from Crystal Geyser aquifers in Utah, USA - Crystal Geyser metaG 2015-05 | ecosystem: Environmental > Aquatic > Deep subsurface > Groundwater | place: USA...
GTTGGGCTCAAATTTTAATCCTCGAAATACGTCTATGTATTCCTGTGGTTAAAATTATCGCCCGCCTTGAACTCGACGAAACTATCTCATTTCCGGATGGACACTCCCTACTTTATTCATATGTAAAAAGATTTGGCTCCGATCTCCTCATGCCCATCTGCTTGCGGACGCGCAGGATATCGGCCTTTTCGGGTGGAAAAGGAAAATTGCGGATATAGGGGCCTGGCCTTGAATTGGCATAGGGCCTATTACAGGCAACCTCACCGTCATAGCCTTCGCAGCCGCTTGTGCGGAAGGGCTCCCCGGAGTCAATGATCTCTTCTAGCCTCGCCCCTTCGATCCCGAAGCGGGTTATTCTTCCTCCCTCATCAAAGGAGAATCTGCCGGCCTTCTCAATATCATTGTCAATCAGGTACCTGGCAAGCTGTATCCTCCTGTATTGGGCCATAGGGGGCGGCTGAACGTCTGCCATGTAAGAGTCTGGCTCGGGAAAGAATGAAAAAAGATGAGTCCATCCTCCCAGGTCCCTTACCCTCTGAATCGCTTCGCACATCTCCTTTTCCGTCTCGCCCATACCCACCATGAAGTGGGAACCAGCCTTTCTCTTGCCGAATAAGCCGACAGCCTCCTCAAGGCATTCCCAGTATCTCCGCCACCTGTGAGGACCCCCTATATCCCTTCCGCGGTATCTGTCAAAGAGTCTTTCCGTCGCAAGGTCAATTGCGACACCTATCCGGTCGGCGCCTGCTTCCCGATAGGATTCAAGCTCTTTAGTGCCCACAATGGTGGGGGAGATGAGAACAGAGACAGGGATGTCAAAGCTCGATCTGAGCCTGGAAGTTATAAAGGCGGTATCCTCCCTCGAGCGGCCGTTTGTTATCATGGAGATGCATATCCTCATTATCCTATCTTTCCTATCCGCGATCCTTGAAACTATCTCATCGAGGGAGGCAATAGGCCAGCTTACCCTGATAAAGCTTTTCTCCCCAAAGCGACCCGGTCGTTTGCTTGATAGACCGCAGTAGGCGCACCTTGCGGCACAGCCGTTGGCATAGGTGAGAAGGAGATTTATGCAATAGAGTCTGGCATTTCGGTAAAAAATCCCGGGCTTAAGGTCGAGAGTCATGGCAGCAGCCAAGCTCATTCTCAAAAAATCCGGGCTCTCCTCGATCACAGTTTCCTTGTTTGACATATAAAACAAAATACCTCCCTGATCAAAAACCTCTTGATGCTACCAATTATCTGATGCGACATCCATTGAAACCGAGCAGCAGGTTCTCTGGTATCCTGCCTTGAGTCCGAGGCGTTCAGCAAGTTCTATGGCCTCATCCGATGGGATCGCCATCCTGTTTATGCCTGCCCTTAAGGCCAAAAGTTCCATTGCGGTCTCCCCCCTCTTCCTCGCGCAGCCCAGGGCTATTCGCACATCGGGCATCATGATGCGGGCATCCGCGATCACGTCAGCCACCTCAAGAGGGGAAGGAGATATGAACTTTTCCTGTTCTGAAAACGATGGCGGCATAAGCGCCACTATCACCACCTGGACAGGCCTGAAGCGTGAAATCATATCCAGGGCCCTTTTTTCTCCCTTAATCCTTCCGTAATAGATACCGCAGACAACGTGGGGAACCATATCCAGTCCAGCCTCTTTAAGAGCCTCCATTGACCGCTCTATCTCTAAGACGCCGAAATCCACGTGGTAGATAGCCCTGTATGTCTCGTCATCTCCTATGACATCAAAAAGGGCCTGATCCACTCCCGAATCCTTGAGAAGGCGAGCCTCTTCATGGTTAACAAGCCCGCTGTGGACTGTGACATAGAGCCCTGTTTCCTCCTTGACCCTGGCAATCGCGGGTGCGAAATCTCTCCAGGGCAGATGCCCCATTCCGTCGCAACCCCCGCTTACAAGCACGCCGTGACATCCTGATGCCTTCAATTCTCTGCATCTGCTCAAAAACTCACCGGAATCCGAAACGTCAGGCATGGTCTTTAAAAGAGAGCCGCCGCAATGCTCGCATCGAAGAGAGCACCTGTCTCCAGTTATGGAGACGGCCGGGTACTTCCCGCTTATGCCGTTATAACGAAACATTCCGGGAAGATAGAATGTAATACCGTTTCCGAATGTATCACGCGACAAGGCCCAGGCGGTATCCATCTTCTCAATCAAGGCCGGATCGCTGATCGGCTTGTCTTTATACCTAATCATCCGCTCTCCTGTAATATTGTCTGAAACCCACCCAACAGCGCGGGAGTATCTCTTCAAGACGGCCCCATTGGCTCTCCATCAAAAGCCTCCTTCTAAAAGCCCTCTCCAGGCTCTCCCAGTAAAGATCCTTCCACTCCTCTTCATAACCCCTCAATATACTCATATCCCCCGCGATTGCCGCTCTGGCTGCCCACTGACCTGCCATCTTTCCGCATACGACCGCCTGGGGGACTCCTGCTCCTGTAATCGGATGGGTATGCCCCGCCGCATCGCCTACGAGGATCATATTGCCGGAAACTGTCCGTTTAAGGGGACTCACGGGTATCCAACCTGCCATGTAGGCCCTGGGCTTCAAATCCACCTTTCCCAGCCCAGTCAATCTGCAGACGAATTCCATAAGCACCTTATAGATGGAATCGCCTGCCTGCCCACTTCTCATGCCAATTCCCACGTTGGCCTCATCTCCCTTGGGAAAAAGCCAGCCGTAACCCCCTCTGATTAATTTAAGGAAGTAAACCTCCGTCCGGTCCATAGGCTCTTTCAGACCCACGCGCGCCTGGACGGCTGGAATCAGGTCGAGATTCGCGCATCCCATCCATCGGCCCACAGTTGAATGAGGCCCGTCGGCTCCGATTACAACTTCAGGTATTATCCTCAAAGCGCCTCCGCCCCTGAGGGACACCTGCACCTCTTCACCTTCCCTTCCGGCCACAGAGGCTCCCAGAATTATCGTGCAGCCCCTCTCAAGACACTGCCCGGCAAGACCTTGATCAAAGAGGTCTCGATTTATAATGTACCCTGGTGCTGCGTTTTCAATAAACTCCCCGCCAGGAAGGATTGTCCTCATAGCCCTTACGGGCTGGACAATAACCGACGGATCAATGCGTGTCTCGGCCTTAAGGAGAGCGGGGATGTGTTCTGCGCATCTGACAGGAACACCAATCTTTTTTTTCCTTTCGCAGACAACAACCTTTAGGCCCTCAGCCCTGGCCGCAAGGGCGGCGGAACATCCGGCAGGCCCTGCGCCAACAACAAGGACATCACAACGGATAGTCTTGCCCACTAAATCATCCCACTTACGGCCATGACAGCGTTCAGAAGCTCCAGGTTCACACTCGTCTGCGATTCAAACCTGCCTGCGTAAGCCTCTTTCGCCTTGTCGAGTTCGTAACAGGTTGTGTTGTCGATGTCGAGCAGTATTCCGGGAACCCCTGCCCTTTCAAAGTCATCCACATGTTTTGTAAAGAAGGGCTGACAGCAGCAACCTATAAAGGCCTTGACCCCTTTGGACTTGAGGCGCAGGAGTTCATCCATGAGATCTTCAAAACTCATGATACAGACCGACTTCATCCTGGCCTTGAGGCCTATGTCTCTGGCAGCGCCGACCGTGCATTCTCCGCAGCCCCTGCATATCTTGGAATAACGCAGGTCGCATGAGGTAAGCTTGGAACAGTATGGCAGAAGGAGGGCAGAGGGTTTAAGCCCGATTATCTGACCGAAGGAGCCGTTGGTGACGGAGATGAGATTACAAAGATGAAGAGGGATACCGTAATCGGCGATCTCGATCTTTTTCAATGCCTGATCAAGGGGCTTCAGAAAATCTTCGGGGCCCATGCCTGGTATGGCAATCAATCCTTTTGAGAAAAAATCAATAACAAGCGCATGGAGGAAATCACTATCAAGCTTTGCCCCCCTCAAGGAAGCCTCCATGTCGAATAAAGCCCTTGGGGGGAAGGAAAGAAAATCGCCCGTGATAAAAACATTTTTAACTCGTCGCTGAGGTAGATTAACCACCAGGGTGAAACGCACAAGGCCCGACTCAGACTTGTAGGCTCCCTGAACCACATCCTGCCTTGCAAACTTCGGCCGCACAAGATTGATCCATTCATCTGATTGGAAATATGGGAGCTTCTGCCTAAAAAGGGCTTCCTCAGCAGGGGTCAGGCCCCCCGGCTCAAGTTTAATCTCCAGCGCCTTTTCAAAACCTCTTACTATTACCTGCTTTATTTCGGAGACCGGAGGCGTATGTCCCAGTTCCCAGGCAAGGCATGTAACCCGCTCCTTGACTGAGTCTATCTCCTTGGCCTTAAGCTTCTCAACCGGTATCCTTAAAGACCTTAGCATAGTGTCAACGTCAAAATCCGTGAGCATGGTGCCCTGAAAAAGAAATGCCCCGTCGGAGTCGGTTCCGCCCGTGCCTGATATCTTTCTTCCCATGATCTCTATATCGTTTCTAGGCCTGAACAGGGCCTCCAGCCCCAGTGACTTCAAGGCAAGAACCACCGGCTCGCACAGGCTCCTGAAAAGCCTCTGGTTGGGAATTTTAAGCCCGAAAAAATCCTTGTCGCATATCACCTCCCACCCAAGCTGACTTTCATCGAAGAGTATCGCCCCGCCGCCAGTGACCCGCCGGTTGATATGGATATTGTTCTCTGCACAATATTCTTCTCGAATCTCCTCGGAGACTGCCTGGTGAAAGCCCACCAGCACGCATCTCGGTGAAAATTGAAGAAAACGAATGGTGTTAGGGCTCCTGCCTATACCCTTTAATTCCACCAGCGTCTCGTCCATGGCCATGTTCTCTGCAGCGGTCATGGGCGGCGTATCAAGAAGTCTCCACACCTTAGTCTGCTGATTCATTATCTATCCTTCATAATCCGGCATGAAAGCTTAACCTGATCAAAGATACTCCATCCCGATCGGGCCTTAACCATGCCACAATAGTAAGCCTCTTTCAAGGGGAAGAGAGCTTCCCGCACGCTTTATTTGGTCTAGGCCTTGGCGAGGGCATTGAGATTTTACCGTGAAAATACACCCCCCACCCCGACCCTCCCCCGAGCGGAGAGAGGGAAATCCTCGACCTCGTAGAGTGTAGAGTCGGAGGAGGATTTTCATTAGCAGGGGCGACAAAATATTTCTGTCATGAGCGTTTGGACAGAGGAAACTATCAAGTGGAAATGCTGTGAAACGTATCCATGGAATATCGCTAGTGTCCACCCGGAAATGAGATAGTTTCGTCGAGTTCAAGGCGGGCGATAATTTTAACCAAATGAATACATTGACGTATTTCGAGAATTAAAATTTGAGCCCAACGCCGAAATCGGTTAAAATAGCCATTTCCGGATGGACACTAGATATTGAACAAGGCCGAGCTTGCTCCGGCTGAATGCATGATCCGGGACAAAGGTGGGGCGTATCAGCTCAATAATTGGGGGGATGGCTTTGCGCAGACCAGTGTACATGCAGATCAGGGATCAGCTTCTGTAGGTGCGCCTTCAGACACAGGGCGCACTGTTCCCGTGCGGCTGAAGCCGAACCTACCTCGGATTATTGAGCTGATACGGTGGGGCAATATTTTTGCCATGTTTCAGCAGGAGACGATGCGTAATATAATTATTAAGCCGGAAAAGAGGCCTTCAGATGGGTTTAGCTGTCTTCATATCTGTCTTTCTCTCCCTTTACGGGGGAATGCATTTTTATGCCCTTTTGAAAATAAGAAGGGCATTATCTCCCGGATTTCCAGCAGAGGCAGCCATAATCTGTTTTATGGTCCTGATGGTTGTTTCCCCTATCCTTGTGAGGGTACTGGAGGAATACGGCTTTGAAGACACGGGCAGGGTGATCGCATACATCGGCTATGGATGGATGGGGATATTGTTCATCTTTCTTGTCCTCTCCGTCGCGATTGATATCGTGCGTATCCTCCTTCCGGCGGGGTTAAGGCCGTCTCCTCTTATTGCCTTCGTTATAGCAGCATGTTTCTCCTTCATTTTTTCCCTCTATGGGCTTTATGAGGCCATGGTTGTAAAAGTCGAACACGTAAACATAGTCTCTCAGAAGCTTGCTGGGGACCGCCGCTCGCTTAGAATCGTTCAGATATCCGATGTACACCTGGGTCTTCTGTTCCGAGAGCATCGTCTCAGGAAGGTCGTTAACTGTATAAAAGATGCCTCTCCTGATATCTTGGTCTCCACGGGAGATCTGGTGGACGGTCAGACGGACGGCCTCTCTGGAGTCCTTGATATGCTGAAAGGTTTAAGCACTCCGCTGGGAAAGTACGCCGTGACAGGCAATCATGAATTCTATGCCGGAATCCGCAAATCAATTAATTTTACAAGAGATGCCGGATTCAAGGTACTGAGAGATGAGGCTCTCACCCTGCCCGGCCTGATCAATATAGCAGGCGTTGATGATCCCGCAAGCGGGAGGAAAAATATTGAAGAACATGAAAAGGAGATACTGTCTTCCCTTCCGGGGGAGACATTCACCTTGCTCCTCAAGCACCGCCCCCACGTGGGACCGGGAAGCGATAGGCTCTTCGATCTCCAGCTTTCCGGCCACACCCATAAGGGTCAGATATTCCCCTTCGGGCTGCTCGTGAAGCTAGTCCACGGACGTATCTCCGGGCTCCACAGATTGGACTCCGGCTCTTTGCTATACATAAGCAGGGGTTCCGGTACATGGGGACCTCCTTTCCGGATATTATCTCCACCGGAAGTGACGGTAATCAACATCACGGCCGACGGCAATGCCGGTAGGGGTCAGCCCGCTCATTTCGGTAAAATAATACCTTGACAAGAAGGGATGATCTCTGTCATGGAAATCCTGGTAATTATCTCTATCAGCTCTGAAATGCGCGTTCAATTGTAACGTTCTGAGTGTGATTAATGCGTTATTAAGGGAGGCATCCATGCCTGTTCCTGTTGGTCTTAAGCAATACGCTAGACAGCTTGGCTTTCCCGAATCGGAGAATCTGGCCAGGATTTTCGAAATCCTTCTTGAGAATGACTACGAACGGATGGTCTTTGAGCTATTACCGGGTAACGAAAGCGAGCTTGCTGAAAAAACAGGCCTCTCTGCTACTCAGACGAGAGCAATATGCGAAAAACTTTTCACCCGAGGGGTCATAACTCAATCAGTTGACAGCCCCGGAAACTACAGAAGATTTCCTGCCATGATAGAGCTGAGGGATGCGACCGCCCTCTGGCCGGAGGCGGATAGCGAGATATTCGTGTTGTGGGACAGACTTCTGAGCGATGAAACCCCTGCCCTGATTCCAATATTGGAAAAGACCAAGGCGCCCCCTATGATGCGGGTGGTTCCGATAGAAAGATCGGTAAAGGCGCAAAACACCGTCCTTGACGCTGACTCGGCAAGGGCGATATTCAGAGAGGCATCTCTCATATCGGTCATGCCCTGTGTGTGCCGCCTGATTGCCCGAAAAAACGGCAGGGGGAAAGACTGCCCGGCACCTGAGACATCCGTCTGCATGCAGACCAACCGCTTTGCCGAGGGCATATTGAGAAGAGGAGTAGGAGAGAGGATCAGCAACGAAGAGGCCCTTCGCCGCATAGCCGCGGCCGAGGAAGCCGGGCTCGTGCACACGGTCAGAAACAACGTAAAAGACGACATGATCATGTGCAATTGCTGCGCATGCTGCTGCACCGGTCTTTATTTCGTTCACCAACTCGGGTATCCCCAGGGACTTGCGCCTTCCCGCTTCAGGGCGACCCTGGATGAAAGCTTATGTTCGGGCTGCGGTATCTGCGCTTAGAGATGCCAGTTCCACGCCATTATTGTTAATGAAACTGCCTCGATAGACATAGAGCGCTGCTATGGATGTGGAAACTGCTCCACGGTCTGCCCCAATGACGCGATAACCCTCATTGAGGCCAGGCCCCCTGCTCACATAAGGAAAACCTAAACAGCAGAAAAGGGCTATGAAATGTGGAAAAATGAAGAACGTCCCCTGGAGCGATTTATTGAAGGAGCTGTTGCCGAGGCTGCGGCAGGACACCCGAACGGAGGATGGTGGAGAAAACCGCTTCTTGCCACGGCAACCATAGACGAGAGGTTTGATATCCTTCCAAAGATTGCCGCTCCGGATCATCTAAAGCCCTCCGACCTCCTACCTACAGCAAGATCACTCATAGTCTTCTTTATCCCGTTTGTTGAATCCCTCATAAAAGGAAATAAGAAGGGTGAGCGTCCGTGCAGAGACTGGGGGCTTTCCTACATTGAGACAAACGAACTTATCGGTAATGTCTGCAAGGGCTTGGCCGATATTCTTGAGGATTACGGTTATAGTTCCGCCCTGACTCCTGCAACCCACAATTTCAATGAAGAAAAGCTCATGGCGCGATGGTCCCACAAGCATCTTGCCTATATCGCAGGACTTGGACGATTTGGGATGCATAATCTTATCATAACTCCGATGGGTTGCGCGGGCCGCCTCGGTAGCCTAGTAACCGAGGCGGAGTTGGGGGACTCAAGGCTCATAGAAACAGAAGAAGCCTGTCTGATGAAGGCCGGAAAGAGTTGCGGCAAGTGCATGGCCGCATGCCCTGTCTCAGCATTTAAGGATGACGGCTTTGAGAGGCGCCGCTGCTGGGATCGCCTCAAGGAAAACCGGGCGGACATACCCTATTTCTCGGACATGCCGATTTCAACCCACGTATGCGGCAAGTGCGCTGCAATGATGCCTTGCAGTTTCAAAAACCCTGTCCTGTCGCTTAAGGATCACCCGAAAGTCCATCATGAACAGTAATGAAAACCCCCTCACCGACGCAGAGAAAGATTATAACCGCTTGCCCTTGCTTTCCGTATCAGGGCCGGGGAGCGGTAACTCATGGCTCTCTTCCCGGGAAATCTCGGCCAAACGGCGAAGGCGATGAAGGTACAGAGCGCTCTAATCAACCGCGGAACATGGAAAAGCCTATTATCGAGTGTCAGGCAATTAACTTCCTCCAAGGAAGTGGGACGCAAGGCAAAGGTGCTTTTCCTGCTTCTCATTGTTTTCCTTCTGTTGATAAACGCCCTCAACGTATTGAATAGCTACGTAGGGCGCGATTTCATGACCGCCATCGAAAACAGAAACAGCTTCGAGTTCCTAAGGATGGCACTTGTTTACTTATGCGTCTTTGGAGCCTCAACCGTCGTCTCCGTCATACACCGATACGCTGAGGAGTATCTGGGTTTGGTTTGGCGCCAATGGGCGAGCAGACAATGCATCCTCAACTACGCCAGTAACAGGGTCTATTACAGGCTCAAAATCAAAGGGGATATTGCCAACCCGGATCAGAGGATAGCAGACGATATAAGGACCTTCAGCACAACTACTCTATCATTTATCCTTATGTCACTAAACGGGCTCATAACTGTCCTAGCCTTCTCCGGAGTTCTATGGTCTATAAGTCCCCAGCTCTTTGTCGTTTCAGTTCTTTATGCAGTAGCAGGTACCTTCTTTACCTTTCTCCTTGGAAGGCCCCTTGTCAGGCTCAATTACGACCAGTTGGACAAAGAAGCAAACTTCCGTTCCTCCCTGATCTATCTAAGGGGCAACGCGGAGTCGCTGGCAGTATCCAGGCGTGAAGGTCATCTCGTAAACCTAACCCTGGAAAATCTGGGAAAACTCGTAGCCAATTTCCGCCGCATCATCAAGGTCAATAGAAACCTCAATTTCTTCACTACCGGATACAACTGGCTCATACAGATCATCCCGGCCCTGATCATAGCACCGTTTTTCATCCGTGGTGAGGTACAGTTTGGGGTAATAACTCAATCTGCGATAGCCTTCACCCATCTGCTCGGAGCTTTCTCCATAATAGTCACTCAGTTTCAGTCCATATCCTCCTATACCGCCGTCCTGTCAAGGGTCGCATCCCTCATGGGCGCGGGAGACAGAGAGACTCTTAAGGCCCTCTCCGATAAGACCATCTATATTGAAGAGGACCGGATTTCTTACAAGGGGGTCACGCTCCATTCGCCTCGAAGCGGAATAGATTTGATAAGAGACCTCGATTTCGATATCCCCCACGGAACCTATGTACTGGTAAGAAGCGGAGATGAAAGGACAAGAACAGCATTCTTCTATGGGACAGCAGGCCTGTGGGAGGCTAGTGAAGGCACGATCTGTCGCCCTTCCCTCCAGCGCTTCCTCTTCATGAGCGAACTGCCTTATCTGCCACCTGGAACACTTAGGGAGCTTTTCCTCAAACCATGGCCCGAGGGCACACCGGATGATGGGACTCTTAATGAGCTTTCAGTTTCTGAAGAACGAATCCTGGACTTATTGCGACGCCTTGAAATTGAATCGCTTACAGCCCGCTTCGGGGGTCTTGACACAAGGCAGCACTGGGAAAACTCCCTTGTCCTGGAAGATCAGCAGCTCTTAGTACTTGCGCGCATCCTTGCAGCAGAGCCAAGGTTTCTAATGATGGACAAACCCAGCACCACGTTTGGGCGGAGTAGGCTCGATCGGGCTCTTGCCCTGCTAAGGGAGCATTCCATAAGTTATGTGACACTTGAAGACCAAGCCGAAGAGGTTGACCTGGAGAACTACCACCTTCTCCTGGAGCTAAAGGAAGGCGGGAGATGGATATCCAGACGTATAAGGGACGGCCGAGCGGTCGCAGACGTCAGGCTTGTCTCTGGATAATGATGGGGGGACCCTCTAAGAATAGATGAGACAGATTTCCATTGACCACTTTGAAGACGTCTGTAAATGGACGGCCTTTTCCTCTGGGGGACCCGAACTCCTTATCAGTAAGGATCAAGGCATCA
>Ga0100381_1005268_pt1 | contig 10761 bp, 15 predicted proteins | sample CryGeymeta201505_FD_80416 | JGI IMG/M metagenome (GOLD analysis project Ga0100381, IMG submission 80416) | Groundwater microbial communities from Crystal Geyser aquifers in Utah, USA - Crystal Geyser metaG 2015-05 | ecosystem: Environmental > Aquatic > Deep subsurface > Groundwater | place: USA...
GGTCCTTTGCAGCACTTGCCACATCCATCGGTTTTAAGATATATAGCATGCATCCCTTCAATCTCAGACACCAAAGGGATTTCGGCACACCTCTGCAGTTCGTATAGTTGATAGGAAAGACTAATCTGATAGGGTTGGTGGGAGAGCAGGAAACTCCCTTCACTCCTCCCAACAGACTAGCCATCTTCGATGACAGTACCTTTCTTTTTACTTCTGTCAGAAACCCAGAAAATAATTGCGGACATGACCTTTGCCTCAAAGATAAAGCAGTTGAGAATCAGGCTGAACAAGATAGTGGTGGCCCTCCACAACAAGGTCTTTCTGATCGACCTCTTCAAGTTCTAAACTGAGTATGTCATTGAGACCTACAAGTTCGAGGAAAATGAAGTCTACAACATGATTTCCCTATCCTCCTCCATGACCAATTTCATACTCGCGGTTCCTAGTACAGAAGTCGGACACATGTCACTCATCTACCTCGGAAAACTCACCGAACGAAAAGTTAGAGCCCATCAGTCCAGTAACTCTCCTTCTATACAGTCCTCAGCGCTGCTTTACTCACATAAAATGGATAAAAATTGGCAACAACTTCTGAGAAGGGCATCCAAGTGCGAATATTCGATACAAGGAACGGGCAGTTGATACAGGAAGTCAGGAGGGGCAACGAGTACGCCACTATTTACTCTCTGGCATTCAGCACCGAAGGAAATTGGTTGGCTGTGAGCAGCGATTCTAACAATTTGCACATATTTTCCATTCAGCCGACAGAAGTGGAGGTATCAGATAAGCTAGTTAGAAGCAGCGGTAATACAAGAAAAATGTCGAAGAATCGAGGAAGAATCCCAAGAGCTCATTTTTCTTCCTGAAGGGATTGTTTCCATTTTTCGACGCCGAGTATAGTTTTTGCTACCACAAATATGAGGAGTACAGGCCCGAGATGAAGACATGGTTGAGTTTTGGGCACTATGACGACAACCTCATATCAATCAGTAACTTCTAGTACTTCGAAAAGATAGGCCTGAACCTCAAAGGAGGAAAATGCAGGACCGTTGAAAAGTGTGCATAAATTTTGGGAAAATAACTGATCGAGAAGAAAAAATGATTTCTTGACGAGTTGTACTTTATTCGAATGGTTAGATTATCATCTTTGTGGAGGATGTTCAATAGAGGTAGCGGTTACCATTATTCGCATGATGAGTTTGTACAGTTTATGCACAATCGTTTAGCCTTGACACTTATCGAAGTTTGCCTCTGGTCAACGATATCCTTTTAAAGAAAAAGACAGAGGCCGTTCTGAGGTTAAATGAATTTTGGAGAAAATCTTCGCCACTTTATTTCTCCTTTTTTGTAGAAGATAAAAAGTACAATAAAATTATCATCGACTTTCCGACAGACAAATTCGGACCCTTTCAGATACTTTGGAACAGTCTTCTTTCTCGAATACTGTCGATATAGGGTGAAACTCGGCACTACCGTTAAGAATGAAAAATATGTGATAGAGATGCGAGAGGGTTGGGGGAACTGTTTAGAAGGAAGGGTGGTGAATTAGGGGAGTTTGGGGAAGGCAGGGGGGCCGGTAGAAGATATGCGACGTTTAAATTAGGATTGTTGTTATATTATTTTCATTTAAAACTCTTCCAAAAGATTCAAAAATGTAGGAATACCTCAAAAACAACGCCAGACACAACGGTCGATGGACCAAATAAGAGCACCTGATGTTCCTCGAAGGTACGCCCTTCTTCATGCTTAGGACTACGCATCTATGGCAAAAACTGGAAAAAAATCGAACAGTTGGTCCAGACTCGGACAGGCTCACAGATACGCTCACACGCCCAAAAATTTTTCCTGAAGTCTAAGGGCACAGAGACTACCTCAGAACAGGACTGCTGGGGTGCAGGAGCAGACATTCAGGAATAGCATTAATAGATCACTGAGAATTCAAAATCTGTTGAAGAGAGCCAGACGCGTCTGAATGACATGTCCTACTTTTTAGGAAGAATGTAAGTCTTTGACTAACTCAGAGTTGAATATTCGACCGGAAAAAATTGTCTGGACTTCTGGGGAGACCTAGTTGACATCAAGGGGGCTTCTGAACACGCAAATGAGCAACCGAGGAAAAATTCATTCACCAACGTTGAGGACGGGGAATAAAGCAGTCTAAGTGAGATATCAACCGAGAAGAAGGTGGAAGTTTGAATGCTTAGCTGATTTTATTTTTCCTTATTTCTTAATTTTATTGCCGATCCATAAGCTCCAATTAATTAAAGGCTATTGCTCAGTCCAATGCCCTCCTTTAAGACAAGAAAATCCCTCTCTATCATTCTGGTGGCCTTTCTTATTGAGAGGAAAATTTCAAACAATAATTATGCGGGCTTTGGAGTTTATATATAGTCCACCATTGTTGATATTTTTCCCCCACAAATGAAGGCGGAAAGAGCAGGATTTTATCCTTCTTCCGCTTACCCTAAGCACTCTGGTATGCTTTTGGAAGATGAGTCTTAAGGTTGAGGTGATAGATGCATGCAAAGATTAGAGATAGGCCGATTGATATGTGAATGTGAATGGGTAGTACAAAGTACATATATCAGCTGTGGCCGATGGCATGGATGAATTCCTAATAGCTTATCTCTCCGTCCTGATCCTTATCGGCCTCCTTCATGATCTCGTTTACGATCCGCATCGGAAGCTCCATGCCCATCTTCTGGATCTGCTCATGAAGCTCATCCCTGCTGATCTTTCCGCTGTTGTCCTTATCAAAATATTTGAATATGTAATCCAGGTAGTCCTTCCTTAGACAGTAGTCGTCGTGCAGCATGGAGGCCACAAATTAGTTGAAACTTATCTTACCGTTTTTGTCCATATCCATGCTCTTCAACACAAAGTGAAGCTCCTGATAGGTCGGCTTGATGCCCTGCTTTTTGAGAGTTCTCTCGATCTCGTCGACCGAAAGGTAGCCATCGTTGTTGCTATCAACGTGCTTGAAGAGAATGCTTTGAGGTTCAATCTATTTACAGGGCAGTTGGGAAGAAATAAAGGCAAGAACGACTGCTTTCAACCTGGAGAAAGTTGAGAATTTTTTCATTTTCTTGTAGTCCAGGATAGGATCCAATGTCTTGAACTGTTCTCCCTATTTTATCCATGGGTGCTAGAGGATCTGGTCGATGGTCAATCTTTTATCCACCCGAACAAGAATCTTGGCGATGAGATCTCTCAAAAGAGGGCTTAGAGCTTGCACTTCAGCGTCTAAATAAGCTAAAACTTACTCTCTTCATAAGCAGTCGATTTAATTTTTTGAAGAATCTCCTGGTCGGTCTAGCCTGGGAAAGGAGCTGTTGCTGTGGTGATGACGTGAAGAAGCACTCCGAGGGCCCAAATGTCACAGCGCTAATCGTAATTTTTCTGGAGGATCTCAGGAGAAACATAGTAGGATGTTCCCACAATCTTGTTGGCACCTGCTGCTTCAAGCTCGCTCCTCATTTCTTCTTTCCAGTGGAAGGACAGCCCGAAGTCGATGAGCATGATGTAGTCATCGTCTGTGCGGCTGAAGAGGAAGTTCTAAGCCTTGAGATCTCGGTGACATATTTTTTGGAGGTGAAGGTATTTGACTGTCTTGACCATTTGTAGGAAAATGTTGCGGGCCTTGTCCTAGCTGAAGCAGCCGAACTCGTCGATCCTATCAAAGAGCTCTCCTCCTTAGCAGAGACTGTATAAGATTGGAAATACTCTGCGACGAGGTAGAGATAGTTATTGTCTTCGTAGGTTTCATAGAGTCTATTTATGTTGGGGTGGTCCAGGATACTCAAGATTTTTATCTAATTTTTGAGGACATCGGGGTTTTTGATGAACCTTTTGTTGATGACCTTCACGCACCTTTCAGAGTAGGGCGGTTGCTTGAGAGTGGCCTGATAAACGGTGCCGTATCCACCTCTGCCGATGGGCTGCCTAAATAAAGCTGTACCTTATGGTGGAACTTGTAGATGGTCTTGATGTCCTCCTTCCGTGATTGGATGAAGAAATCCTTCCGGATGGCGGTCTTGGTGGAGAGGGGAGTATAGGGTGAGAGGCACTCGATTTACATACTTCCAGATAACAAATAAAATATTCGATCGGTTATTATACTCTCTCACTTATAAGGGGAATAACAACGGTCTATGCTACTTTTGACCAATCCCGACTAAACTATTCTTTTCCCTACACTCACAACCCCTATCACTCATCCCATGACCCTTCAGTCGACCTGCCTCTTTCGATTTCAATGTTTGCAGCTGGCAAATAAAATTCAAAAATTTTTGATGCACTGAATCAACGTTATTGACTCACTAAATCAACTATATTGATATTCTGAATCAACTTTATTGATACAACTTTTATGGATGGTCCTTAATGTTAGCTAATGCTATCGATGCATGATATGTTGAGTCAAACATATATAACAATCGGTCACATTTTTTTCATGGCATTCATGAATTCGTCGTAGCTGATCTAGTGATCCTTGTCGATGTCAGCCTCGTCAATCAGATCCCTGAAGTATTTGGCAGGAATCTCATATCCCATCTTTTCGATCGACATTTGCAACTCTTTGTGGCTTATCTTCCCGTTCTTGTCAGCATCGAAGTAGTTGAATATGTAGTCAAGGTAGTCCTTCTTCTGACTGTAGTCGTCACCTAGCATCGTCGCCACAAATTAGTTGTAGTTTATCTTCCCGTTCTTGTCCAAGTCCATGCTCTTCATGATTGCGTGCAGCTCCTTTGAGTCAAATATGTTGCCTTCCTTCTGAAGAGCGTTCTACATCTCGGTCACGGAAATGAAGCCGTCGTGATTAGTGTCAATAGACTTGAACTGGTCGGCCAGATGCTAGATGTCCTTGGAGGGCAGCTGGGCACACAAGAAAGCCACCACCACCGACTTTAGCTTTGAAAATTTGGTGGCTCTCTTCATCTTACCAAAGTCGAGCTTGTTGATTCTGATGGGCTTCTCGATGGGAACTTTGACCCAGGGATGCTCTAAAATTTGATCAAGAGTCAGTCTTTTTTAGACAGGCACCAGTATTCTTCTGATAAGGTCTCTCAGGAGAGGGCTTAAAGTGACGATCTACTCATCTGAATGTTAGCATTGGTACTTTCCACGTAAACTCCGGTTTTAATGTTCTGCAAAATTTCATTATCGTCGTCTCCTGGGAAGGGAGGACTGGCTGACACGATAACGTGAAGAAGAACGCCAAGTGACCATATATCGCATCTTTGATCATAGTCTCTGGCTATGACTTCGGGGGCCACATAGTAGCTAGTTCCCACCAGTTTGTTGTTGCCTGTCTTGACCAGTTACTTTCGCATGTCGTCGTGCCACTGGAAGGCCATGCCGAAGTCAATTAAGATGATTCTATCTGACTTCGGGTGGGCAAACAAGAAGTTCTCTGCCTTGAGATCTCTGTGGCATATTCTTTGGAGGTGCAAGTACTTCATCGACTCGGTGATCTGGGAAAAGATGTTTCTGGCTCTGGCTTAGTCAAAACTACCCTCTTCATCAATACGGTCAAACAGTTCTCCTCCCTCGCACAGGCTGCATAGTCTCAGTTGTACTCAGTCACGAGGTAGAGATAGCCTTTGTCCTCGAAGGACTAATAGAGTTTGATTATGTTGGGGTGGTCCAGCTTTCTTAAGATATTGACCTCGTTCAAGAGGACCTAGGGGTTTCTGATCATTCGTTTGTTGATGACCTTGACAACTCTGTCTGAGAAGGGAGGTTGTTTGAGCTTAGCCTTGAAGACGGTTCCATATCCTCCTCTGCCGATGGGCTGCTTCAATGCAGGCGTACCTTGGGGTAGAAGTCGTAGAAGTTCTTGATGTCTTATTGCCGGGACTGGATGAAGAAGTCCTTCTTGAAGGTTAGTTTGGAGGTGTATGGGGTGTAGGGAGACAAGATCTCATCGTACTGGTTCCCCTTCATCTTTTGGATTTGTAATTATGATTATAAATGTACCAGTAGCTTTATCCAGTTCAGCAAATTGCCCCTCCTTTCCAGAGCCGCTCCAAAAAGATTCCTGAAGCAAGGTACTGATCTACTTTGAGGCGAGACGGCTAGTGTATACAATTTTGGGGAGATAGTTTTGTTAAAAAACGAGCACACTGGGAATCGAACCCAGGTCTTAGGACCCGAAATCCCATGCACTACCACTATGCTATACGCCCTTGTCAAACTCCATCCCCCACATTGCATTATCTCAATATTAGTATCAAAAATCATCCATCCTATTATCTCTGGGGCCTCTCTGATTGCTCTCCTTCTATGCTCCCCGCTTCACCCTGCTCACGTAGTCCTTTATAATGTCTCCCACTTCATACTCACTTCTCTCCTCTGTTGGCAAGTCCTTCAATCCTAACCTGTGGCTTAGCTTGGCCCTCCTTTTCTTCTTGTTAGTTGCCTCGAGCTCCTTCAAATGGTTCCTGACCTCGTAGTCATAAGTAAAGGTCTAGTTGTTTCCCAAGTGATGGCTGTGGGATCTGTTACCTAGTCCTCGGTTCTGAGTAGGAGGCAATTCGTGCTCTCTGGAAGGTTTGACACCTGTGAACTTGTTTCCATATTTTGTCCTCAATGAGCTGATAACATTTCTTTGGTTTTTGGATCGAGAAAGGGAGTTTCCTTTAAGACTCTCCTTCTTGTCGACTATTGTCCCCATTGTCTGCATTTCTTGGTCCACCAAGGATTCTCTCCTGGGTGCCTTCTCCACCCACAAAGACTATTTTTTTTTTGGAGCGTTCTCCTCAGAACGAGGTTTGTGCTCCACTGCAGGGAGAGGTTCATGCGTTACTGGGTACTCCATTCCATAGTTGGGTGTTTTACTTTTGTCGAGGAGGGTATTTTTATGGTGGACCTGCATGACCTTTACCAGCTCGTTAATTGTTTGGGATGTCTTGGGTTCGAGGTATTTGCTGTTTTCCATGGTTCTGAGTTGTTGGTGCATTTTGAGGACAAGGGAGACGAACCTATCCTAGTCGGCTTCCTAGTTTTTGTAGAACTTGAGGATTCTCTTTTGCAGGACGAAGAGGAGGGAGTCGATACACTGGTCGTAGATTTCCTCCTGGGCTCGAGTCGCAAAGCCCGAGTAGATGGACATAGTTATGATATGAAATTAAAGCGATAGGTCTCAACGATCAGAACATGCAGCTCTCGTAGGTTGGAATCATGTACTTTATGTTGATGTAGGCATCCTCCCCACCATGCTTCTCCAATATCTCCAAAGTCTCCTGAATCAGGTCTGCCAAATTCTCGTTCTTTCTCTGCGAGTAGTCAATCTTGTCCCCAATGTTCAGCCGCTTATTCTTGAACATGTTGAAAACGGGAAGAATCTGCCTGTAGTATGGCACCAAGGCCTACCCGATCATCTCACCAGCTAGCACCAGTTTCTGAACTTTCTTTAGAGTAGCACACATAATGTCGTGGTCTTTAGTCGATAGCGCCTCTGCATAAATAATAGTCTACTTTTGATGGGGATGATCAGCTGGGGAAGAACAGGGAGCAACTTGTTGGGACTCTTCTCAATGAGCTCGTCAGTTCCGGTGTTAGCAAGGAACCTATAGGGCTCTTCGGTTTAGCGGAGACCCTCGAAAAAAATGGGCAAATGCAGGTGGTAGTCGAGGTGTTCGGGCTCCATTTTCCAAGTGAGCTGAATTGTGTCAGTGTTACTTTTCTGAGGGCTCCATGGAAATTGACGGCAACTGGAAGATCTCCTCGGTCGTAGTACTTTCTGAAGAGGGTGGTTTCTCCGAAGGTCCTGAGTCATTCAGTTTTTACTTGTCAGTCTTGAAGATGCCGGCAACAGGTTTTTTGGGCAGGGATTGTGTCTTTTTGGGAGCGAGTGATGAGCTGTCTAGGTGAATGGTAATGTACTTCCTCCGCTGCCGGTGAATTTGCTATTGATGTTCATGAGGTTGGAAAGGTCCTTCGTTTTTTTATTTTCGGGCGAGTAGGCTCTTTTCTTGGGAGGGTATAACATCAGTTTCACTATATTAATTATTAAAATTATTGCTCCTTTAAGGATTTGTGTACCCTCGTCAAGCCCAACCCTTCCTCTCTCTCTGCCTCAATTATTTTTATATCGATAACATGAAAATATATATAGGAGAGCAGATAATAACAAGAGTGAGTGGATAAGTATAATAAAATTTTAGTTATAATTTAGAATGCTAAAGGACAAGGAAAATCTTTTGTCTGAGCCCAAGGGAGACAGGTTCATCCCTAACTAAATCAGGTCCTGTGCTTTCCAGGTCGAGTACAACCGTCCCAGCAGACAGACCGCCAGCTCCAACTATTAGGAACTCCTCGGCAAGGGAATCCTCGATTAGATTGACCTGCTTTCTAACCATAAGATCATGAATTTCAGTAACAGGCCCAACAAACAGGCTTCGAAAAACATCAACAAGGCTGATATCACCAAAACCTTCAAAAAAATAGAGACCAAGGAAAAAAAAGCAAGGAAAATCAGCAAAAAGCCCTACAAAATTTTAGAGGCCCCCAACCTCCAAGACGACTTCTACCTGAACCTCATTGACTGGTCCGACAACAACCAGATAGCAGTTGCTCTGGACTCGGCCCTCTACATCTGGTCTGGTTGTTCAACCGATGTCCACCGTCTCTACGAGACCAGTCAGATCAACGACTACATCTGTTCCGTTTCTTTCTGCGATGACAACAAGATAGCATTTGGCAACAGTAATGGGCAGATAAAGGTCTACGATGTATTGAAAAAGAAAAGAATCAATACATTCTAAGGACACTACGGAAGAGTGGGAAGCCTCGACTGGTCAAGTGGTCTACTCGCCAGTGGGTCCAGAGACGGCTTTGTTGCTACTTGGGATCTCCGGCAAGGGATAGTCAATCGGTACCGGGCACATAGTCAGTAGATCTGCGGACTTAAGTGGAGTCCCGAGGGTAATTATATAGCTTCAGGAGGTAACGACAATAAGTTGGTGGTGTATTCAAATAAGGCAAACAGTTAGCTCGTCAAATTTCATGACCACAAGGCTGCAGTCAAGGCCATCGGTTGGTGCCCCAGCAATCCGTCAGTGTTGGCATCGGGAGGAGGAACAGCGGACAGGCACATCAGATTTTTTTCCACTCAAAATCTATCCCAGAACTACAGCATCGATACAGGTACATGTTTCCTTATTCAGGCTCACAAATCTGCAACTTGGTGTTTTCCAAAATATCAAACGAGATGATTACGACTCACGGCTACAGTCTGAACCAGATCAATTTATGGAGTACCAACTGTAACTGGGAATAAAAATCAGTCAGTAAGGTGGCAACTTTGACCGGGCACACCTATCGAGTGCTCTATTTGGCAATGAGTCCCTCAGGAGAGTCCATACTGACTGGAGCTGGTGATTAGACACTCAGATTTTGGAACGTCTTTGATAGCTCGCACTACAAGAAGCATGAGACCTTATCCTTCCAGATGGATTTGAGATGAGGTGCTCCGTTGATTTATATTATCTTTGTACTTCAGACTGTGGATGGGTGGCGGTGGGCTGGTTTGGCAGATGGTTCAAATGAATTTATATTATTTTTTGATTAAATAAATATTTTTATATTCGTCATAAATCCTCAATGGGCCGAGTAAGAACAAAAACCATCAAGAGAGCTGCTAAGGTGCTCCTCGAAAAACACTACATCAAGCTGACCAACGACTTCCACATCAATAAAAACATCCTCAGCGAGGTCGCCAAGGTTCCCACCAAGTCCCTCAGAAACAAAATTGCAGGATACGCCACTCACCTCGTCAAGCGTATCCAGAGAGGTCCCGTCAAGGGCATTTCCCTCAAAGTACAGGAAGAGGAAAGAGAAAGAAGATTGGACTGGGTCCCCAAAGAATCAGAAATCAACACCGAAAAGGTACTCCTCCATCCACTCAGGTCACCATCGATGCTGAAACCAACGAAATGATCAAGAAGAGATTCGGTGAAGACTTCGCCACCAAGATCAGCGGAAACATCGAAATCAAGGCCACCGAGGTTGTCAGAAGAGACGCAAGAGGAGGTCGCGGCCAGAGAAGAGGACCTAGAGGAGAAAAAGGAGAACGCAAACCCAGAGAGCGTAAATAATAGAAGAAGGAAGAGACCCAGCAGGCTCCTCAGGAGGGAGCTCCCCAGCAAGAAGGCAAGGCCGAGGACAAGGCTGCCCCTAAGCGTGAGGGCAGAAGAAGAGGAGCCCGTGAAGGTCAATAGTGATGTGTTATTTTAAGCCCATTCAGACACCTTCTCCTTCCCTATCAAACAATCAAATATTTCTCCCAGACTAAGTATTGTTTAACAAACGGCTTCGAGGGTCAAATATATAAAAATCATTTGGCTCTCTTCAGGGAAAAAGTCGACTTCAGCAATATGTTTTGCTTCTTTATCTTTTGAGAAACTCCTTCCTTTTTGGGCTAGTCCACGGTAATCACTACTTTCTTGCTCCGAAGCTCAAAGTTCATCAGAACAGCCTTTAGTCTCTCATTTTCCTTCTGGAATTCCTCTCCAAAGCGTTCGAGTTAGCAGGCTAACCCACTATGACTATGGCTGTGGTGGTATGACTTGGAAAAGCTGGCTTGAGTTCGCTAGCAGATAGTGGTGTCATCGGCTAGACTGTGGATCCATCCTTTTTTGGGAGCAGTCGAGGTGAGGAGGCTATTTGATGCATATGTTGGGACTCCTTCAGTCAGCATTTTTTTGTGTTTGGACTTAGGTCTGCGCTTGGTGGATTTGTCTTGAATGTTATTTGATA
>Ga0100381_1005278_pt1 | contig 10741 bp, 15 predicted proteins | sample CryGeymeta201505_FD_80416 | JGI IMG/M metagenome (GOLD analysis project Ga0100381, IMG submission 80416) | Groundwater microbial communities from Crystal Geyser aquifers in Utah, USA - Crystal Geyser metaG 2015-05 | ecosystem: Environmental > Aquatic > Deep subsurface > Groundwater | place: USA...
CCTAAAGGTTGAGCAGTTAATACGTTTTCAGTAATAACACTCTTAATAACCTGTCCTGTAGTATCATCGCCAGTTGTGAAACCAGCGCCGATAATAAGAACTTCACCAGCTAATACGTGTCCATCACCATTAGTAAGTAACCAACCGTAATCACCAGCAGCAAAAGCTACTTGAGCAATACCGACAGCACTTTGTAATGGGCTAGTAACCGCAGCCTTATCAACAATCGCCATTGAACGGATTGTAATGTCAGAGTCAGCGACTGCTAAAGCAGTGGCTAAAGCACTCTCTGGGTACAAGATTAAAGTATCAGCTGTATTGGTCTTAATCTTGAAAGTTTGACCAGCTCCTGTGCCATCATCAACGACACCGATAGAGTCAGCAAACTGTCCGACTGTCCAACCAGCAGAAGCCTTCGTTATATAAACGATACGACCTTGTCCGTCTGTTGAAGACGATACAGTGTCAACAGCGGTTACTGCGTCTGGCACAGCAACAGAACCAGCGGCTAAAGCAGAGTCAGCTTTAACATAAACCCACTCACGACCGTCAGGAGTCATTGCTCTTTCTCCTAATTTAAACGAAGGGGTTGTTGGCGTGTCTTGCACGGCCTGAAATGAAATGTCTTTCATATTTTTATTTTTCAGCCTATTAGGTCTTCCCTAATAAGCACTTCTGGGACATCGTCCCATTAGATTAATTAATTATTATCCCATTATACAATATACCAACCAAGTATTAGCGGCTGTATTTACAAAACGCATAATAGCTGATTTCCCTGTAGTAACAGCTACAGTCCCTTTCATAGTAACTCCAGAAGCTCCAGCTGTTAATGTAACAGTTTGACTTCCATAGTTATAATACCAACAATCAAAAGTAGTCCCCACAGCAACATCAGCGACACCAGCTGATATCTCGGCTCCTGTTGGAGTTGTTAATGTTCCAGCTCCAGTCTTTGAATTATGGGTATAAATACCTCCTAATAATTGAGCAATAGTAGCAGTTCCACTTTGTGCGTCTAATACAGTTGTTGCGGTTCCAAGAGTAGGAACTTTCTTTAAAGTAGCACCTAGATTAACTTGTCCTGTTAAATTAGATGTTCCTGTTAAATTATTAGTTCCAGAAGCAGAAATATCTTTATCGGTATTAACTCCGTTATATTTTACTCCTGGGATAAATTCTTCTAAGTTCATATTATTTTGCCCTCTCCGATAGGGGAGTTTTTAAGCTCCCCCTCAGGTCAAAGGTCTTTAGTGAATTAAACTAAGCTGTAAGTCCGCTCATTTGTCCTTGTAGACGTGGGTTTTCAGAAGTGAAGTTACCAAAGTACAAAAGGTGACCGACTTTAGCCAACTGGTCAACAGGTGACATAAAGATACGGAAGTTGAACCCTAAAGTAGACGGAACTCTGCCCGGTACTCCCATAGGAACGCCGTCAGAAGTCTTCTTAAAGTTTAGCTTTTCAACACCCTGAATTTTGCTCATATCAACTCCCTTAAATCCGAAGTAATTGGTATTAACCAAGAACATTTTACCAGATGGGCATTGTTCATCTTTAATAATCGGTGTGCCACGGAAAAATAGGGCATCAAAGCCCTGATTACCAGCTAAGGCATCACCTTTAGGAACGATACCGTAGTTGTCCATACGAGGATAACCACTCTGGGAATAACGAGCTCTTACAGTCGGAGTTAAAAGAGCTTCGTAAGCACTCCATAAAGTCTTAGTCGTAGCAATTACGCTAGGCTTATCAATTCCGATTTCTACTGAGTCATAAGCAGTTGCTAACTTGTTTAAAGTCAAAGCACCAGCAGAAGCTAAGTAGTAACCATCAAGAGTTGGATAAGTGGAACGAGATAAACCAGCATAGGTTGAATAATTTGTACTGTCATCTGCTGCGTTAGCAATTGAATCCCAAGAAGTACCTGTACCAGTTCCAGTATAAAGATTTTCAGCCATTAAATTACAAAGAGATTGAGCTTGAGAGTCAAACTCGGCTTCTAGTAAATTAACAACCTGTTCATCACCAGCGTTTAACACTTCCTCAATGTTAGCAACAACAACTGGCTTATAAGCACCTTTAACTTCAAAATTACCTTTAACACGGACATCTTGTCTATCAGTGTCTAATTGATCAGCAATACCGATATTACCGCCATTGGTAGAATCTTTAAACTTAAAGATATTATCATAGCGATAACCGCTCTTCCACGGCTTAGCGTTTCTTAACAACATCATTAATAATGGAGAGCCTTTAGTCACAGTATCAAAGACACGGGGTACTATATGCTCTCTTGTGGTCGTAGTGACCGCACTTGAAAATTGCATAGTTTTATTTTTCTAAACTCTGTAAATACTCAAGGGCTGATAAACCACCACGAGATTGTACTCCAGACCATTCAATACCGCTTTCCGCAGGTTTACCAGACGGCTTTCCAGCTACTGGTTCATCTTTTCTGGCAGCGATATTCTTCTGGACTATTTTCTCGGTATTCTTAGCGACCATATTCATCTCCTTCATATTCTGAAAGGCGAGTTTAAGGTCGGAGAATTGGTATTTATTAGCGTGCTGAAATAACTTAGCTTCATCAATTGTCGGACTTTCCTTTTTAATCTCCTCTAGTTGAGAAGTAATAAGTTTTTCCGCTTCTTGTTGTTGCTGTGTTTTGGTTTGTTGTTCCGAAATAATTTGATTAATCGCTTCTTCTTTAGCGACTTTTACTATCTCAGCATAACTTTCAGGCACCCAATCAGCTCCTCTTTCTTGAGGTTTAGGTTCGTTAGTTTTAGTTAGTTTGGAAAGTTCTTGCGACTTCCTGGTATAATCGGGCAAAAAGTTTTCCTTCCACTCTTTAGTAAGAGTTTCAGCATCTACTTTTCTTCCGTCAGGAAGTTCGTATAAATCTTTCACTGGTTCCGGTGTTTCCGCAACCTCTGGCGTTTCTGGTGTTTCAGGCGTTTCCTCAGTGCTTGGTTCTTCTTCAGAACTGCTCTCAGGAGTTTCTGGAGTTTCCTTAATTTCTTCTGGGACTACTCCACTAAGCTCTGACACACTAGATACGTCAATGTTTCCTTCAATCAACATACTTTTATTTTGACTGCCATTTGCTTAACTTGGTCATTAGACTGAAAAGCAACCGCTTGGTCTATTAAGTTGTTAGCCCCTAATCTTGGATTCCGCTAGACTAGGAGTCAAAAACCTAAACTTTATCTTTAATTGTTTTATCTTCTTTTATTATTGGCTCTGGTTTTTTACTATTTTCTCTTTTAGAGAGATTATCGGCTAAAGCTAATTCTGGATTTAGTTGTATTCCTGCCTGCTCCGCCAATTGTATTTGCCCGTCCAGCGGAAGGTCTTTAAAACTAATAGAAGCACTAGGCGGTTTCTTCTCAGACTCTTGCGGTGGCACTAATTGAGCCAGTTCTTCAGGACTAATACCAACTGCGACAGCTGGATTAAGTTGAAACTTAACAGCGTTCTGAGCGGTTTCGCTTGGATTGTCATAACCAGCAGTCTTAAAGTAATCAATCGGGGCAATAATTCCTTTCTGAACATCAGCTTGAGCTTGTTCCATTTTAAACTGTCTATCTTCTGGAAGAGTTTTGCCACTAATAACCTTAACTTCTACTCCGTCCTCAAAGTCATTACGTTGTAATTCAATAACCTTTAAAGCGTTATCTTCGCCCATTTCTTTAGCATAGTGAGTTTCAGTGTATTTAACCTTAGCTAAATGATACATCCAGTTAAACATTTCTTGACAGACATAATCTATTACTTGAACCAGCTCATTTAAGCGTAGATAAGATTGCTCTATTAAGGCAAGGCGACCGGCCTTAGTTTCTTGACCTTGTCTTTCCCCTCTAAAAGCCGAGGAAGCCGCCATTATATTATCTATCTCATTTCTGCTATCAATCATATCTTCCATTATAAAGCCAGGGAGTGAAGAACCTGTGTCAATCGCCACTCCACTAACTACTCCTTTACCCCAAATAAATCCAGCGGCTATATCTCGTCTTATCTTTTGAGCTCCTGCTTTAGAAGACACGACAGACGAGTCAACTTTAAGTAGCCCATTCATCATATCGGCGTTATCGTGGATTTGTTGCTTGCGTCTATCTACATTTTCCTGTAAAGAAGCAGATTCTTCAATAAACGAAGTGCGACCAATAGGAGAGTTTTCGTTATTTAAAATAGTAGCAAAGATGTAAGGCTTTCTAACGTAGTTAAAATGATTAAAGAAGTAGTTCTTAGTGTTTATACCACTTTCGTCCTCATCGCCCTCTGTTGCCCCTTCTGTGGTTTCAGGTTGGCGATTATACTGGTCTGAGTAAGCACCTTCAAGTGTACTCTTTCGTTTCTCTGGATTAGAAGCTAAAGTATTCTGCTCTTCTTCAGTTAAAATCATCCCGTCCCAATCCCAATAAGGATTACGGATATTTGAAAGGATTAAGTCGTTGTATTTACAAACAAGCCGGTTATCAATCCAACATTCTTTATAAACACATTTAGGATTGTTAATATAAGCGTCTTCTTCAGTCTTATATGAGAACTTCTCTAAAATCTCCGCTTTCTTAGACGAAAACCTGCCCAATAATGTAATTAAATCAGCTTCTACCTCTTCAATACAGTATTCACTTTCCTCCTCCTTAGTACACTTAGGCGATACTCTGATTTTACGAGGGTCAACTGATACAACGTCAAAATCATCAATCATTGAGTTCCAAAAGACTTTGATGACCATAAGACGAGAGAAGTAAAGGTTTCTTAACGCCTTCCTTAAGGTTTCTTTGACGTTCCTATCTTCATATCTCTTAACAAAGAACTTCTCTTGTAATTGAGCTAAATCAATCGCTTCTTGAGTAGAACGATTTGGCAGAATATTAGGTTTAGGCGGATTAGCAATAACAGCGTTAATAACCGCTTCAGTATTAGCAAAGATACGGTTAGCCCTCACTTTAGGCTTGTCATTAGGTAATCGTCTTAGATATTCAGGCAGTCTTTCCGAGTTAGTATCTGAGTCATAAGCTATAGTATTCTTGTCATAAGTCTTAGATACGATACTAAAAACACTATCACCCTCATTCCAGCGAGAGTTGATAAGATTAATTAACTGTTTATCGTCTAGTTTTGAAACATCTATCATATAATAAAAAAACGAGAATAAATCAATCGCCGTAAAGCAACTAATTTATTCCCGCATTTGGTTAGGAGTTCTCCGCCTCCTGTAAGGGAATGTAATCTAATTAAATTATAACACTACGTTAAATTCTGGTCAAGCATTTTTTTCTGCTTTCTTCCTCTGGTACAGAATAGTCCTTTTTTCTATGTTCATAAGCAGCCCGTCGCAGTTAAAATTTAGCTTAACTTCTCCGTTTATTGTGTGAAAAGCACCAGCTTCAAGCATTGCTTTAAATACTTCGTGATACTTTTGAAACTCAACGAATAGTAGTGCATCATCTTCTTTAAGATAAACAACTACCTCTTTGTTTTTACGCATAACTATAAATTTAATTCTTCTAAGGCTTCACCAATATTATTAAACTCACCGTCTGACCTTCTAATAATAGCTTCAACTGGCTTCTGATTAAAGTCTATTACTACGCCAGCACCGATAGTCATTTTAGCCATATACCAAAAAAGTGATGAAAAAACATAGTGATCAATGGAATTTGTTGAAGTCCATATATATCTCTCAACTCCCATTCCATCTATTTCTTTAACCCTCCTCATAGTTTCCCAATGCTTAATATACTCTCTCAAGTTCTTATCAGCTGTAATGTTGAGAAGGAACTCGGCATTTAACATCGCATTAATAAGCTGGTCTAAAGCTCTATTTCTATCAGCGTGAATAATCCCTATGTCTTCTCCCTCCCCAAATGTAATAACCCTGTTCTTTTCCTTATCCCTGTTAAGATAACACATAAAGCAGTTTTGACGTTTCTCAACGTAATACTTACTCATATTATTCTCTGGCATAGCGTCAATAACCATTACAGGTTTATAGAAGTCTAAGAGGTCATCTAACTCATACCACTCTCTAAAAGTGCCTATCTTTGTTATTCCTTTATCCGAACCTAAACAGTAGTGTTTAATATTACCAACATCAACCCCTAAAAAGTATTTGCCTGTTTCAAGTTTCTGCGGAGTCCAGATGTCAAGGATAGTGGAACGGGACACAGACAGGTCGCCCGGATTATAAGGCTCACCCAACACGAAGTTATAAAAATACTCTTGGTCTTTCTCGCTGTCTTCTATAATCTGCTCGGCAGTAATCCACGGACACATCAAATGACTGATATGATAACCAGAGATAGAGCTTTCAGGCTGAGTCTTTTCCCAATATCCTTTTCTCCTTACTTCTCTGTCAATCACGCCTTTACACGAGGAACAGATAAACTCTTTACGCTTTAAGTCAATGTTATCAGGCCAAACGAGATATTGTTTTAACTTACAATGAGGGCAAGTTATAAACCACTCTTTCTTATCACTCTTTTGCCACTCTTGGTCTAACAAATCCTTTTCAGTGGTCGGGTTAGAGAACAACCAACGAGCATAATATTCTTTTGCCCTATCTACACCCTTAGTTCTGCTCTGATAAAAATCAAGTATTTTTTGATCGCTTCTTGAAGCTTCATCGTGAATAAGTATTTGTGCAGTCGTCATAATCGCCGCCGTCTTTGAGATAGTCCCCTTAAAGAAGGCAAACCTTCCATTTATCTCTTTACGCTGAACATTATCGGTTGATAAAGCTTTAAGCTCTGAGATGTGCCTGTTTTGCTCAATAAGCTTGTTAGTCTTAGAACTTACAAACTCGTTAACATCTGTTTCAGAAGGAAATGTATATATAATATTTTGCTTATATTTAGCTAAAGCAAATAACAATTTAATATTAAAAATAACCGAACCGCCAATCTGCGAACACTTTTTTATTACGATATTATTAGACCAATCAGCTAAAATATCCAAAAGAAATAAACGGTCTTTAAAGTCTAGCACCTCACCCTTTTCACTTTTAAAACTATTAGAAGTAATCCAAGCGATGATTGAGTATTCGGACGGGTCAATTGTTTTCTTGTCTTCTGGCATTTAATTATTCTACGCTAGACAAAATTAGTTCTATCTTTACATTATTAAAGCTAGCACTAAAACCATTCCAAGAGTATTTATAAAGACAAGTATGCTTTCTTGTTAGTTTTACATACTGTTGCGTATCTTGCTCGTAATAAAATAAAACTAATTCTTCTCCTTCTGGTGTTTGAGGAAATGTTTTAGCAATTTTCCACATAAATTTATTTATTATTGAATAATTTTATTTCTATTGTCTGCCATATAAAAGATTAAATCTTGGGTCGCCCGGCTGTAATAAGTCATCTCTAGCGTCAAACCTCTGTTTTCTTATTAATAAAGACTCATTATAATAAGGGTCTTTAAATCTATCTGTAATATACCTCTCATAACGCTTTGTAAACGAATAATTAGGCTCACACGAGCATTTAGGGCAGTCAGCTTTATAAACAGCCTTATCACCGCTAACTTGCTTATAAGCTAAAGTAGTAAAGTCTAACTGGTGCTTAGAACAAAAGAACTCGGTCAGCTTAAGATTGGGAGATGATTTAATTAGATTATAATTCTCATCACGCTTCATTAGCCTAGTACTCTCTCGCTCTCTTTCGGCGTAATTATTATCTACTATTCTTTTTAGGCGTTCTAATTTATCCATTTAAAAGATGATTAACTTTATTAATCAAACCTTTAATGCCAAAATTTTCAATCTCATTCTGTTTCTTTTCTTCATCCTCGGAATAAAAAACAATCATCTGAGCTTCGCCGTCAGGCTTCTCCACGTGATTGTTTTGACCTATCAAGTCGTTATTTAATTGGCTCTGATAATTCTGGCTCTCTGGATTGTTCTCTAGTTTGTCCGCTATCCTGCGAAGCATTATTGATAATTTCTCCTTCATAGATATTCTTAATTAAAACTTTATCCATTTGCTCTGATAGCTTTTTAGCTTCGGGATTTCCCAATACGTTTATAATGATTTGTGATGGAGGTGGTGCTAATTTATCAGCGGCATAACTTCCTCTAAGCTTATAAGCCATATCAAGTCCATTTTTAAGAGCATTATTATCTCTCTGCCAAAACCAAACGTGATTAGCAGTATCTCCGTGCTGTATCTTTTTAGGAACGCAATTAACTCCAGCTAATAACTCAGTTATTTCCTCATCAGTTATTGCCATTGGGAAAACCATATGACCAATTCCAGTCGCTTCAAGTAATTGTAAATGTTTCTCGGCTAATTTTTCTTCGGGAATATATTTATCCATTAGCTGTTTCCAACTCTTAGTGTTGGTAACCTTGCTAGGAGTTTTTGCTACTGTTTCACTATATCCAGCCTCTCTTAATACCTCCCCCATACTTCCGCCTTTCTTTATTTTAAGGTTAAAGGCTTTTTCTTGTCGTCTTGGAGGGGGTTGATGAGGTTTACTGATCGCCACATTATTAAAAGTTATTTATTTATTCTCCTCTACTATATCAGGTTCTTCGTTATCAATAATCTTTCCGTCTTCTACCTCGACGGTAATAGCGGGTTCTTCATCTCCTGGCTTATCATTTTCCTCTGGCTTAGTTTCTGGTTCAGTCTTTGGTTTCTGTATCTCTACTACTTGCCATTGAGCGATAGCTTGTAATGCCATACCGTGCTTATTACAAAGATCTTGGTATTCGGCTATAAAGATTTCGGCTTTCTTTTTCTTTTCTACTTCTTGAGCGGCTTCTAAAGACTCTTTACTCAGTTCCATAAAATTAATTTAAAAATTATTAAAACTTTGTTCTCTTATAATTCTATCTCTTTGAGATTTCTTTTCTCCTTTAGATAGTTTATGTTTAAAATTATTAGGTATATCTGGATATTCGTTATCTTCTGGGCTTTTGCGATTAAAATTCATATAAAAAAGAGGACAACAAAAGTCCTCTAAAACAAACTAATCTTAATTATATCTATCTTACGCATAATATATACAAAGTTAAAGATTTAGTCACTCTAGTAATTAAACCGAAGTGCCGCTTTTTAGGCGAGGATATTTTCAACCTTCCATTTGGAAGAAGCTAATCTCTAATTAAAAATATTTCTTTTTACCTAATCTTATATTAGCATATCTAAAAAAATAAAGCAATAGGATCTCAGGCTATATTTGCCTTGTGGATAACTCTCTTCTTTTTGCTCTTGACAATGTTCTTACCATTTGCTACAATTAAGTTATCAAGTTGCTGGGGGGTTAGTAAAGAAGATAAAACAAACAACAATTCCTATTTACTTTCCCTCTGGCACTAAAGATAAAAAATAAGTCTAATAAATTTAAAAACAAAAATATGGATACTCAAATATGCCCACTATTAAAAGCCAACGACTATCAAAGAGGGTTTAACGCAGGACTAATCTTTACAGGATTTAGAAACGGACAAATATTTTGGATGGGAGATGACAAACAATTTAAAAAACTAAAAGAACAATATGTTAGCAACAGATAAACAACTAGGCTATCTAGTCCTATTACTAGACCAATTAAAAAACGATTACGCTTGGATTACAGAACTCTTTAATCAGACCCCTAAAAATAATGAGAAATACCCAGACGAGAGATGTAATTATCAAAGAATGATTTTAGCGGACAGAATGACCCTCTCACCAAAACAAGCCGACTATATTATTAAGACTTATAACGGAGAGTATGGATACCATAGACTTAAGGCTAGAAATATTATAATGGGAAGTTTAGATAAAAAATAATAAACAAAAATATGTCAGATTTTAAAAGAAGAAAACAAGAAAATAGTTTTTGGAATAGAGATGTTAAGCCGTTCTGGTTTTATTTGATATTTATTCTGTTTTCAATATCCCTATTTTCTAGCCTTAATTTTGCCACGCCTGAAGCTGAGGGTATAAATACTCAACTTTCAGCGCAAAATACCACCACGAGCATTGTAGAGCCTTTAGTAGAGTCTCAAACAGCCACCACGACAGCCAGAATAACTTGTTATGGATGGACTGGCAATAAAATGGCTAATGGCAAATACCCTAAAGAGGGTTATGTAGCAACAAGTGATAGAAATATACCGTTTGGAACAATTATTGAAATAGACGGAATTGAATATGAGGTGGGAGATAGAACAGCTAAGTGGGTTAAAGAAAAATTTAAACATCAAACTATTGATATTTATTTAGACAATTGCGACTTAAGTTTTGGAGCTAGTATTAAAAATATAATTATTAAGTAATCTGTATTTTAATTACTTGACACGATTATTTTATAAGAGTATAATAAAGAATATAAAGCAGATAATTTAATAAAGTTAATAAAAAATTTATGGGAAATTTACCACTCACCGCCAAGCAGTCAAAAGCGTTAGATAAGATTAAGAAATTCATTAAGAAAAACGGTTATTCTCCAACTAATAGAGAGGTTGCCGATCTAATCGGAACTAAGTCAACAGGTTCAGTAAATGATTTATTAGGAAGAATGGAAAATAAAGGATATTTGAAAAGAGGGAAGAATTGGAGGGGATTAAAAATTAAATAACTAGGCTAACTAGTAATAATAAAGAGCAAAAGGACTATGTGCCATAAGCTCTACAAAAATTATGTTAAAAGAAAACAGAACCTTTCAGAAGGAAGAAAGTAAGTCATTTCCTTTGTTAAAAAATGATGTCTATCAATGCCAATTAGTAGATGTTTCAATGTC
>Ga0100381_1005292_pt1 | contig 10717 bp, 11 predicted proteins | sample CryGeymeta201505_FD_80416 | JGI IMG/M metagenome (GOLD analysis project Ga0100381, IMG submission 80416) | Groundwater microbial communities from Crystal Geyser aquifers in Utah, USA - Crystal Geyser metaG 2015-05 | ecosystem: Environmental > Aquatic > Deep subsurface > Groundwater | place: USA...
ATTTTAATGTCAGCTTTAGCTTTATCAAACTAGGATAATTTCATAAGACAAATGGCTCTCCGATAGTAAAACTTGGCATTCGTCTTGATTTATTTAGCTTTAGTCAGTCTACCTATCTTTATTGCTACATTTCAAGTCCTCGGTCGTATTTGCTCTGCCTGGTGTGAATTTGTGCAATGTTGTTATAGATGGTGAACTTCAGTTAATTTGCTTAGGCAACGATCTATTCAGATGCGACCTTATTACTGTACATGGCGACAGAAGACGACTTGCCAATAATGCCTGCTAAATGTAAGATAGCTTTATGGTATGCTCTGAGAGCTTCTTTGATATTATTGTTTTTGAATTGAATGTTTCCCTCTTATTTTAATGTTGTAGCGGCTTTGATATTTTCCGGGGCTGACCAATCTTATTGACCACTTTGAACCTCCATATCTATCAATTATAAAACTAAAAGCAAACTAAAAGCATTCAAAAGATCATTTCCCATTTTCTTCCTTTTTGTGCTTCATAGAAGCTGACTGATACAATTATGTCAAATTATGAATAGTGACTCCTTTTTCATCAAGCTCAGTCGACATACTAAGCATAAATCTAGGATTACCTTTAGATGATTTGCTCGTAAATGATTCGGTTGTTGATCATGATGTTGTATCTTTCGATATATTGATTCTCCAGTTCACTGATGTATTGCTTGGCCTCAGGAGCAAGAGTATCGATGTTAGGCACTTCAAAAGGGAATATATCTTCCACTGACGATTTCATATTTCCTCTGGTGGGTTGTCTAAAACGAGGGACAGAAGTGTCCACTTTCTTCTTCTTATTCAAGGTTGACATATTAATATTAAACACTAAAAACTTATCAATCATCAACTTTATGAAAGATCCTTGAGCATATAATTTTTACCTTTGATAGACCCTTTCTCCCATCGAGCTGCAAGCTTCTCTCCTGTGCTTAACCAAAGCTATCCATATCCAGTGATGTTCCCCCTGAGAAACTCGCCAAAATATGCATTCCAAATATTGTCACTCTAGCCAATTTCATTGAGAAAGTCTAATTTTTATTTGAGAGAAAAGGATTTTATCAGATATGAAAAAGAGGGATGGTACTAAAGTTTGCCATAACCATTAAAATAGCCATATTAGAATGTTCCTGAGTAGATAAGTGAGTCATTGTGATACAGTTCTCCATATCCATGAAACAAGCCCTCAACATATTAGCCCTTGAAGATCCAACCTTTGCTGAGTTTCAATAGACCATTTCCTGACTGTTTCCTTTCAATTTCCTGATCGTGCTATGATTAAAAGCTTTTGTTCCTTTAGTCTTTTGGTGGTCCCTTGTTTTTTAGTCCAAGCTTCTTTGGGCAAAGGGTTATATCATTCTTGGTAAGATTGTATGGCCCGACACAATATTACCTCTTAACAGTTCCATGCCTGTTCTCAAAGCTGTCCTCCATCTTAAATGAGTTAACATCTTCATTGTCTATCTTTTTTTTGATGATACCAGGCTTTTCTGTCTTGATGTACTGGGGAGTTTGAGCTTCATATATATATAGGTCAGTCAATTTTTGAGCCGGTTAATCCTCGACAGTTTTTTGAGTCATTATCTTCTGCTTTCTGATCAGTTTACCTTCTCTTTTGCAGCTGCCTACATTTTTGCCTTGGGTTGTATACGATCGATTTATATCTGTTGCCTTATAGTTGAAGGTTGGCTCTTTTTTAACTTTGCTTTATAGTCGTTATTTGTCGATCATTTAACATTATCAATAACATCATTAAAATCAAGGCTTATCAGAACTGGCAGTAAAAAACTCATGAAAATTAAATATTGTTGAGTTTGAGTCAGGAAAAAATTAATTTTGTAGAAAGCCAAAGAGTGATAACATCAGCCATTTCGAAAAAAACTCATAAAAGAATACTCTATGCTGCTAAGCCAGTATACTAAACAGTCCTCCTGCTCGAAGAATAGTATTCTTCAACTGTGATAAGCCAGGCTTTGGTATTACTCTTTTTCCTCTGCCATAAGCTTCCCTTTGCCGTAGTACCTAAACAGTGATGTAGGTTTTTTTAACAATTTGTATGATGTTTATGGGTATGCATGCGCACAGCGATGCCAGAAAAGGATTAAGGATATACCTCCATGGTGTTTCTCCGTGGCGCAAATTGAGGCTATTGTATACTCCAAAGAAGAGAGAAAGAGATATAATTGAGTTGATTTTACTTCCTTTTGTATAAAGTCCAGCTTACCTGCCTTTTTCTATCATGAACTGATATGCTGCTATTTTGGATATTTTATATCTTAACGCTGACTGCATTTTTTCGATGTTTCTCAGAGGAGTATTAATCTTTTCTGATATTAAACCTACAACCGCTCCTTTTGTGTATTCAGGATAGTCACTCATTTAACTAGGCCACAAAAAATCCATAAATATCTTGGAAGCAAATGAGGCGGAATTGCTCAGAAAGTGTGTTGATGACAGAGTGATTCTCATCTTCGATAATATACTATTTCTATGTACATGAGCCATCTCACCGATTTTAAGCCAATCTGTGAACATATAGCTACCGACATAGAAGCCTCCAAGTACAGAAGCTAATCTATAAGGAAGTTGTCTTAGCTCTTCAAAATCTGAAAATGACACTAAAGCATTCAGAATTTCTTAATTTCGTGATATTTGATCATTATTTTTTGCCTTAGTACTCTTTCTTTCGGTCATAATTAGAATTATTATAGAGTTTATTTAACTTATCAACAATGGAAGCAGAGCAACTTATTGAGGCCGGATAAAAACAGAAGAGCCTTCAAAAAGATAAAAAACAACCCTTCGAGATGCACTCAGTAGTGATCCCTCCGAACCGTTTGACCCCTCTCAAAAATAACTGGGAAAAGATTTGCGAAACAGTTGTCAAGAACATGAAGCTTCAGATCAGAATGAACATGAAGAAGAAAACTGTCGATATCAGGGAGTGTGATGAAACTTAAGATCGAGCAGCCATTCAAAGGACCTACAACTTCCTTAGAGCCTTCATGCTGGGCTTCAGCCTAGAAGATTCAATTGCCATGTTGAGACTTGATGACCTCTTCCTGGACACTTTCCAGATCAAAGATGTCAAGAACCTTCAAGGAGATCATCTTGCGAGATGTATTGCCAGAATATCAGGTGAAAAGGGAAAGACAAAGCACGCTATCGAGAATGCCACCAAGACTAGAATCATTTTAGCAGACAGCACCCTTCACATTATGGGCAGCTTCGCCAATATGAAGAGTGCCAGAGATTCTCTCAGCAGTTTGATCTGTGGTACTCCTGCAGGAAAAGTTTACTCTCAGCTTAAGTATGTCTCCCGGAGACTCAATTAAAAATTTTGAAATGATGTTTGTTGGCTTATAGGAATGTTCTAATTGATAAGAGTATGTAATTTGAGAAGCTAAGGATCTTTTGGATGTGTTATTAGGAGACTAGCTCTTTTGGTAGGCATTATAAATATGATTTCGAGTAGTCAAAAAAGAAGAAATTTCTCAAAGGACTGTGCTCATGAAGGGAAGCTCATGTATCATCGTCACCATGGCAATTCGATGCAGCTTAGTTCCTTTCAAGTATGGAATCTTCTGAAATAACGTACACTGAACCGCTCCCTTTCGTACATATTCCCTTACATAGCCCTTCTTAGTCTGGTGAGAATGCTCATCGCAAAAAACCCAGTATTCCTCCTTTCAGAGCCAATCAACCTCTGAGCAATCTTGACAACCGGATTTCTTCTTTTAATTCCAAAATCAAGAGCATCTTCAAGGAAAACGACCAGGAAGAAAAATAAAATGCTAATACGAATACAAGCCATCAACCCTCAGTTGGGCTGTTCTAAAAGACTCGTTCAGCTATTTTCAAGAGAAATGATCTCAATCTGAAGGAATTTATGGATCAAGGGTCAAATAACATTCCATATTTTATCTAGTGTCTCAAGAGAAAGTCAGTAATCTCTACGGAAACCTGCATGCATGTTCACAATTCAATCATGACATTCAAGCAATACCTTCGGACGGTTCAAATGATGAAAAACAGAAGTGTTGATCCTAAAATTCCTCCCGAGCGTGAAGGTAATTTTATCCTTATTCAGGTAGAAAGACCGTTGTTTTTGATATGGATGAGACTCTCATTCACACTAGTGAAATCATGGTGAAGGGATACTAAATTAAAGTTCCTTTCAAATCTCTTCAAGGGAAGGTCATAAGCGGTTATGTGAACGTCCGGCCTTATGCTAAAGAAATCATCAAGAATGTCAGCAAGCATTTTGACGTAATAGTATTCACAGCTGGAAATCAGTGCTATGCTGATCCTATCTTGGATTACCTCGATCCTGAACGTAAGATTCAGCATAGATTGTATAGAGATTCTTGTACAATGGTCAGCAATCAGTTATTTGTCAAAGACCTCAAAATTCTGGGCAGAAAACTCGAGAATGTGGTATTAGTAGACAATGCTCCATACTCATACATGATGCAGCTTTCCAACGGTATTCCAATACTCAATTATCTGAAAGGTAAAGACGACGATCAGCTAATTAAACTATAACCCTACTTAATGAGCCTTCTTGATGTCGAGGACGTTCGAACTGTCAACAACTCCATTTTCAGGATCCACTAATATCATCGATTCGACAACTATGATAAACTGATCAACTAGCTATATGGAAAATGGCTCTGATCGATCACTATTACTTTATTCATATCATTTACCCATTTATTTCCATCTTTATGATCCACAAAGAAATGAGGTAGTCACAAATATTCTGTTTGCTATCTTTTTAAAAGAAATTTCTTTGCAAATTTTGTTTGATTCTTCTGGTTAATCCAAATGAAAGCATTTTAATAATATTCCAAAAATAGAAATCTAATGCACGAAGTATACGAAGACAGCATCGACAGGGAAAACGTTCAAAAACTTTAACAACTTATGCTGAACTTTCCCTTTATTCTGGAGCTTAAGCAGACATTTTCGTTTGTAGATCTTTCTTTACCTAGAATGACTTTACTGAGCTTCTGTCTGCTACTCAGTATTAAAAAACAATCAGGAGGGAACCAATCTCACTCATGACGGGTTTTATATATTTCTTCTTGGAAAAAGGAGCTATTTACAGAAGGTAGATTACAGGGAAAACCGAGCAGTTTATCAGAGGAAAATAAAAAAGTTGGATAAGCACGACTAGTAAGGGATTGAATTATTTGAACGAATCAAAGGAATCTCCTAGATTTCACATATAATAATTTGACTCATATGAGCCGCCTTAAAATTTAAGCAAATACATGCAAGATTTTTACTACCCCAGCCATCACAAACACTCAACAGTTCTCTACATTAATCTTGCATTATTGAAGCCTCATATCTATGATCGCATACGATAACAATGCCATCAAAAAATTAGACTTATATCTAGAGCTGAATAAATGCACTAAGTTGAGCGATCTGCCATTGTTGATCGACTCCATAAGTTCAGGTATCTTCAGCTACATTTTGGACAGATCCTATACAGCCGTGCAATCAGAAGTGGCCTGATTTTTATCCTAAAAGTACCCATATCACAATTCAGGCAGGATTGGTTGAAATTCTTGCAGGCAAGAAGAGAAGTGGGTTTGTTGTTAATCCGATTAGCTTAATAGCCTTTCAAAAAGCAGAGGATGAATGGGCAAGGTGTACTTCCGAAAAAGTTTAGTGCTTCAGCATTCACAGCGAAGAATTTGCATGTTATTTTCCAAGCATGGCGTAGGTGGCCGCTCTTAATGATCCAAAACTAAAAACCTTTGAAGGTATTACAGCATCCTACCTGAATTATGTTCAAGGAGATTAAAATGATCCCTGTTCAAGCCCAGCTGCCAATATTTCTCATAGTCAGAAAGATTAAAGTTGCTTTAAAGGGAATATTTCCAAGCGAAGATATCACCACAAAAGCATGTAAAACCTCAAGGACTATGATCGGAAGAAAGGAAGAATGCTTGCTCTACGTCAACATTTTCCCAACTATTACAATGAAATCTTTGAACAATTTTCTGAACAAAAAGCCAAGAAAGTCAAATTTATAGAAGAACATCACGAGGATCTTAACCTATATAAGATCAAGATCCTACAGAGGAAAGCTCCTGCCATGGAATAGTTGAAAAACAAACTCAAAAAGATCAGAATTGAAAAGATAAGCGCTAGCAAAGAACGCTTGAGAAGAAAAGTGTATATACAGGCTTTCTAAGGCTCTGGAGTCACTGTTATCGAGTAATAGCTTTGATTAAATGATTTTTATTTATGAATGCTTCATTTTTTCAGAGGTCTTCAACAGTGCTAAATATGTAAGGAATAAATGTTTATAAACCTTGTGGCAAAGGTATGAATCTCCTATTAATACAGTTTAAATTTTGATATGATTTCAATTGGGAACATACAGCATTCTTGATTTTTTTTTGAAAACAATCAGAAAAACTCTTGTGAACATGTTTTTTGACCAAAAAGGTTTCAAGTTAGATGGCTATATAATCCTAATTATATCAATCATAGTCCAAGGAAATGCTGTACTCGTTGCTAAGTTTATAATAATTACAATAAGTTAGAGAAATGTCACACTTGCCTTCTCCTACATTACAATACATCCCCGTCATGACCAGTAGACCGGAAAGACCCGAGTAGGAAATAGTTCCTTCCCAAATAGTGAATGTTTCAAAGTAAGAAATGATAGCAATGTTCAAAAACGGTCACTTCAGTAGAATGAAGCCATGCGTATATAATCCTGCTTCCAACACTATCAGAACCTTGGCTCAATGAAATTCACAAATTATGATGGTTTATTTAACTCTTGGGTCTCCAAATTCATTTTATTCATAGTACACTCAAATAAAAAGTGCTAAATAAAATAAGAAGAAGTAAATGGCGCGGGGAGTATATTTTTTCATAGCACTTATAAACAGTCAAAAATCAACCTCCAATCTTAATCCCCCTTCTCTATCGAGATCTCTCCTTAACTGGATTACTCTACATCTCGTATTTGTTGTTAGTTTCTCAAAGTTAGTAAAGTAAGTAAAGCTAGTTTTTTGACTCTTACCCCTCCATCTTTTTAACTAGATAGTGAAGTGTAGCTATACGCTGTATCTGTGAACTTTGATGCTTGGTTGATAATTTTTTTAATTTTATTGTTATTGAACCATCAGGAATACTGAGGTCTAGCAAAAAACAGGCATACTTGATCTTTTCAATGCTCTATTCAATATATAAAACATTAGCGATATTGAGATCAAGGATATGGGTGCTAGTTTTGGAATTTTAGACTCAATTCGTTTATGTTAGCTACCTCATTTATCTTCTCCTTACCCCCATTCAATCCTAGCTATAAGACTGCAGAACCCAAGTTTTAAAGGGATGTGTTTTACCCTTGCTTGAACTATCTAAGGATCTCATGCATTTTAGTCTGTTTGGGAGTCTATTTAATTCAAAAAATACCAGCTTTTCCAAGAGTGGATAATACATCTTGTTCCAAAAATCAATATTCCACTTGAGAGGAATGCTCCATTTTCTGTGTTCCCAACTGTATATAAATCCTGGTCTCAAACTATAGCCATCATGACTGCTCTTTAGCAGCAAATTCTCAGCTTAATGTTTGGTTGTCAAGTATCTTTAAAGGAATGGAGGATGGCCTGCAGAAGAGATGTAAATTATTCTTTTGGGCCTTTCTAAGACTGATAGTAGAGAAGCCAGGGTATCTCTATTCATCTGTTCGTAAGTTCCCGGCTATCCTGGGTTTGCCTTTTTTGTGACTGTAGTGTCGAACAGAGTGCCAATTGCATGCACAAAAATGTCAGCACTGTTGATTTACTCTCTGAGAGTCTAAGGCTCCATGATGCTACCTCTCAGCCATGTGATTTGTTTATTCTCAGGGTGTTTATGCTTGGGTCCAGACCTATATACACTCCTCTATACCTGCTGAGAGCCATCACAGTTGCTTTTTGCTGAACAAACCTAGCTGCAAAGTAGTTTCCAATGTACCCGTTCCCTCCAAGCACTAAGATTCGCTTTCCTATAAAACTCATCTTAATTATGATAAACTATGAAGTTCATGTGAATTATTATACTATGGGTTCAGATCAAAGTCAAACATAAAAAGTCTTAGCATCTGGAGACACATAATGGGCACGTTATACGGATGGCCTTTCGAAGGACAAGACAAGCGACATAGAGCCTTACACTGGTAAAGAGATGGCATACCTCGAGTAGTTGTTCAATAGTCTGGATAAGAAAAATATCAAATCGTTAGAAATCAAAGATTTTTAGGAAATACCTTACGTTCGAGAGCATCCACTTTTTTCTCGCATTCGTGATCTTTTTGAAGAAGAAATGAAAAAAATAAAAGCTAGACGCGTCAATTTTGAGCTGTTTCTGTATCTTCTTTCTGTCTTTCACGTGCGAACAGAAATCTAAACAAAATACAAATACATTTTCAGACTGTATGATTGTGACAAGAACATGAAGATAGATGCAAACGACCTCAATAAAATATACAAAATGCTTTACAACGAGCCCTGGATGCAGGAAGAAGACTACTCTAAACTAATGACATAAACACTCATCCGTTTCGGTACCAAAGGATAGATCAAGCCTGAAAACCTACGAGAGATGATTCCTGAGGATTAAGTAAAAGAGTTTCTGAGTTTTAAGTTCTATGGAAAGGTTAACTGATTTTATTGAATTGTTGTCAACTGAGAATGATTATGTTGCTTAACATATAACAGCTTAATTTTGTTTTAAGACTGATACTAGGGAAGAGTTGGAGCAAGGCCAGCCGTTTTAAAAAATAGCAGATTAGAGCCCTATAACTCCCTCGTTTATTATTTTATTCGATTATATTCGGAACAATAAATGAACTCAGAAGAAGCTTAGCATGACAATAGCAGCACTCCAAACAACAAATCAAAAATATTAGGAGTGATAGTCCTCAGAGATAACCGTCAGACTGAACCCATCTTCAAAAACAACCATCCAGACTATCGGGGCTCGGCTTTTAAATGTACATATACTTTTACTAAGAAACATAAGTTGACCCTCTGGACTTCGACAATGACCCTCACCCTTGCTATCAAGATTAAAATCTGGTGAGCGAGCTGACTCGCAGAGTGGCTTTTCTTGAGAAAAGAATAGCAGCGTTATCGAAAAATGAGGTTTTAGGACAAAATGAAGAAGAAGGAAGTGGAGGGCACAAGAAAAAGAACAGAAGGAAATTCAAGTAACTGGTGCGCAACCATGAGGTACTTACTTCTTAATTAAGTGTTTTTTATGCAAGAAGGTCTATGGTTCCGACACTTCCCTCAAATATCATTTGAAGCTGAAACACAACCAAACAAATAGTCACTCCTAAGCGTAGTGATCTACTTTCCCTTACTGTAATAAAATTATGTATGAAAAATATCCGAATTTGTATTTTTAACACTGCCTTTTTAGTTCATTCAGAGACATGCCGTTGCAGAATGGTCTTAGTGAAAGATAGGTATGCTTTAGGGGGCTCCACATTAACTGAGTGTATTATAATATTAATTCAAAAAGTAATCTATGGCATAAAACTACGACGAGCTCTACAAAGGTAAGATCTGAACTATAGCAGTCATCTTAGCAGGAGATGCGAACGTGGGTAAGACGAACATAGTGTATCGGTTCATCAAAAATGGATCAGAACACTTTCAAAATGTTGCACCCACCGTAGGAGTATAATTCAGCTCTAAAATGGTGACCCTAACAGGCGACAAACGAATTAAAGTGCAACTCTGGGACACAGGTACTCAACATCTTATACAGCCGGACAGTAGCAGTATCGAGCCATTACATCCGCGTATTTTAATTGCCATTCAGCCATTATCGCAAAGCTCAGGGAGCCCTTGTAGTATACGACATCACCAAATAAGGCTCCTTTAAAAATGTAAGAAAATGGATAGAGGGTATAAAGGAGCATGCTGCTGATAACGTAGTCATCGTGATAGTTGGCAACAAGTCTGATCTGAGGTCAATTCAAGTCGTCAGCACCACAGAAGGAAAATCCTTGGCTAAAGAATTAGGATGCTTCTTTGAGTAAACTAGTGCTCTGACTGGGGACAATGTCGAATCGACCTTTATGGAAATGCTTGAGTGTACTTTCTTTGTGAGCTAGAAATCCAGAAAAGAAGAAAGCAATAATCTGCCCCTCAGCAGCGAGGTTTTCAACTTAAATCATAACCCAACGAGCACCAAAAGCCCGAGTGTTAGTGTTGATAGTGCTATATTTTCAAATATGCAGGACAGCATCAGTAGGGCCTGGATTGGTTTGTATATCTGGATTCTTGGAACTTGTAGCCAGTCGAAGGTGTCGTTCCTGTGAGGTATCTAATACAAAGCTGCTCGAGATCTTCCTGAGTGATCTTTCTGTTGCGGTCGACATCGAGTGTCTCGAAGAAGGAGTTAACGTCCTCTTTCTGAGGATTGTATGATGAGTTAAATACTCGATAGGCGTTAGCGAGAATTGGCATGGTCTGAGTTAACGAATAGTTACTTTAACGGGATCAATAGCACCTGATCTATCTTTATCGTAGAAAGAAAATAGGTTGTGAGCGATTTGCTTGGCTCCATCTACGTCAGTTAGTCCAGTATTGATGAGATGTGCTTATCCGTTTTTTTAGATCTTGAGCACAGACCTCACAAGCCCTTGAATCATGGGTTTGTTATCA